>Ga0207754_100394_pt1 | contig 17893 bp, 13 predicted proteins | sample A23E1SouthBayCA_FD_187728 | JGI IMG/M metagenome (GOLD analysis project Ga0207754, IMG submission 187728) | Aerobic enrichment media microbial communities from Eden Landing Ponds, California, USA - A23 E1 (SPAdes) | ecosystem: Environmental > Aquatic > Marine > Unclassified | place: Emeryville... | reverse complement strand
GAGCGCGTCGATACACGGCGACGACGCCGTCTATCCTGCAGGGACGCGCGTCCGCGACCGGCCGGTCTACTTCCGGTCGTCGACGTCCGACTTCACGTTCGACGCGGTGGCGACGCCACGGACGGGTGGTGACGGACTCTCGCTCACCCAGCGGATCGTCGTCGTGCGGACGGCGTCGCGGAACAACGAGGTCTTCTATCGGAACGCGAACGTCCTCGCGTCGTCGACGTCGTCGAACGGCGCGCTCCGGACGAGCACGCGCCTCAACGTCAGCGCGCTCACGGAACGGACGGACGCGCTGAAAGAGCGCGTCGGCGACGCCGGCACGGTAAACGAGCGCGTCGTTGTCAGCCTGAGGTACCGGACGCCCGAGACGAGGGGGACGCGCAACGAGACGGTCGGAATAGCGCACGGCGACTCGTGGTTCGACGTGGCGACGCCCTCGTTCTCGGTGACGAGGGACGAGACGTCAACGCGGACGGTCGCCAGCGATCCGGATGTCGTCGTGGCTGGCGCGCTCGCCGGCGGCGGCCTCGTCGCCCTGCTCGTCGGCGTCGGTCTCGGCGTGCTCTACTATCGGCGATATCGGGACACCGACCCGGAGCCGTATCGGTTGGCGCTCGTCGCCTACGCCTACCGGGAGTGGATCTCGGAGGGGACGGCGCCCGAAGACGTGGGCGGACGACGGGTGCGGATGGAGTCGCTGGTCGACCTCGTGGACGTCGCGATCGACGCCGACAGACGGGTCGTCCACGACACCGCGACAGGCACGTACTACGTCATCGACGACGCCGCGACGTACACGTACACGCCGCCGGTGGAGCCAACGGACCTATCCGCGTCCTCGGCATAACTTGGAGAGATGCGAGGAGCACCACGGCGGCGTCGCGGCGGCGGCGGTCGGCGGTGGGGGACCGTCATCCTGTTCGCCGTCATCGTCGGTGTCCTCGCGGCCGCGACCGTCGGGCCGGTCGCTTCGTTCACGGTCGCGGACGTCGATCGGTCGTCCGACGTTGCGGTGGTCGGCGACGGGAACGCGACGGTCGGCCTCAATCCCGCAGCGAGCGTGTCGACCGGAACATCCGAGCAGGTACTGGACGTGACGAACCGCTTCGGCGATCGACTGAATCTAACGGTGGCGCTGGTGAACGGGAGCAGCAGCGACGCGACGCTCTCAATGGCCGGTGAGAGCGGTGACAGCGTCACGGCCGCGCTCGCGTCCGGCGAGTCGGCGCGCGTCGACGCGGACGTGGCCTGTGACGCCGCCCCACTCAATGTCGCCGTCGGCGCGACGAACGGCTCCTTCGAGTTCGACGCGGAGCGCGTCGTCGACGTGACCGGAGGGTGCAGCGACGACGCCCCGACGCGACTACTCGTCTACGCGAACGAGAACGGCACCCTCTCGACGCTCGCCGGCCCGGACAGCCGTCCGGTGACGTACGGCGTCCAGCCGGCGGTCATCGGTCCCGCGAGCGTCGACTTCGACGATGACGGCGCGACCGCGATCCCCTACTCGCCGGACGGCTCGACGCTCAAGCTCACCGACGGCGACGGCGGGCGGACACTGAACGGGACGCTCTACAAGTCGCCGAGCCGACTCTGGGCGGGGACGTGGAACGGGAGAACCGCCGTCTACTACGCGAACGCCGCGAAGGACATGGCGAGCGTCCGACCGGGTGGGCAGCCACACGGCGTCGTCACGACGAAGGCGAAGGCCATCGTCGGGCGCACTGACGTCAACGGGGACGGTGCGAGCGAGTTGCTGTTCCTCGGCGGGAGCCAGCAGATCCGGATCGCCTACCAGAACGGGACGACGACGAAGACGAGTCCGAGCGCGGCGACGACGAACGCGGTCGGCTCGCCTGCCGACTTCGACAGCGACGGTACGCGCTGCACCCCGCTCGTTGACGGGTCGAACAACCTCCAGCTAGTCTCGTTCGAGGCCAACGGCTCGGTGACGGAGACGAAACTCGCCGGTGGCGTTGCGAAGACCGGCGTCGCGACGCTCGACTGGGACGGCGACGGGACGCCGGAGGTGCTCTACGTCGGGAACGCGAACAATCACCTCCACTACGTTGACGACGTCGCGGGCGACCCGACGACGCACACCGTGACGGTGAACGGAAGCGCAGTCACCGTGGACGAGGCGACCGGCGTCGCCTAGTCCGGCCTCGTTTTCGATCGCAAGAACGTCGCTCGTCCGGGTCCTGAAGCGCGGTGTCAGAAGGCGATTCGCCGTACAGGCCGGGAGGCGCAGGTACTCACTCTAAGGCGCGCTTCGGGGTGATCCGGGGCTCCGAACCGTACTCGACGGTCGCCTCGACGCCGAAGACTTCGGCGAGGAGCTCCTCGGTCACGACGTCCTCAGGGCGCCCCCAGTCATAGATGTCGCCGTCGCGCAGCGCGACGAGGTAGTCCGCGAAACGCGCGGCCTGCGTGAGGTCGTGGAGGACGATGCAGACGGTGACACCGCGCTCCTCGTTGAGCGTCCGGATGACCTCCATCACCTGCAGTTGGTGCCGGAGGTCGAGATACGTGGTAGGTTCGTCGAGGAGGAGCGTGTCCGTCTCCTGGGCAAGCGCCATGGCGATGCGGACGAGCTGGCGCTGCCCGCCGCTGAGGCTGCCCACGTCCGTCCCGCGGAGGTGTTCGATTCCCGCGAGGGAGATCGCGCGCTCGATCGCCTCGCGGTCGTCCTCCGTCCGGCCATCGAGGAACCCCTTGTAGGGGTAGCGCCCGTGGCCGACGAGCTCCTCAACGGTGATGCCGTCGGGGGTCGATCCGTGCTGGGAGAGCATCCCGAGTTCGCGCGCGAACTCCTTCGAGCCGAACGCCGCGATCTCGCGGCCGTCGATAAGGACCTCGCCGGCCTCAGCGTCGAGGTGGCGGGCGAGCGCCTTCAGAAGGGTGCTCTTCCCGCTGCCGTTCGGGCCGACGAGCGCCGTCACTTCGCCCTCTGGGACGACGAGGGTCTCGGTGTCGACGACCGGTTCTTCGAGGCCGGGGTAGCCGACGCGGAGGTCCGTCGCGTGAATCTTGGCGTCCGTATCGTGACCACGCGCGTCGTCGCCCGGCTCGGTGCGATCGGTCATCTCGGTCGTCTCGGTCGCCTCAGTCGCCTCGGTCGTGGTGTCTGTGTGGGACATGGGTTAGAACTCGCTGAAGTCGCCGTGTCGACGCATCAGGTAGAGGAAGTACGGCCCGCCGATGACGCCGGTGACGACCCCGACGGGGACTTGGATCGGCATGAGTGCCAAGCGGGCGACGACGTCGGCGACGAGGACGAGCGCGGGCCCGAGGAAGAGCGAGCCGACGACGAGGCGTCGGTAGTCGCTCCCGACGGCGGTGCGGACGGCGTGCGGGACGACGAGGCCGACGAATCCGACGAGGCCGGCGACGGCAACCGCGGTCGCAGCGGCGAGGATGGCGAGCGTCGAGAGCCCGAACCGGACGTACTCGACGGGCATCCCGAGCGAGCGCGCCGTCTCCTCACCGAGCAGGAGGACGTTGAGGTGCCGGGAGGCGAGGAGCAGGAGCGGAACGACGAGAAGCGTCGGGACGATGGCGAGGCGGAACTGCGCCCACCCGACGCCGGTGAGCGACCCGGTCGTCCACGCGATCGCGGTCTTCACCACCGCGGTGCTGTCGAGGAAGTAGAAAAGACCGGTCTGCAGGGATTGGAAGACGGTGGCGACGACGACGCCCGCGAGCACGAGGCGGACGGGGTTCGTCCCACCCTGCCACGCGATGGCGTAGACGAGCGCAAAGGCGACGAGGCCGCCGAGCGCGGCGGCGAACGGGAGGACGTACGACGCGCCCGTGAAGAAGACAAGCGTGACGAGCACGGCGAGTCCCGCCCCGCCGCTGACGCCGAGGATGTACGGACTGGCGAGTTCGTTGCGGGTGACGGCCTGGAAGACAGCCCCGGAGATCGAGAGGTTCACACCCACGAGCGCCGCGATGAAGACGCGGGGCATCCGGAGACTCCAGACGATGATCGCGGACTGGGAGAGCCAATCCGGAAAGTCGCTCCCGGTGAGGATCGCGGCCCAGACGTCGGCGTCGAAGAGAATACGGGGGTCCGTGAGAACGTCGAACGTCGTACCGAGCGGCGTCGGGTACGATCCCTGAGAAACTTGGACGAACGCGGCGACGAAGGCGACGACGACGCTTCCCACGACGAGGGATGCCAACCGTCGATCGCGAGAGTCGAGTCGGGCGTATGCCTCCACCGACCGCGACGACACGTCCATCATCCCTATTTCGTTTAGGGCAACCTAAATCTATTGCGATATGCTCAGAGCGAGCCGGCGACGATGTCGGCGACGCGGCCGCGCTCGAAGAGCGCCGCATCGTGTCCGTAGAGTTGGCGCGCGCCGCGCTCCGTGAGCACGAGGTTACTGATCGGCCCCTGGTAGAGCGGCCCGCCCCGATAGACGTCGCCGTTTCGGACCGCAGTGAGCTCGCTCGCCGTCTCGTGGGACTCCATGAACGCGACGACGGTGTCCGCGAATTCGGTGGCCGTCTTGTCCTCGTGACCGCGAAGGAGGAGGTAGTCGGGGTCGATTTTCAACAGCGTCTCGTAGTCGACGCTCCCGCGGGAGGCATGGAAGTCCTGCACGCTCGTCTCCGCGAGCGCGTCCCGGACGTTCAGGTCGCGCCACTGCTTGAAGCTCGTCCCCTCGTTGACGAGGTAGGGGAGGAAGGAAGTTGGTTCGTCCCCCGTCGCCCACAGCACCGCGACCCGCGGGCGCTCGGCGTCGCTCGTCGGGACGAACTCTCCGAGCGCGTCCTGGAATTCGTCGTGGAGAGTGGCGAACGCCTCGTAGCGCTCGGTGCGCCCGAAGAGTTCAGCGACCGTCTCGAAGGCCTCGTAGAGGGTGTAGTAGCGGTAGTCCTCGTGCCACGCGTAGCCGCGGGAGAAGATGGAGTTCCCGAGGAAGGGCGCGACGTTCTCGACGATCTCGTCGACGTCGGACCGACTCCACCCTTTGAAGCGATTGGCGAGGAAGTTCGGGTCCATGACGTGGACGTCGGCGTCGAGCGCGTAGAAGCGCTCCTTCGAGACACCGTCCTGGTAGAGCGAGATCGTGTCGCTCTCGTCCACCGAGACGCCCTCGATTCCGTCGTAGTAGTTCGTGTGCCAGCGGTCGGTAAGCCAGAGACCTGCGGGCGCGTCGAGGCCGAGCGCGACGCCCATGTCGGCGTAGCTCCCGTTGTTAGCCACCCACGTCTCGGGGACGGCGTCGAACGTCACGTCGCCCACGGGCGCCATCGAGACGGTGTAGGAGTCGGTCGACGACGCCGCGGCCCCCGCCTTCGAGGTCGTGTCGGTTCCCGTTGCGTTCGTGCCGGTGTGCCCGTCGTCGCCGGTGCCGGTGCAGCCCGCGAGTGCCGTGCCGATCGCCGCGCCGCCGACGCCGATGAAGGTTCGCCTGTCCATATTTTTTTAGGCCAACCTAAAACACAAAAAGACATCGGTCGGGCGTCGGTTGGGACGGGAACCTTTTTACGGAGCGCTTTCCTCAATTCGGGTATGCGCGTCGCTGTCGCCGTAGTACGTCGGTAGAGACCGACCCGTTTCTGGCGCGCGTCGAAACGCTACCCCGACAGCGACGACTTCAGAGACATGACCCAGGTGCCCGACGACTACGATCCCGCGGAGCTCGAACCGCGACTCCAGCAGCGCTGGCTGGACGAAGAGACCTACCGCTTCGACGGTGACGCAAACGACCCCGACACCGCCTACGTCGTGGATACCCCGCCGCCGTATCCGACGGGCGAGCTCCACATCGGCCACGCGCTCAACTGGTCGTACATGGACTTCGCAGCGCGTTTCCACCGCCTCCAAGGCGACGACGTGCTCTTCCCGCAGGGGTGGGACTGCCACGGCCTTCCGACGGAGGTCAAAGTCGAGGAGAACGAGGGCATCCAACGCACGGACGTCCCGCGCGACGAGTTCCGCGAGATGTGCGTTGAGCACACCCGCCACCAGATCGACTCGATGAAGGAGACGATGCGCGAACTCGGCTTCAGCCAGGACTGGAACGCCGAGTTCCGCACGATGGATCCCGACTACTGGGGAAAGACCCAGGAATCCTTCGTCGAGATGGCGAACGACGACCTCGTCTACCGCGACGAGCACCCCGTCAACTGGTGTCCGCGCTGTGGCACCGCCATCGCCGACGCGGAGGTCGAGCCGATCGACCGCGAGGGGACCCTCCACTACGTCACCTTCCCCGGCGTCGACAACGACGATAGCGCGGAGCGGAGCTCCGCTGACCCCGCGACGCAGTCGCAGGACATCGAGATCGCGACGACGCGCCCCGAGCTGCTCGCGGCGTGCGTCGCCATCGCCGTCCACCCCGACGACGAGCGCTACGACGGGCGCGAGGACGACACCTTCGAGGTGCCGCTCTTCGGCCACGAGGTCGAGCTCATCGAGGACGAGGACGTCGACCAGGAGTTCGGCAGCGGCGCCGTCATGGTCTGTACGTTCGGCGACAAGCAGGACGTGACGTGGTGGGCCGAACACGACCTCGGCCTGCGCGCCGTCTTCACCGAGGACGGCCACCTGACCGAGGACGCGGGCGACTACGCGGGCCTCACCATCGACGAGGCGAAGGAGGCCATCGCCGAGGACCTCGACGAGGAAGGCTACCTCAACGACACCGAACCCACCGAGCAGTCCGTGGGCGCCTGCTGGCGCTGTGATACGCCGATCGAGATCCTCTCGAAGGAACAGTGGTTCGTCGAGGTGGACAAGGAGGCCATCCTCGAACGCGCCGAGGAAGTCGAGTGGATCCCCGAACACATGCAACAGCGTCTCGTCGAGTGGACGGAGGGGATGGACTGGGACTGGGTCATCAGTCGCCAGCGCGTCTTCGCCACGCCGATCCCCGCCTGGGAGTGCGATTCCTGTGGGCATTGGCACATCGCCACGGACGAGGAGACGCCCGTCGACCCCACCGAGGAGCCCCCGTCCGTCGGGGACTGTCCCGAGTGCGGCGGCGCGTCGTGGACCGGTGAGACGGACGTCATGGACACGTGGATGGATTCCTCCATCACGCCGCTCCACATCTCGGGGTGGCCCGAGAACATCGACTTGGAGGAGTTCGAGCCCGTCAGCCTCCGGCCGCAGGGCCACGACATCATTCGGACGTGGGCGTTCTACACGCTCTTGCGCACCGGCGAGCTCACCGACGAGAAGCCGTGGGAGAACGTCCTCATCAACGGGATGGTGTTCGGCCCCGACGGCAACAAGATGAGCAAGAGTCGGGGCAACACCGTCAGCCCCGAGGAAGCGGTGGAGGAGTACAGCGCGGACGCCGCGCGGCAGGCGCTCGCGCTCGGCGGCCAACCCGGGAGCGACGTCCAGTTCCAGTGGAAGGAGGTCAAATCCGCCTCTCGCTTTTTGACGAAGCTCTGGAACATCGTCAAGTTCGCGAGCGGCCACTTCGACGAGGACACGCCCGACGTCGAGGACGCCGCCTACCGCGACGCGGACAGCTGGATCCGCTCGAAGGCGACGCGCGTCGCGAGCGACGTCGAGGCCGAGATGGAGGCCTACCGCTTCGACGCCGCCCTCCGCGAACTCCGGGAGTTCGCGTGGAACGACCTTGCCGACGACTACGTCGAACTCGCCAAAGGTCGCCTGTACAACGGCCGACCCGGCGAGCGCGACGCCGCGCGCAAGACGCTCTACGACGTCGTCTCCGCCGTCACGCGGATGCTCGCGCCGTTCAGCCCACACCTCGCCGACGAGGTCTGGCGCCACCTCCCCGGCACCGAGGGGAGCGTCCACACCGCCGAGTGGCCCGCCCTCGACGCCTACGACGAAGAAGCAGAGGCCCGCGGCGAAGTCATCGCCGAGGCCACCCGGGAGATCCGCGCGTGGAAGTCCGCCAACGGCTACCCGCTCAACGCCGACCTCGACGACGTCGAACTCTACTTCGATCCGGGAGCCGCCGTCGAGAACGTCGACACCTACGACCTCTCCGAGACCGTCAACGCGCCCGTCCGTGTCCGCGAGGGGCGTCCGAACGTCGAACTCGTCCCCGTCGACGTCGACGGCGACGACTCGAAGATCGGCCCCGAGTTCCGCAGCGAGGCCGGGATCGTCCTCGGCGCCCTGAACGAGGCCGACCCCGAGGTCATTCAGGCCCAGAAGAACTCCGGCGACACCGTCACCCTCGAAGCCGACGGCGAAGAGTACGAACTCGACGCCGACTGGGTCACCGTTGAGGAGGAATACAGAGCAGAAGGCGGCGCGGAGGTCGCCGTCGTCGAAACCGAGTTCGGCACCGTGCTCGTCTACCCCTGAACCTTTTTGCGCGAGTGGTCGACGCAGCCGACCACTCGCGCAAAAAGCTTCACCAAAAACTCCCGAGCGCGGAGCGCTCGGGGAACCGCGCGACAACCGGGCTCTAACGAGCCACTCGTCGCGCGGACGCTCTCACGTGGTTCGTTCAGTACGCCGGCTGTATCGAGTCCTGGCGGTGCGATTCGGGCGTCCTCGAACGACGCGCGAAACTGTGGGGAAACCGACCGGCCACCGTTTTTACCTACGAGCCGCGTCCCGTTTCGGGTGTGTCACAGTCCGAATCACTACCCGTACGCGACGTATCGGAAGAGGTCGTGAGCATCCCCACGAGCGCGTCGCTCGATCAGGCCGCGGAGACGATGGCCGCGGAGGACGTGGGCTTCCTCGTCGTCACCGAGGACGACGAGGCCGTGGGCGCGCTGACGGATCGGACGCTCGCGCTCTCACTTCGCGATCAGATCATCCCGGAGTCGACGACGGTGTCGGAGCTCGCGACGGACGAGCTCGTGACGATCGACCGGGACATGGACGTTCTGCGCATCCTCGAGAAGATGAAGCTCGAGGAGGTCCGGCGGGTCGTGATCGTGGACGACGACGGCGACCCCCTAAGCGTCGTCTCGCTCGACGACGTCCTCGTCCTCCTCGGCGAAGAGATGGGCGATGTCGCGGACCTGCTCGAAGCGCAGGTGTAGGCGACCGGCCGCTTTTTCTCGCGGGCGGCCCGACGCCGTGTATGGACGAACGCGTTCGGGAGCACGCACGAATCCTGATAGAGTGGAGCGCGCGGATCGAGGCGGGCGACGACGTCGTCGTCCGCGTGGGACCGGACGCCCACGACCTCGCGGTGGCGGTCGCCGAGGAGCTCGGACAGCGCGACGCAAACGTCGTGACGACGTACGCCTCGGGCGAGGTCACGCGCGCGTACCTCCGCGCACACGAGGGCGACTTCGAGGTGGACCCCGAGTACGAGCGCGCGCTGCTCGAGAACGCGGACGCGGTGTTGACGCTCGGCGGCGGGCGGAACACGGCCGCGACGACGGACGTCCCCGGAGAGCGCCGGCAGGCGTACGACAAGGCCCGCCAGGAGATCCGGAAGGCCCGCCTCGACTCGAAGTGGGTGTTGACCGAGCACCCGACGCGCTCGCTCGCTCAGCAGGCGGGGATGAGCTACGAGGCGTATCAGGAGTTCGTCTACGACGCGATCAACCGCGACTGGGAGGCGCTCGCGGAGAAGCAGGCGACGGTGAAAGAGCGCCTCGACGACGCGAGCGAGGTGCGGCTCGTCTCGGGATCGGAGACGGACCTGACGATGTCGGTCGAGGGCCGCGTCGCGGTGAACTCCGCGGCGAGCGTCGACTACGACTCGCACAACCTCCCCTCGGGGGAAGTGTTCACCGCGCCGTACGCGACGGACGGCGAGGTGACTTTCGACGTACCGATGACGATCAACGGCCGGCGCGTGAAAGACGTTCGCCTCGAGTTCGAGGACGGCGAAGTCGTGGACTACGCGGCGGCGCAAGGTGAGGACGCCATCACCGAGGTGGTGGAGACGGACGACGGCGCGCGCCGACTGGGCGAACTCGGCATCGGGATGAACCGCGGGATCGACCGCGTGACGGACAACATTCTCTTCGACGAGAAGATGGGCGACACGGTGCATCTCGCCCTCGGCCGCGCGTACGCCTCGAACTTCCCCGAGGGGAGCGAGGGCGAGGCGAACGAATCGGCGGTACACGTCGACCTCATCACGGACATGAGCGAGGATTCACGCATCGAAGTGGACGGCGAGACGATCCAGGAGGACGGGCAGTTCTGGTTCGAGTAGGGCGGTACCGAGCGTTAGCGAGGGAGCGCCGAATACCGAACAGCGCAGCCGCTCGTGGGATACGGTCGAGTGAGCTGCGGGGAGTAAGCCCCCTTCTGTTCGGCCCGGCATTCGGCTGAGCGTCCGCGCGGCACGTCGGGCTACCTTCCTGTGCGCGGACTTGCACCGGCGAGGGTGGCCGTTCCATCGCTCCTCCGCCGTCATGCCTCGGTGGGTTCACTCTCCGCGGCTTCGCGTCGCCGCGGGTTCGCACACCGCATCGGTCGGACGGAGACGTGTCGTCTCTGTTCCAGTGCCGACGGTCTCCCGCCCCGGGCGTGTGCCCGGTCGCCTGCCCGACAGGTGGGGGGACTTTCCTCATGCACGCGGTCGGCGCGCACGGGGGCCGGGCTCCCGCTACTCGGTCATCGCTAACGCCGGGACGAGGTTAAGGGGTTCGATGAGTCGTGTGGCAACGCCTGCCACACTCGATATAAGTACCTTCTGGCCACACCAGTTTCGCTCGAATCCGGGATTCGACGCTTAGAGACCGCCCGAGAGGCGAATACCATATTTCCGTTACTCATCACGTATTCGTGTACCGGGGAAGGATTCAAGTCCGAACGGGCCGTATATGTATGCGTGATGTCCGAGGCCCAGTCGATACATCTTTCTGAAGACGACGGCGTGCGGGCCGTCGAACTCGCGCGTGACTCGGTCGAAGCGTTCGTTCGTAACGGACAACGCGAACAGCCCGGGAGCATGCGCGACGCGTTCTACAACCGGACGGGCGCGTTCGTCCGCCTCAAGTCGACACGAGGACGCGGACGACTCCGCGGGTGCGCTGGCGCACACGACTCCGTTCGTGACCTCGGGAACGGATCGAAGCAGTTGGGCCACGCGATCGTGGAGGCCGCGATCAACGCGGCCAGCGACTCCTCGTGCGGATCCGAGGTCGAACCCGCCGAACTCGACACGATCCGCGTCTCCGTCTGTACCGTCTCGAACCTCATCCTCACCGACGACCCGGTCGCCGACATCGAACTCGGGAAACACGGCGTCATCGTCGACGGCAACGGTCAGTACGGTTGGATGTATCCGACCGTCCCCGTCGAGAACGACTGGAGCGTCTTCGAGTATCTCGATCGGACCTGTCGGAAGGCCGGACTCCCGAACGGCGCGTGGGAGAGCGACGACGTCGTCGTCACGCTCTTCGAGGGGCAGGTCTTCGAGGAGACCGAGCCGAACGGCGACGTCGACGTCCGCAATCGGCTCTAGAAGTCCACGTCGTCCGCGTCCGCCGCCGACCGCCGCGCCGCCTTCTCGATGTCGAACTCCCGGACGATCTCACCGTCGCGGAGCAACGGCTCCAAGAGTCCCTCGCCGTCCGTCGGGCCCGGTCGAGCGGCGAGACCGACGTGATGGGCCCCGTCCGGCGTCCGGTAGACTTGTTTGGCCCCGGAGAGCTTCCCGCGTTTCGCGCAGGGGTCGCCGTCGCGTTCGACGATGTCGAGTGCGAAGTCCACGGGATCGGCGTTCGAGACGTAGCCGCCGACGCCGAACCCCTCGACGACGTCGCGGAGGTCGCGGAGGTCGTCGGGACCGAGTCCGCCGCTGACGAAGATCCCGACGTCGTCGTGCTCCCGGAGATCGAGTTCCCAGCGGACCTCCTCGATGATGTGTCGGAAGTTCCCGCGGCGCGACCCCGTCGTGTCGAGGCGGATGCTGTCGAGGCGCTCGCCGAGCGTGTCGGCGGCGCGCAGCGCCTCGTCCTTCTCGTCGGAGTAGGTGTCGACGAGCGCGACGCGAGGTACCGAAGAATCGACGGCCTCGTCGAACGCCCGCCACGCGTCCTCCTGGTGGCCCGAGCCGAACGCGATGAGGAGCGCGTGGGGCATCGTCCCGCCCGCCTCGTGACCAATGACCTCGCCGCCAGCGACGTGGCTGATGCCGTCCAAGCCGGCGACGAGCGCGCTCCGCTCGACCATCGCCGCGATCGAGGGATGAACGTGGCGCGCGCCGAAGCTCAACACCTGACTTTCGGGGGCGGCGCGTCGAACGTCGAGCGCGCGGGTCGCGCAGCCGCTCGCGTGCGAGAGGAAGCCGAGTAGACTCGTCTCGTAGCGGGCGAAGTCGAGGTAGTCGCCCTCGATGCGCATGACGGGCCCGCCATCGAAGAGCCGCCCCTCGCGCATCGCGTCGACGTCGATCGGCAGCCCCTCGAGGAGGTGAGCGGCGTCCTGCACGCCGCCGAAGAGCTCGAACTCCCCGGTGGGGAACTGATCAGCCGTGACCTCCGCGACGACGTGTGGGTTCTTCCCGGCGTGTTCGAGCGTCGTCTGCGTTCGCTCGAAGTAGGCGTCGGTCGCCCGGCCGTCGCGGATGGCGTCGACCGGCACGATGTCGAAGGGTCCGTCGGCCGACGGCGCGTCTCGTGACATGCCTCGGGCTACCGGCGGCGGGGCGAAAAAGCATGCGGGGCGACCCCCGACGGTTTTACCGGATGCGTCGCGTACGCGTCCGTGTGTTCGAGGACATCATGCGGAAGTTCGAGGGGAGTCCGGGCCAGCAGGCCGTCATCAGGCTCCTCCTCGAACGCGGGTTCTCGGTGAACGACGACGGCCGCGTGGTCACGGGCGGCATCGAGATCCCGAACACGCAACTGGCCCAAGAGGTCGGCGTCGATCGGCGCGTCGTCGACTCCACGACGGACGCCATCCTCGCCGACGAGGAGCTCAGACGCATCTTCCAGAACATCAGCCAGATCCCGAGCCTGATGGATCTCGCCCCCGTCCTCGACCTGACGGTGGTGACGGTCGCAGTCCACGACGCCGACGATCCCGGGCTCGTGGCGACCGTGACCGGCCTCCTCGCGGACCACGAGGTCAGCATCAGACAGACGATCAGCGAGGACCCCGAGTTCACGGACGAACCGCGCCTCTACCTCGTCGTCGACGCCGACCTCCCCGGCGACGTCGTCACCGAACTCATGCAACTGCCCTTCGTGCGCTCCGTCGAACTGTCGTGAGGTGGAACGCGTGAGCGAGGATGCCTACGAGACGCTCGCGGGACCGGGCGAATCCCGCTTCGAGATCCGGGGGTCGGAGTTCGTCGGCCGCGCCCGCCCCGTCGAGGACGTCGCGGCCGCCGAAGCGTTCGTCGACGAGATCCAGGAACGCTACGCGGACGCGACCCACAACGTTCCCTGCTATCGGGTCAGAGTCGACTCCGGCGGCCCCCACAGTGGGCACCTGCTCCGGGGGTACCAGAGCGACGACGGTGAGCCCTCGGGTTCCTCCGGGAAACCCGCGCTGAACGTCCTCCAACAGCGCGAGATCGAGAACGCCGTCGTCGTCGTGACGCGCTACTTCGGTGGGACGGAGTTAGGGGTGGGCGGTCTCGCGCGGGCGTACTCGCGGGCGGTGAAGGAGGCGGTCGACGACGCGGGCGTCACGACGCGCGAGCCGCGGACGTCGTTCGACGCCATCGTCGACTACGACGACTCGGGGACGGTTCGCGGCATCCTCGAATCCGTGGAATGCGACTTCGAGGCGGCGTACGAGGAGCGCGTCTCCTTTGCGGTGACATGCCCGCGGGACGACGCGGACGCACTGAAAGAACGGTTGCGAAGTGCGACCTCGGGGCGCGTCGAAATCTCGTGATCAGGCCTCGACGCTCGCGGCCGCACCGGCGTCGACGGAATCGTCGTCGGTGCCGTTGGTGCCGTCGCGGGTACGTCGGTTCTTCACGAAGAGCGCGACGAAGAGGGCGAAGCCGAGCGCACGCAACGTGAGGTCGAACGTGAGGGACGCGACGCCGAGCGTGTCGCGGACGACGCCGAGGAGTCCCGGCGCCATCAGGAGCAGCGCGGCGACGGCGAAGCCGATGCGTTCGAGGCGGGAGAGCGGGGAGTAGAGGTAGCCGATGACGGTCGGTCCGAGCGCGTAGACGCCGAGGAAGACGCAGATCACGGGGATCAGCACCCCGGGGACGAAGAAACCGAGATCGGCGATGTCGGCGGCCGTGAGCGTGTGGACGGACTCGGCGCCGCCCGTCCCGCGTAGGAGGAGGATGCCGGGCGAGAGGACGAACGCGAACGGTACGATGGCCTTGTTCAGCGAGAGGCTGAACGCCTCGACCCCAGTCTGGAACTGATCGGACTTGGCGATCCCGGAGGCCGCGTAGGCGGCGACGGCGACGGGCGGGGTGATGTCCGCGATGACGCCGAAGTAGAGGATGAAGAGGTGGGCGGCGAGGATCGGGATGCCCCCGATGCTGCTGATCGCGGAGCCGAGGAGGCTGACGAGGATGATGTAGGTGACCGTCGTCGGCATCCCCATCCCGAGGATGATGGAGGAGACGCCGGTGATGAGGAGGAGGAGGACGAGCGACTCGCCGCTGACGGCGAGGATGAGGCTCGTGAGGTTCGGCCCGAGCCCCGTGGAGGCGACGACGCCGGGGATGATGCCGGCGGCGGCGACGGCGATCACGACCGTCGTCGCGGTCCGCGCGCCGGACTCCATCGACGTGCCGATGAACGAGAAGTAGCCGAACGCTCGGTTCTCGGTGAGCGACGGGCGGCGGAGGGCGCCGGCGACCGCCTCTGCGGACTCATCGACGTGCTCGTCGTAGTCGAGGAGCGGACTGTCGCCGCGCGGCCGGGCGAGGAGGGCGGCGACGCTGACGCCGATGACGATCCAGCCGAGGTGAGGCGAGGCGTACGCGAAGGCCTCGCCGAGGGGCATCCCTGCCGCTCGCGCGCCCGTGAGGAGCGCAACGGCGTTGACGCCGGCGGCGGCGAACGACGCGAGGTCAGCGGCGAAGAGCGCGACGATTCCGACGAGCAGCGGGAGGCGCGTCCGCTCGTTGTACGCGGCGACGAGCGCGATGAGCGCGAACAGCGCGACGATGGTGAACCACGCGGATCGGGCGGGCGTGTACCGGATGACGACGAGGTAGTAGAGGAGAAGGACGAGCGGAAGGAGGTAGAACCACCCCTTGCGGAGATGGTCTTTGACGTCGACCAACGCGTCCTCGGCGACGCCGCCGATACCGGTCCGGGAGGCCTCAAGGTGGACCATCACCCAGACGCCGAAGAAGAAGACGACGGCGGGGATGGTGGCTGCGACGACGACTTCGGAGAACGGCGTCCCCGTGTAGGAGACGATGAGGAACGCGGCCGCGCCCATGACGGGCGGGAGAATCTGGCCACCGGAGGAGGCGGAGGCCTCGACGGCACCGGCGAACTCGGCGCGGTAGCCCGAGCGCTTCATCAACGGGATCGTGAACGCGCCGGTGGTGACAGTGTTAGCGATGGAGGAGCCGCTGATCGTCCCCATGAAGCCGCTGGCGAGGATACTCGCCTTCGCGGGCCCGCCCTTCCGGCGGCCGGTGAGCGAGTAGGCGAAGTCGATGAACCACCGACCCGCCCCGGACATCTCGAGGAACGCCCCGAAGAGCACGAAGATGTAGATGAACTGTACGCTGACGGAGACCGGGATACCGAAGATGCCGTTCTCGGTGTTGAACCAGAGGTTCTGGACGATGGTGTACCAGTCGATCGCGGTCGTCCCGAAGACGCCGACGAGCGGCGCGTCGCTCGGGATGAGGTAGCCAAAGCGCGCGTAGACGAGGAAGGAACTGACGAGCACCATCAAGGGGAAACCAAGCGCGCGCCGGGTGGCCTCAAGGACGAGGAGCGTCCCGGCGACGCCCGCGAGGAAGGCGTACGAGGTCGACCCCAGCGGGATCCCGACAGCAGCGAGAGCGTCGACGAGCGGATGGAGAACGCCGAAGACCTCCTGAATCGGGCGGCCGGCCTCCAAGCCGAAGACGCGCAAGCGCTGGATCTCGGGGAACTCGGTGACGACGTAGCCGCCGGCGAGGACGGCGAGGCCCATACAGACGAAGTCGGCGGGCGTGACGCGCTCACCCTCGCGGTCGAGCATGAACCACGCGAGTGCGCCCGCGACGCCGTCAGCGAGGCGAGCGACCGCGCCGTCGAACCGGGCGTTGACGGCGTCGTGCGCCGCCGAGAGTCGGCGAGCGGCGAACCCGTGTCCCATCGTCGGCGGAAAGAGGAGGAAGGCCAACAGGAGCGCGAACGTCACGTGGATCGCGTTGACCTGGAGTTGCTGGAGGGCAGCGACCCTGAGTCGGCCGACGACCGGGAGCGTGACAGTGAGGATGAAGCCGCGGGCGGCGAGCCAGAGCTGGAAGAGGGAGAAGCCGATCCCGATGACGGCTGCGAGGATCGCCGCGGCGCCGCGGAGGCTCCGCTTGCGTTCGAGTTCCTGGACGATCTCGTCGGCGTCGTCCGGGAGGCTGTCGTCGCCGTCCGTCGCGGCGTCGGTGGTCGGTGTCTCACTCATGAGTGTAAGAGCGTTGCGAGCAGCGAGCGATCGGTGACGCGGATCGTGACGGCCCGCGCGTTCGAGCGCTCGACGAGGTCGTAGTCGTGGCCGTCGACGATCAGGTGGTGGTCGGCGATCCGACCGGGTTTCACGTTGATTTCACGGCCCTGCCAGTCGGGGTCGGCCAGAACGAACGTCCCGTTGACCTCTCGAACGTCCGAGCGACTGGGGAGGCCCCATCCGTACGATTCGAACTCCATGCGGGTGTAGACGAGCGTGTGCCCTCGGACCGTGTACTGATCGAGGACGGGCGATTTCTGGACGCTATGCATGTAGACGAGCGAGACCGTCGAGTTCTCGTGGACCGGGGTCTGGATGATGACCTCGCCCGTCTCTTGGTCGGTGACGGTGAGCTGTTTACCGGCCGGAACCGCCGACGCGGTGGCCGTCGCGAGGAGCGCGACCACGACGACGACGGCGAGCAGCACGGCTCGGCGGCCGAAACGCTCACGGAGTCTGTCAATGAAAGTAAACACGAGTAGAGCGTCGGGGTTCGCGTTCAGCCGAAGTAGGCCTGCGCGCCCTCGTGGAGTTCGATGGACATGCCGTCCTGGGCACTCGCCTTCGAGATGAAGTCCGTCTTGATGCTGAGCTCATCGACGTTGTCGAAGATCGCCGCGGTGACGTTCTCGACGACGTCGGCGGACGCCTCGGCGTTCGTGGCGATCATCGCCTGCACGGCGACGGTCGGGACGGCATCGTCGATGCCGCTGTAGGTGCCGGCGGGGATCTGGTCGTCCGCGAAGAAGGACGCGGCGTCCTTGACCTGCTCGCGCGCGTCGCCGTCGATGGGGACGATGCGGACGTCCTCGGTGGTGGCGAGGTCGCTGATCGCGCCGACGGGCCACCCGCCGACGGTGAACGTCGCGTCGACGTCGCCGTTGCGGAGCTGCTCGGAGGCCTGACTGAAGCTCGTGTTCTGCTCCTCGAAGTCGTCCTGCGTGATGCCGACGGCGTTGAGGATCTGGAGCGCGTCGACCTGCGTGCCGGAGCCGAGGTCGCCAGTGTTCACGCGCTTGCCCTCGAGGTCTTGGAGGCTCGTGATCCCCGAGTCGGCGAGCGTGACGACGTGGATGGTTTCCGGGTAGAGCGTGGCGACGCCCATCAGGTTCTCGATGGGGTTGCCCTTGAACGCGTCAATGCCGGTGCCGTTCTTCGCGAAGTACGCGATGTCGTTCTGAATGAGCGCGAAGTCCGCGTCGCCCGAGTAGAGGCTGCCGACGTTCTCGACGCTGGCACCCGTGGACTGGACCTGCACGCCGTAGTCGGTGTGACCCTCGATGACGCTCTTGAACTCGTTGGAGAGCGGGTAGTAAGTCCCACCCGTACCGCCAGCGTGCCAGGAGAGGCGGG
>Ga0207754_100393_pt1 | contig 17925 bp, 20 predicted proteins | sample A23E1SouthBayCA_FD_187728 | JGI IMG/M metagenome (GOLD analysis project Ga0207754, IMG submission 187728) | Aerobic enrichment media microbial communities from Eden Landing Ponds, California, USA - A23 E1 (SPAdes) | ecosystem: Environmental > Aquatic > Marine > Unclassified | place: Emeryville... | reverse complement strand
CCCGCCCCGCGGCGCTTCTCGACCAGTTCGTTCACCCAGCGCTCGTCGTTCGGGACGCTCGTCCCGACGGTGTAGGAGTCCCCGAGCGCGAGAACCCGGTCGCCGGCCGGCGTCGCCGTACTGCCGTCACTCGGCGCCGAGCAGCCCGCAAGAAGGCCTAGAACACCCGAGAGCAGTCCGCTCCCGCCGAGCCGGAGCGTGTTTCGCCGCGAGGACAGGCTCATGCCGCGTCGAACCCGGGCAGCTCGGCCAGCAGCTCGTCGATGCCTGAGAGGGCGGCCTTCAGGTTCTTCACACCGGGTTTCTCCACGCGTGCGGGGTTGGCGCGGACCCTGACCGTCTGGCTGTCGACCGGGACGAACCCGAGGCCGAGCTTCTCGGCGGTCGCTCGCAAGCCGAGGCCGGCGTCGGCTTTGCCGGCCAGCACGCGGCGAGCCGGGCTCTCGTGGGCTTTGAGCGCGAACTCGTAGCCGTCGATGGCGGCCTGCAGGTCGGCGGCGTCGGTGTCACGCGCGGCGGCGAGGCGCTCCAGTTCGGCGTCGGCGCTGGCGCGCAGGCCCGTCGCCGTGTCGAGGTTGACGAAGCGCAGGTCGCCGTCGATCAGCGTGCCGAACCCCTCGATCCCCGCGGGGTTGCCCTCGGGGACGAGCAGCCCCCACTCGCGCTCCCAGGTGCCGAGTTCGACGGCGTCGACCTCGCGGCGGACCGGTCCGGCGACGACGGCGGCGTCCGGGAGCCCGTCACGCAGGCGCCGCAGCCCCTCCCGGGAGCCGACGGGGAGGAACCGACTCGACCCGAGTCGGTCCAGCAGCTGGGAGAATGCTGGGTCGTCCTCGCCGAAGGCAAGCAGCGACGGCGTCCGGACGCTCGGCGAGAACAGCGTCACGCGCACCTGCTCGCCCGCCGCCAGGTACTCGGTGTCGGCGTCGACCTCGACGACGCCGTCGGCCTCGACGAGGCTGGTGGTCGCGCCCGAGCCCTTGTCGACCGGGTAGACGAGCGTCTCGCCCGCCTCGTTCTCGACGAGGCCGACCGGCATCAGGCGGGTGCGACCCTCGCTGTAGCGCTCCTCGGCCGCGAGCGTCCCCTCGACGGTGGCGGTTCGGGGTTCGGGCACCCCAGCCGCCCGGCGGATCGCCGGCGCGACGAACGTGCGGAAGATGGTGAGCGCGGAGACGGGGTAGCCCGGCAGGCCGACGTAGGCGCTGTCCTCGAGTCGGCCGACGAGCATCGGCTTCCCCGGCTTGACGGAGACGCCGTGGAGCAGGAGTTCGCCCCGGTCCTCGATCACTTGATACACCACGTCGACTGCGGACGCCGACGTGGAACCGGAGGAGAGCACTAGATCGCACTCCTCGGCGGCCGTGACGAGCGCCTCCTCCATCGCGTCCATGTCGTCGCCGGCGTGGGGGTACAGCGTCGCCTCCCCGCCCGCCTCCTCGACGCCGGCGGCGATGGTGTAGCTGTTCACGTCGTAGATCTGGCCGGCGTCGCTGTTCAGCGCCTCGCCGGGGCGGACTAGCTCGTCGCCGGTCGAGACGATCCCGACCGTCGGCTGGCCCCGCACTTCGACTTCCGCCCGCCCGAGCGCCGACAGCAGGCCGATCTCGCGGGGCGTCAGCTCGGTCCCGGGCCCCAGCGCGCGCTGGCCGGCGGCGATGTCGGCACCCGCAGGCATCACGTGATCCCCGGGTGCGACCGAGGTGCGGATCTCGATGGCGTCCTGTTCGCCGGCGGCTTCGTCGGTCTTCTCGACCATCACCACCGCGTCGGCGCCGTCGGGCATCACCGCCCCCGTCGAGATCTCGGCGCACTCGCCCGCGTCCACGACCACGTCCGGCTCGCTGCCGGCGTGGACCGCCCCCACGAGATCGAGCGTCGCGGGGTCGACCTCGTCGGCGCCGAACGTGTCGCCCGCCCGGACCGCGTAGCCGTCCATCGACGCCCGATCGAACCCCGGTACGTCGAGGTCGGCGTCGACGCGCTCGGCGAGGATTCGGCCGCGAGCGGCTTCGAGTTCGACGGTCTCCGGCTCGGGGTCCAGGTCAAGGGACGCGATCGCCTCGTGGGCTTTCGCCGGTTCGGTGAGGTCGCGGAACTCCTTACGCTCGCTCATCGGCCCGCCTCCCAGTTCTGGACCGTGACGGTCGTTCCCGCGTCGATCCCCTCCGCGGCCTCGTCGACGACGACCCAGCCGTCCGCGAGCGCGACGCTCGACAGCACGCCCGACCCGGAGACCCGGGTCGGAACCGCCGCCGGCAGGGAGTCGTTCTCCCGCGCTTCGAGTTTCACGCGGGCGAACGTCCGGACGCCGGGCTCGCTGGCGATCTTGCGCTCCAACGTCGCCTCGGTGGTCGGGTGGGGCGGCAGCGGGGCGTCCATCGCCCGCTTCACCGCGGGGCGGAGGAACTGCACGGCGTTGACGATCGTCGCGACCGGGTAGCCCGGCAGCATCAACACGGGCGTCCCCTCGACGACCGCGAAGCCGAAGGGGTGGCCTGGCTTGAGCGCGACGCCGTGGACGACGATCTCGCCGAGCTCGTCGAGCACCTCCGGTAGCAGGTCGCGCTGGCCGACGGAGGAGCCGCCGGAGGTGACGACGAGATCGCCGTCGAGCCCCGACCGGATCGCCGCCGTCAGCGCGTCTTCGTCGTCGTCGACCGGGTCGAGTTCGGTCGGCTCGCCGCCCCAGCGCTCGACGAAGCGCGCGACCGTGAGGCCGTTCGTCTCGATCGTCTCGCCCGGGCCGGGGTTCTCCTGGACGAGCTCCTCGCCGGTCGGGATCACGGTCACGTCGGGCGCTTCGAACACCGGAACTTCGGTGAAGCCGACGGACTTCAGCAGGCCGAGGTCGGAGGGCCGCAGCACCGCCCCCGGATCGTAGAGATGCTGGCCCGCCTCGACGTCCTCGCCGGCGGGGGCGACGTTCTCTCCCTCGGCGACAGCGTCGAAGACCTCGACGTCGTCGGCGATTGGCTCGGCCTGCTCGATCTTCAACACGGCGTTGGCCCCGTCGGGTAGCGCACTCCCGGTGTGAACCCGGAGCGCCTGGTTCGGGCCGACGGTGCCCGCCGTCGGCTCGTCGTCGACGACGCGCAGGACCTCCGGCGACCGGTCCGAGGCGCCGAAGGTGTCGCTCGCTCGGACCGCGAAGCCGTCCATCGCGGCTTCCGGGGCCGACGGCACGTTCGCGGGCGCTTCGAGCGTCGTCGCTAGCGTGTGACCGTCCGCTTCGGACAGCGGGAGGTGCTCGATGCGGCCGTGGGGGTCGACGGCGTCACGCAGCGCCGCGAGCGCGTCGTCGACCCGGGTTCGTTGCTTGAAGCCGGACTGCTTCCGGTCGGTGCTCATTAGCAGGGGATAGCGGTCCCGAGGTGAAAAAGGGGGGTAACCACGGACCGCGGCGCGTGACCAGCGCGGGCCGTCGGGCCCGCGCACGGAGCCACGCCGCGGTCGGTAACCACGAATGACCGCCAGCGACCGGCGCGGGGCCTTCGGGCCCGCGCACTGAGCCACGCCGCGGTCGGTCGAGCCGCCTTACTCGGGCAGCGCCATCGCGACGCTGTACATCCGCCCCTCGTCGCTGTGGCCGGTCGTCTTCGCCAACCGCTCCGCCTCGGTGATCAGCTGCTGCCCCAGCGCGTCCGGCAGCGACGCGGCATGCCCGCGGACCTCCGCTGTGTGGGCGGTGAGGTGGCTCTCGGTCCACGGCACGGGTTCGAGGATCGGCCGCGTGCGATCGTGCTCCCAGCCGTGGCCCCCGAACAGTCGCCGCAGGCCGTCGGCCGGGTAGAACGTGAGCTCGGGCCGTGCGCCCGCCAACTCGGCGGCGGCGTTCTCGACGGCGAACAGCCGGCGAACCGGCGACTCGGGCGGCATCGGCTCGTAGTCGTCGACGACCAGCGTCGCCCCCGGCGCGGCGACGCGAGTGAGTTCGGCGGCGATCGGCGCCGCGGCGTCGTTCGGGAGCACGTTGAACAGCGCGTGGGCGGTGATCGCGTCGACGGCGTCGGCCGGGAGCGGGAGCTCGCGGAGGTCCGCCTCGATCAGTTCCACGCGGTCGTCGTCGGGGAAGCGCTCGCGGACGCCCTCGGCGTGGTCCGCACGGTCCGTGACCGCGTAGACGTGCTCGGCGCCAGCGTTGAGGAGGCCGGCGGTGGCGTTCCCGACGCCGGCGCCGGCTTCGAGACAGGTCGCGCCCGCCACGTCGCGGTCGGCGAGGGCGGTCCCGACCGAGTCGGGGACGTTCATGCCCGGTGGTCGGACCCGGCGGGCAAAGCGCTGGCGGGAGCACGCGACTCGCTGGCACAGGGACGACCGTGAACGGCAACGATTTTGCCGCTCTGCCCGCGAGAGTCGCTATGTTACTCACCGTCTCCGGCCCGCCGGGCAGCGGGAAGAGCACGAACGCCGAACTGCTCGCGGAGCGTTTCGACCTCGAACATATCAGCGGCGGCGACATCTTCCGCGAACTCGCCGACGAACGCGGCTACACGCCCGTCGAGTTCAACGAACTCGCCGAGGAGGAAGACCAGATCGACCGCGATCTCGATCGGCGCCTCCGCACGATCGCCGCCAGTCAGGACCACGTGCTGCTCGAGTCCCGGCTCGCCGGCTGGCTCGCGGCCGAGCACGCTGATCTGCGCTTCTGGCTCGACGCCCCGCTCGACGTGCGTGCCGAACGCATCGCCGACCGCGAGGAGAAATCCGTCACGGAGGCCCGCGCGGTCACCAAGCGCCGCGAGCAGAGCGAGGCCAAGCGCTACGCCGACCTCTACGACATCGATATCCACGATCTGAGCATCTACGACGCCGCGATCAACACTGCACGGTGGGGTGAGGCGGTCGTACCGGACATGCTCACCGCGGCCGTCGAGCGCTACGACCCCGACCAGGACGAGGGCAAGTACCCCGTCGAGGGCGTCCGCTACGAGTTCTAACCGTGACCGACCCACTCCGCGACCCGCCGGGCGAGCGCAGCGTCGAGGCGCTCCGCTCGTTCGGCGTCGTCAACCTCGACAAGCCCGCCGGCCCCTCGGCCCACCAGGTGGCGGCGTGGGTGCGCGATCTCGCGGGCGTCGAGCGCGCGGCCCACGCGGGCACGCTCGACCCGAAAGTGACGGGCTGTCTGCCGACGATGCTCGGCGACGCCACCCGGCTCGCACCCGTCTTTCTCGAGGGCACGAAGGAGTACATCGCCGTGCTCGAACTCCACGGGCTCCCCCCGACCGACGCCGAGGCGACGCTTTCGGCGTTCGAGACCGAGATCTACCAGAAACCCCCACGGAAGAGCGCCGTCGCCCGGCGGCTGCGCTCTCGCGAGATCCACGAGCTCGACCTGTTGGAGCTGGATGACCGGCAGGCACTCCTGCGGATTCGCTGTGAGAGCGGCACGTACATCCGGAAGCTCTGTCACGATCTCGGCCTGGCGCTCGGCACCGGCGGGCACATGGGTGCCCTCCGTCGCGTCGCGACCGACCCGTTCGACGACACCGACCTCCGGACCCTACAGGACCTCGCGGACGGGCTCGCGTGGGCGCGCGAAGACGACCACGAGGCGTTCCTCCGCGAGGTGATCTCGCCAGCCGAGCGCGCGATGGAGCACCTGCCCGCGATCACGATCGCCCGCAGCGCCGCCCGAGAGGTCGCCGAGGGTGCGCCCGTCTACGCGCCGGGCGTGATCGATCTCGACGACGCGGCCGCCGCGGCGCTCGACCCCGGGGACGACGACCTGTTCGCGTGCTACACGCCCGACGGGAGCGCGGTCTGTCTCGGGAAACTGGTCGGCGACCCCGACGCCGAATCGGGCGAGGTCGTGTCGCTCGAGCGCGTGCTGGTGTAGTCGACGGGTTCTTGGGGCTGCTCTCGAACTACCCGGGCGAGGATGGCCCCCGACACGGCAGCCGACGACGCTACCGAGGCCGAGGCGGACGAAAACGCCGACCAGGAGGTGGGGAGCCTGTTCGGTCGCTGGTGGCAGCACTTCCTCGACCTGTTCGAGTTCGTCCTCGACCTGTTCTAGCGACCCGCCTCCTCCCCCGCCGTCGATCCCGGCAACCACCGCCCGAGCCGTAGCTTCTTCCCGCCGCCCTGCACAGCCTCGGGCATGGACATCGGCACCGCGAGTGCGGCACCCGGCGAACTGGCGCGCGGCCACCTCGAACTCACCGACCTCCCCACGGGGACCCCCGAGAAGCTGCCCGTGATCGTCGCCAACGGCGAGGAAGACGGCCCGACGCTCTGGATCACCGGCGGCGTCCACGGCGACGAAGCGACTGGGGTAGCGGTCACCCAGGACACCATGCGCGAGGACCTGCCCGGGCGCATCGCGGGCGCGGTCGTCGCCGTCCCGATCGTCAACCCCGCCGGCCTGCGGCGGAACGCGCGACACTCCTACTACGGCGACGACGACCCCAACCGGAAGTTCCCCGACCCCGAGAGCGAGTCCTCGCGCCCGGCGGAGGTACAGGAGCGCATCGACGAGCGCCTCTACGACGAGATCGTCGATGGCGCCGACGCGCTGATCGACAACCACACCGCGGGCGTGAACTCGTTCCCGTTCGTCATCCGTGATCGCGTGCTCTACGGCGAGCGCCGGACCGAGGACGAGGCCGAGGCGCTCGCCGCGGAACTGGAGGCCCTGGTCGAGGCGACCGGGCTCCCGCTGCTGACAGAGTACCCCGCCGAGGAGTACGTCGAACAGTCGCTCCAGCGCTCGACGGCCGGCGCGGTCTGCAACGCTGCGGGGATCCCGGCGTTCACGACCGAACTCGGCGGCCACAGCGTCGTCACCGAAGCCACCCGGGAGGCCGGCGTCGCCGCGGCCTACGGCGTGATGGACGAACTGGGGATGCTCGAGGGCTGGCCCGACGGGGTCGCCGAACCCGGTAGCTTCGACGCGCCCGTCGAGTTCCCGGTGCGGCGGTTCCGCGGGCCGCGAACCGAGACGGCGGGGCTCGTCCGCCACCGCGTCGAAGCGGGCGACGTGGTGGAAGCGGGCGAGGTCGTCGCCGACATCGTGAGTGCGACCGGCGAACCGCTCGACACGGTCGAGAGCGAGCACGACGGCTACGTCATCGGCCGCAAGGAGGGGCTGGCGGCGTACGAGGGTGATTCCGTGCTCAGCATGGCTGCCCGGGACGACGGGCCGCTTGTCGCGCCGCGGGACGCCGACGAGTAGCCCGCCGCGTCCGGACCGTTCGTGGTGCCAGACCGGGAGGGGGACGAAACGAAGTGCTTAACTGCCAGACAGCGTTTGTTCGAAACACGGGACCGTAGGGTAGTGGTATCCTCTGCCGATGGGGTCGGTAGGACCTGAGTTCGAATCTCGGCGGTCCCACTTTTCACGACGAACAGGGTGCGTAGTGAGACGTGAGTCCGCGGAGACGAGTGTAGCGAGTCTCCGGCGGGCGCATGGCTTTTCGGCGCCTCGCCACGAGCCGGAGCGGACGTTATCTCGTTTGTGGGAGCGTTATCCGGACCACCGTGCCGTTCGGTGTACTCTCTGACAGCTCCAGCGTTCCGTCCGACATCTTGACCGTCCAGTAGATTATCCAGAGCCCCAGCCCTTGGGTGTGTTTGAGCTGTGTCTCTTGGGGGCCTTCGATCGCTTCGATGTCGAATTTGGGTATCCCCTCCCCCGTATCGACGATCTCGACGACCGCTGCGCCCTGCTGATTCTCCTGGACGCTCACGGTTATCTCGATATCCGCAGCGTTGTGTTCGACTGCGTTCGTCAGCGCCTCTCTGATCGCCTTCGGAAAGGCAGCGTGTGCGCTCACCGTGCAGTCGTCGTCGAACCGGGTCGTGATCGCCGCCTGTGGGTGTTGCTCCCTGATCCGTGCGACCTGCTCTTCGACGACCGTAGACAGATCGAACCGTTTCTCGTTGTCGTTCTCCCGGATCGACACGATCTCCCGCGTCCGGTCGCTCGTTCTGAGTAGTTTTCTGAGATGCTTCTTGATTATCTGAACGTCCGCCGTTACGTCTTCGTCGGCACCGGCGGTCTCGATCTTGTTCAGAAACCCGAACGAGACGGCGAGTTCGTTCCGCAGGTTGTGGCGGAGAACGCGTTGGTTGATCGTGAGCAGCTTGGTGAGATCCTCCGCTTCGTTCAGCCGTTCTTCGGACTCGATAGAGTACATTCCGCTACGGGTGCCGACGGCTGCCCCCAGCGTTGCGGCGAACGCAACGAGGAAGAACAGCTCGTTCGCCCTGTCTTCGAGGCGCCAGATCATCCAGATCGATAGCGCCAACATGGCAAAGGAAACCATCACCCCAACGCCCAGCCAGACGGTCCGCCACTGTCCCACGGTCGAGATCCGCCGATGCGGGAGCTGATACCCCGTGACGAGAACGACGCCAGAGATGCTGCAGATGATGCCCGCCTCCAGCACCGTTCCGAGCCCCTCGCCCTCAGTGAGGAGGTGGACGACCCCGAGGCCAAAGCAGAGCGTTCCCACGAGATAAACCGCATTTTGGGGGTCGGCCCACTTGGATCGGAACGACACGCCGGCATCTATGCGAAGCGTGCACATAGTGTTTCAGTTTTCGCGCCAGACTCTCCGAAAATCTGCCTCAAAAATGAGCAACGCTGCCGACTCCCCTCGTCAGTCGCGGCGCCCTTCGGGCTACTCCGTGCTGTCGGGGTCCGATCGGTCAGTGGTGGGCGACGCCTCCTGTACGGCCTCCACCTTCTTCGAGGCCTGTTGGCTCCGGACGATCAGCACGTCGTAGGCGTCGTCGGCCGCGATCCCGCCGCCGATACTGCTGATCGACACCGTCAGGTGTCCGGCGTTCTCACTACCGACTAGCACTATCGAGGCGTCCTCGTCTCGGGCGATGCGCCGAACACGCTTGGTGATCGTGCCCGCCGAGGCGTACTGGCCGACTGTCTCGTACCGGTACCGGGCGTCGGGGGCGACCGCCTCGACCTGATCCTCGAGCCGGCCGACGACTGTCGACAGGTCGAAGTACTCGTCGTCCTCGAGCCAGTCGGCGCCGCGGGCGTACTCGGTGTTCTCTCTGGGCACGACCGTCACGGCGACCACACCCTCGTCGAACACGGCGTCGAACGCCGTCGCTCGCACGAGCGCGCTCTCTGCGAGGTCGGAACCGTCGAACGGGACGACGAGCGTCATACCGGAATGTGAGGCTGTTCGGTGAAGAGCGATCCGATCAAGCACGAACCCGCCGCGACCGACGCCAGGCCGAGCCCACGCGCTTCAGTCCTCGAGCCGGACTGTATCCCCCGGTTTGACGTTCTCGGCGACGCCAGCGGGGAGCTCGACGACCGTGTCCGCGAGCCCGTGGGCCAGCCCGCGGAACGGCCGCAGGCGTTCGACGTTGATCACTTCGTCGTCGACGAGCCAGAGCACGTCGATCGGTTCGAACACGAACAGCGTATGGATCGTTCGGGTCGCCGGCTCGTCGAAGGAGAACACCAGCCCGTACCCCTCTGGCATCGATCGCCGAAACATTAGTCCACGGCCCTGCGACAGCAGCCCGTCGGCCCGCTCGACGTCGTCAGCGAGCGTCTCGGTCGCGACGCTGTCCGCGAGCGTCTGCGCCTCCCCGTCGCGCTGGTGGACCAGTCGCACGCTGTTCGGTCCCACCGCTGCCCTACTAAGCGTTCCCCCGAGCGTTCAAGAGCGCGGGCGTCCGACCACCAGTATGGAGGAGACGCCGGAGGGGACGCCGGTCGGCGTCGACGACCCCTACGCGGTCGCCGGGCGCTGTGACCACCTCACCGACGACGGGCGGTGTCGCTACGCGCTCGAACAGGCGGGCCAGGACCCCGAGTTCGCGGCCGACCGCCGGGCCGACGACTACGCCTGCGTCGTCGCCGACACCGACGCCGCGACCGTCGAGGGTGCGGACCCGGACTGGTCGCGCTGCCCCCACTACCGCTCGACCACCGAGGCGAAGGCGTGTGCACGCTGTGGCCTGGAGGAAGTCCGAATCGCCCACGACTCGGACGCCCGCCCGCTGGTCGAGGAGCACCACCTCTCCTACGGGGCCGCCGGCGACGGTCGACCGGCCGGCGACGACGCGGACACGAGCGGCGAGGCCCCCTCCCACGAGATCACGGTCGGCCTCTGTCGCTGGTGTCACACGAAGGTCCACCGCTCCTTTGCCCGCGTCGACGACGACGCCAGCCCCGACCCCGAAGCACTCGCCGTCCGGGAGACGCGCCGCGGGGAGGAGCGATCCGAGATGGGGTTTCAGTCCGCCAGCGAGCGCCGCAAAGAGTGACGCCGACGCCGACCGAGTTGCACGGACGTGCGCATCTCTCCCCCGTTCCGAGGTGTTTTTGGGCCTCGTCGGCCAACCCAGCCCATGACCCGAATCGTCGTCATCGACAACCACGGGCAGTTCACCCACCTGGAGGGCCGCGCGCTCCGGGATATCGGCGTCGACACCGAGATCCTGGATAACGACACCGACCCCGCCGAGATCGACGCCGACGGCATCGTGCTCTCGGGCGGTCCCTCGATGGACCGCGTCGGGCGCTGTGCCGAGTACCTCGACCTGGACGTGCCCGTGCTGGGCATCTGTCTCGGAATGCAGTTCATCGCCGAGGAGCTGGGCGGCAGCACTCACAGCGGCGAGTACGGCGGCTACGCCGACGTGACCGTCGAGATCCTCGACGACGAGGACCCCCTGATCGGCAGCCTCGCGCCCGAGACACGCGTGTGGGCGAGTCACGCCGACGAAGTCAACGAGGTGCCAGAGGGGTTCGCCCGGACCGCCCGGAGCGACGTGTGCGAGGTCGAGGCGATGAGCGACCCCGACCGCGGGCTCTACGGCGTCCAGTGGCACCCCGAAGTCGCCCACACCGCAGAGGGCGAGGCGGTGTTCGAGGCGTTCCGCGACATCTGCGGCGCCTGGTAGGGCGGCGGCGTCCCCGAGATCGGAAGTCGCGGGTTTTTGCCTATCCGGGTTTCACGCAGTACTGATGACGGCGTCCCAGAGCAATCTCGCGGGGCTCTCGCGGTTCATCTTCCGGGCCCCGAACTGGTACACGAGCCTCGCCTTCGCGCTGCTGGTGGCCGCCGTCGCGGGCATCGGCGCCTTCGACAGCGGCGAGGCGGACGCGGTGTTCCGGGGCATCTTCTTCGTCGGACAGGACGCGTGGGAGGGCATCTTCTTCATCGGTATCCCCACCGTCGTCGCCGGGTTCGCGACGCCGTGGGTCGACCGCTACACGGGCGGGCGACTCACCTACAACCGCGCCTCGCTGCTCGCGCTGATCTGTGAGGTGCTGATCGTCGCCGTCGTGAGCGTCGCCGCGCTACTCGCGTACCTGGTCGCCTGGCTCGACCAGACGTTCGTCTTCGACGCGCTGGTGGTCGCGCTGGCGTCGGTGTTCGCCCTCCGCCTGCTGGTGGTGATGGCGGTCTCGCGAACCTCCCTCCCCGTGGCGATCCTGCCGGCGAGCATCCAGAGCGCCGTCGCGGCCGCCCTGCTGTTCGTCTACAGCGGGACGATCCGCTATCTCGCCGACGGCGGATCGGCGCTCCAGGCGTATCTCACGCCGTTCCTGAACGAATCAGCCGAGGCCCCGGGCGTTCTGAGCACGCTCTCCCCACAGCAGTTCGGGCTGCTCGGCGTGCTCTGTGTGATCTACGCCGCCGCAGTCTGGGTGTTCCTCGTCGCCGTCGATCGGCCGTGGCGCCGCTCGATGGGGGTCTCGATGCTCGACTTCCTCCGGGGGTTCATCGGCCACGTCGCCGAGGGCACCAGCGAGCTCGAGGACTTCTTCGAACAGCTGGGCGAGGAGGCGATCGTCCCGGTCACGGTGCTCGCGTTCCGCACGGACGACGGCGCCGAGAAGGCGCGGTTCGTGCTCCCGATGATCCACCCCGGCCCCATGGGCGAGATCGGCGGCGGCAACCTCCCCGAGCGCGTCGCCGAGAGCGCCGAGGGGCTGGCGTTCCCACCCCACGCCACTGCCGGCCACGACTTCAACCTCGTCACCAAGCGCGAGGTCGAGCGGCTGATCGATGCGGCGGATCGGGCCCACCAGCGCATCGAGTACGGCGACGGCGCCACCGAGAGCGTCAGTATCGAGGCCGGCGACGCCAAACTGCTGGGTCAGGCGTTCGGCGGCGACGGGCTGCTGGTGAACACGTTCTCGCCGGAGTTCGCCGACGACGTTGAGTACGGCGTCGGCCTCGCGGCGCGCCAGGGCGCCCGGACCAACGGGCTCGACGACGTGTTGCTCGTCGACGCGCACAACTGCAACAACGGGCTCGACGGCCCGGATCTGGGCCACGTCACCCCCGGGAGCCCGCGATCGTTCGACATGATCAACGCCGCCGAGGCGGCGGGCGACCGCCTCGGTGACGCCACGGAAGCCCCGGTGTCGCTCGGCACGGCGTGGGCCGAGACCGAGTGGGAGCCCCAGGCGGGGATCGGCCCGCTGGGGATCCGGGCCGCTGTCGTCGAGGTCGACGACCAGGAGACCGCGTACGTGCTGGCCGACGGCAACAACATGGAGCCGTGGCTCCGGGACCGGACCGTCGACGAACTCCTCGAGACCGTCGACGCGGCGGAGGTGATGACCACCGACACTCACATCGTCAACACCGTCGAGGCGGACAACCAGATCGGCGCGGAGATCGACCACAGCGAGTTCATCGACACCGTCGCCGACCTCGTCGAGCAGGCCCGCGCGGATCTCGAACCGGTCGAAGCCGGGATGGCGACCGAGCGCGCGGCGGTGACGGTGTTCGGCAACGACCGCACCGAGACGCTCGCCTCCCACGCCAACGCGGTGGTGTCGCTGGGTGGTGCCTACGCGCTCGCGGTCAGCCTCGCGGTGATCGCGATCAGCGTGCTGCTCTTCTTCGTGACGTAGCGGCGACACTGCGCTCGCGTCACTGCCCCGATCGGGTCCCCCCGCCCGTCGATCCGCGAGAGCGTTGCGGGAGTAAGCGGGGCGCTGGTGGGGGTAGCGAGCGGCGGCGTGGCGCCGCGCTCAGTCGAAAAGCTCCTCGACGGCGTCGTGGGCCGCGCGGGCGGCCTCGTCGGCGACTGCTTCGGCGTCGGCCTCGACGTCGTCGGGGGGGTTGACGTACACGTCGACTTCGAGGACGCCGTCCTCGAACGTGACCGTCACGTCCAGATCCGTCAGCTCAGACTGCTTGTAGCGATCCAGCACGAGCCCTTCGGCGGCCGCGCTGGCGGTTTCGACGACCTCCTCGTCGGTCGGTTCCGCGTCGCTCATTTACGCGCCGGCGCCGGGGCCGCCGGGGCCCATCGGACCGCCGCCCTCGCCGCCCTGGAGGAGCTGCTGCAGCTCTTCCTGGAGCTCCTCGAACTGCTCCTGGGTCTTCTGCTCGCGCTTCTCGAGCTGGTCAACGCGCACTTCGAGGCTGTCGACTTTCTCCTCGAGGTCCGACTTGGCGCTGTCGTAGTCGGTGTTGACGAGGAGCTCACCGATCTCTCGGTACATCGTGGTGTCCTCGTCGATGTCGTCCAGCGCCTCGAGGGCGGTCTGGGCCTCGTTGAGCGAGGTCTCGGCCTGCGTCTTCTGGGCCGCAAGCTGCTCGGTTGTCTCCTGAAGGTCCTGTAGCTCCTCGATCTTCTCTTGTGCCTCGGGCGGCAGACTACCCTGCATAACTCGAAGGAGGTTCTTCGGCCTGAAAAAGGCCCGTATTTAGCCCTGGCGCGGGTTCGAGGCTGTGAACGCCAGCCAACTGCCGTTCCTCGCTATGTGACCGCTTGTCCCGCCCGGCTCACCGTTGCGGTGGCGACCACGGTCCCGCCCGGCTCACCGTTGCGGTGGCTACCACGGTCCCGCTCGGCTCACCGTTGCGGTGGCGACCACGGTCCCGCCCGGCTCACCGTTGCCGGGCGGACCCACGGAACTTACGGCTTCCCCCGCCGACGACCCGCCCATGCTCGAACTCATCGCCGGCGCGCTCTGGGCGATGCTCCCGGCGTACGTCCCGAACAACGCGGCCGTGCTCGCGGGCGGCGGCCGCCCGATCGACGGCGGCCGAACGCTCGGCGGCGCGCGCCTGCTCGGCGACGGCAAAACCTGGCGCGGCACCGCGGTCGGCACCGCCATCGGCGTCGCGCTCGCGCTCGTCCTCGACGCCGCCGCACCCGCGGTCGGCGACGCGCTGGGGATCACCCTCCCCGGCTTCCCGATCAACGCGGCCGTCGGCCTCGCACTCGGCGCGATGCTGGGCGACATCGGCGCCTCGTTCGTCAAGCGGCGCTCCGGCCGCGAGCGCGGCGCCGCCTTCCCCGGGCTCGACCAGCTCGACTTCGTCGTCGGCGCGCTCCTGCTCGCGCTGCTGTTCGCGCCCGACTGGACGCTCGCGACGTTCACGCCCGCCCGCGTGGCCGTGGTCGTCGTCGTCACGCCGCTGCTGCATCTCGGGACGAACGGGATCGCGTACTGGCTCGGCGTGAAAGACGAGCCGTGGTGAGCGCCGCACCGACCGGTTTTTGCCGACCCCACGCTCACCCACAGCCATGTCCGACGACCTGATCCAGGCGCTCCGGGACGCCGACGCGGTCCAGTTCGGCGAGTTCGAACTCTCCCACGGCGGCACCAGCGACTACTACGTCGACAAGTACCTGTTCGAGACCGACCCGCGCTGTCTCCGTCTGATCGCCGAGGCGTTCGCCGAGCGACTCGACGGCGAGAAGCTCGGCGGCGTCGCGCTGGGCGGCGTCCCCCTCGCCGCGGCGACGAGCATCACCGCCGACGTACCCTACGTCATCGCGCGCAAACAGGCCAAGGAGTACGGCACCGGCAACCGGATCGAGGGCCGCCTCGACGAGGGCGAGGAGGTCGTCGTCGTCGAGGACATCGCCACCACCGGGCAGTCCGCCGTCGACGCCGTCGAGGCGCTGCGCGACGCGGGCGCCGAGGTGAACCGCGCGCTGCTCGTCGTCGACCGCGAGGAGGGCGGCCGGGAGAACCTCGCCGACCACGGCGTCGAGATGGAGGCGCTCGTGACCGCCTCCGACCTGCTCGCAGACCGGTAGCGACGATCACGGTGGTCGACCCACCACGCTGTTCGCTTTCCGCACGACCGCCCTTCGAAGTGTTCATACTTGTGCAAGTGTGAGGGTTTCCATGAACCGTGCCGAGAAGGCGGCCCTCCAACTGCGGGCCGTCGCCGTTCTGCGGACGCTGAAGCGCAGCCGAACGTACGACGAGCTCGCCGAACTCACTGGTCTGCCGGCCGGCGACCTGAACCGCTACGTCAACGGGCACGTGCTCCCAGGCGTCGAGCGGGCCCGCGAGACCGTCGAGAGCATCGGTCGCGAGGCGCTCGCCGACGAACTCCGCTCGCGGGTCACCGCCGACGACGAGGGGTACGTCGACAACAGCGCCGTGGTGTTCGACCAGTCGTTCCTGGATCTCGTCGCGCCTGTCGCCGCCGAGTCCTTCGCGTTCGAGCGCCCGGACGTGGTGCTCACCGCCGCGACCGACGGTATCACCCTCGGCGCCGCGATGGCCTCCTACTTCGACGCCGACATCGCCTACGCCAAGAAGCGCAAGGAGACCGCCGTCGAGGAGTTCGTCGAGTCCCGCCAGCGGCTCGCCTCGGGGATCGAACTCACCTACTACCTCCCCGCCGACGCCGTCTCCGCTGGCGATACGGTCCTCGTCGTCGACGACCTGATCCGCTCGGGCGAGACCCAGGAGCTGCTGCTCGACATCGTCGCCCAGTCCGACGCGACCGTCGGCGGCGTGTTCACCCTCATCGCCGTCGGCGACGAGGGGCTGGACCGCGCCCGCGAGATCACCGACGCCCCCGTCGGCGCGCTCACGACGTTCGACGACCGATAGCGTCGATCCGCGGACATCTCGTCATCCATATCCGTGCATACTCACGTCGGTCAGCGCCGCTGATCGGCCAGTTTCCGGGACTAGTTGGACGTGTATGTGTATATCGTACGGAAAGCCTCAAGTACACCACCGTCACGATATGCACCTATACGGATGGGTCTCACAGAGACGCTGGCTGACTACTTCGATCTGGATAGCCACGACACCACCGTCAGGACCGAACTCCTGGCGGGGTTGACCACGTTCTTGACCATGAGCTACATCGTGGTCGTGAACCCTGCGATCCTCGCGGCGGCGATCGACATCGAGGGGGTCGGAGACGGACGGCTCGTCGCGATGCTCGCCGTGGTGACGATCATCTCCGCGGCGACGGCGACGCTGGTGATGGCGTTCTACGCCAACCGCCCGTTCGCGCAGGCGCCCGGACTCGGGCTGAACGCCTTCTTCGCGTTCACGGTCGTCCTCGGGATGGGCGTGCCGTGGCAGACCGCGCTCGCGGCCGTCGTCGTCGAGGGGATCATCTTCATCGCGCTCACCGCCGTCGGCGCGCGTGAGTACGTGATCCGCCTCTTCCCCGAACCGGTCAAACTCGCCGTCGGCTCCGGGATCGGCCTGTTCCTCGCGCTGATCGGTTTCGAGTCGATGCGCGTCGTCGCGAGCGACCCCGCGACGTTCCTGACGCTCTCGCCCGTGATCGCGAACGATCCGGTTGCGCTGATCTCAGTCGCCGGCCTCCTGTTTACGTTCGCGCTGTACGCCCGCGGCGTCCGTGGCTCCATCGTCGTCGGCATCCTCGGGACGACCGTCGCCGGCTACGTCGCCGCGGCGCTTGGCTACTCCGCCTACAACCCCAAGAACGTCCCCGGCGGCGCCTCGATCGCGACGGACATCTTCCTCACTGGCTCGACGACGACGTACAGCCTCGCGGCCTACGACATCCGGCCGCTGGCCGGCGCGTTCCTCGACGGGTTCGCGAACGTCGACGCGTTCACGTTCGCACTCATCGTGTTCACGTTCTTCTTCGTCGACTTCTTCGACACGGCGGGCACCCTGGTCGGCGTCGGCCAGTCCGCAGGCTTCCTCGACGAGGAGGGGAACCTCCCCGACATCGACGAGCCGCTGATGGCCGACGCGGTCGGCACCACCGTCGGCGGAATGCTCGGCACGTCGACGGTGACGACGTACATCGAGTCCGCCACCGGCGTCGAGGAGGGCGGCCGCACCGGCCTGACGGCGCTGACCGTCGCCGGTCTGTTCCTGCTCTCGCTGGCGTTCGTCCCGCTCGCAGCCGGGATCCCGGAGTACGCCTCCCACCTCGCGCTGGTGGTCATCGGCGTCGTGATGCTCGGCAACGCCGTCGAAATCGCGTGGGACGATCTCACCTACGCGATCCCGGCGGGGATGACGATCATGGTGATGCCGTTCACCTTCTCGATCGCCTACGGGATCGCGGCCGGCATCGTCTCCTACCCCCTCGTGAAACTCGGTGCCGGCGAGCTCGACGACATCCACGTCGGCCAGTGGATTCTCGCGGGCGCGTTCGTGGTCTACTTCGCGGTGCGGACCAGCGGCGTGATGTAGCTCGCGGTGCGGACCAGCGGCGTGATGTAGCTCGCGGTGCGGACCAGCGGCGTGATGTAGCTCGCGGTGCGGACCAGCGGCGTGATGTAGCTCGCGGTGCGGACCAGCGGCGTGATGTAGCCGCCCGCGACCGCAACACCTTCCCGCTCCCCGCTGTTTTCGTGACTATGCAACGCAGTCTCCCACCTCGGCGCTGGCTGGTCCGTGGGGTGGCCCTGCTGCTCGCTCTCTCGCTGCTGGCACCCGCCGCGGGCGCCGCCCTCGGGATCGGCGACGACCCGTCCGACTCGCCGAGCGAGCTCGGCCCCGGAACGATCGACCAGCCGGCGGCCAACGCCACGGTCGTCGGGATCCAGGGCTACCACTTCCAGGGCCAGGGCAACCGCAAGAAGCCCGCCCGCATCGCCTCGGCCGACGGGAACGCCACCACCAACTGGCTGTACGAGGACGCACTCGGCGCCCGGTGGTTCTACGACGTTGATCCGCTGCCGAACGGCAATCTGCTCGTCGTCTCGCCCAACCCC
>Ga0207754_100392_pt1 | contig 17997 bp, 21 predicted proteins | sample A23E1SouthBayCA_FD_187728 | JGI IMG/M metagenome (GOLD analysis project Ga0207754, IMG submission 187728) | Aerobic enrichment media microbial communities from Eden Landing Ponds, California, USA - A23 E1 (SPAdes) | ecosystem: Environmental > Aquatic > Marine > Unclassified | place: Emeryville... | reverse complement strand
GGGATCGAGGGCTTCGAGATTCGGCGCTGATCTCGCGCCTTCGAGGTGGCAACGACGAGACCGCGAAGACGCGGCTGGTGTGTCGACGCCGACGGCGTCCCCCACCGTTAGGGTGGTCGCGCGCCAAGACCCAGCCATGATCACCGGTTCGGAGATGGCAGTCGTCGACGAGAACGCGGCCGCGCTGGGCGTCCCTCGCAAACAGCTCATGGAGTCCTCGGGGAACGCGGTGGCTCGGGTGGTCGAAGGGATCGCAGACGAGGGTGCGTCGGTGCGAATCGTCGCCGGCCGTGGGAACAACGGCGGCGACGCGTTCGTCGCGGCCCGGTTTCTCGACGCATACGACCTGGGCGTCTCGCTGCTGGGGCGACCCGAGACGATCACGACGGAGATCGCACGTCAGAACTGGGCGGCACTTCGGCAGTCCGACTACGAGACCGAGCAGGTCCGGGACGCAAGCCAGTTCGCGCTCGACGACCCCGACGTGATCGTCGACGCGATGCTCGGCACGGGGATCAGCGGTCCGCTCCGCGAGCCGGCGGCGACGGCGGCCACGCGGATAAACGACAGCGAGAGCACCGTCGTCTCCGTCGACGTGCCCTCGGGGATGGACGGCGACACCGGGGTGCTGGCGGAGGGCGCTGTCGAGGCCGACCGGGTCGTCACGTTCCACGACACGAAGCCCGGGCTGGACGCGCTCGACGCGACCGTCACCGTCGCGGACATCGGTATCCCCGACACCGCCGAGCTGTTCGTCGAGCGGGGCGACCTGCGTCGGCTCGACCGCGATCCGACGAGCCACAAGGGCGACAACGGCGAGGTGCTCGTCGTCGGCGGCGGCCCGTACACGGGCGCACCGGCACTGGCGGCACAGGCGGCGCTGCGAGCCGGCGGCGACCTCGTCAGGGTCGCCTGTCCCCGCGCCGTCGCCGACGCGGTACAGGGCTACAGCGAGAACCTCATCGTCAGACCGCTGGACGGTGCGACACTCGCGCCGTCACACGTCGACGAACTGGTCGCCCTCGCAGACGCCAGCGACGCGGTCGTCCTCGGGCCGGGGCTCGGTGACGCGGAGCCGACACTCGACGCGGCCGCGGACTTCCTCGAACGGTACGACGGTCGCGCCGTCGTCGACGCCGACGCGCTGTCGGTCGTCCCGGAGGTCGAGACGGCGGCGGACCTGATCTGTACGCCCCACCAGGGGGAGCTTCGGACGATGGGCGGTGAGACGGCAGACGAGTGGCGCGAGCGCGCGGATCGCGTCGCCGACTTCGCCGCACAGATCGGTCAGACGATGCTGGTCAAGGGTGCCGACGACATCGTCTCGGACGGGACACGCACTCGCGTCAACCGCACCGGCAACCCCGGCATGACCGTCGGCGGTAGCGGCGACGTGCTCGCTGGCGTGGTCGGCGCGCTGGCCGCGACGTGTGGGGAACACGACGCCGCGGCGATCGGCGCGTACGTCACCGGGCGAGCAGGCGACCTCGTCGCCGACGAGCAGGGCAACGGACTCGTGGCGACGGACCTGGTCGCGGCGCTCCCACGGGCGCTCTGGCAGGGAGAACAGTAGCGTTCCGACCTAGGCCGACGCTTCGACGAGTTCGCCGGCCTTGGCGCGTGACTGCTCGACGACGGCCGGCCGGCCCTCGAACTCGACGATCACCTGGTCGCCGTAGTCGACGTTGTCGACCTGTGCGTGGTCGTGGATCCAGGAGACGAGACTCATCGTCTCGTCGGTCATCGGCAAGACGAGGCGTTCGCGCTCGTAGTCCGGCAGTTCGTCGTGGATCCGGTCGAGCAACGCGTCGACGTTTGCCCCCTCTTTCGCGCTGACGGCGATGGGGCTGGGAGCCAGTCCCGAGAGCGCCGCGCGTTTGCGCTCGATCTCCGCGTCGTCGACCGTGTCCGTCTTGTTGAGGACGGTGACGATCGGCGCTTCGTTGCGCTCGTACAGCGTGTCGTGGCTCGTGACCAGCTTCTCGCGGATCTCCTCGACGGGCTCGCTCACGTCGACGACGAGCAACACCAGGTCGGCGCGATAGACGGCGTCCAGCGTCGACTTGAACGACTCGACGAGCCAGTGGGGGAGATCCGAGATGAAACCGACGGTGTCGGTCACCAGCACGTCTCGCTGGTCCATGTCTGCACGGCGGGTCGTCGTCCCCAGGGTCGTAAACAGCCGGTCCTCGCTCTCGGCGGTCGGATCGAGGTCCGGGTGTAGCTCCTCGTTCTCGTCGACGTCGACGTCGTCGGCCACGCGACGCAACAGCGTCGACTTGCCGGCGTTCGTGTAGCCCGCCAGCGCGACGAGATCGAAACCGGACTCGCGGCGCTGTTCGCGGCGGTGTTGCTCGGTCTCCTCGATGGACGCCAGCTCGTCGCGTATCCGCGAAATCTGCTTTTTGATGTCCTCTTCGCGGCTCTCGTCGTACTCGCCAAGCCCCATGAACCCGGGTCGCTCGTCGCGCTTGGCGAGGCTGGCCTTCGCCTCGGCTCGGGGCAACTCGTAGCGCAGTTCTGCCAGTTCGACCTGGAGCTGTGCCTTACGTGTCTGGGCGCGCTGGCCGAAGATCTCCAGGATGAGCCGGAAGCGGTCGACGACCTGGACGCCGTCGGGAAGCTCGTTGCCGATGTTGTACGTCTGGTAGGGTCCCAGCTCGTTATCGAATATCACGGCCGTCGCGCCCTCGCGGGCGACGACGTTCGCGAGGCGTGTGACCTTCCCCTCTCCGAGGTGGTAGGCGGGATCTTCCGTCCGCGTCTGTGTCACCTCGCCGACGGCCTCGTAGCCGGCGGCTCTCGCGAGGTCGGTGATCTCCTCGGTGTCTGCGGTGCCCGAGTCGACGCGCTTGGCGATGACCGCTCGCTCCGCTGTGGTACTAGCCGTCACTCGTCGCTTCCTACGTCGCCCGATTATTTAGTCTGCGGGGTACTCACACGATCTGCCGCCCACAGCAGCCACAGCGACGGCTATCGGCGGTGTCTGGCAGCTAGCGCGCCGTTCCGGCGGGCAGTAGCCGCTGCTTACTTCGATTGGGCCGGCCGATCCTGAGGGCACAAGACCCTTAACGGATCACGGTGAGAGTACGAATATGATAGAGTTGCCGTTGCAGCTAGAGCTTCCCGGCCTCCAGCAGGTCGGCCTCGAAGTCGGCGGCGGTGCCGTGATCGGGGGTGTCATCGGCTTCGCGGCCAAGAAGGTCGCGAAGCTCATCGCGATCCTCGTCGGTCTCGAACTGGCGCTGTTCAAGTTCCTGGAGACGCGCGGCATCCTCGAAGTGAACTGGAGCGCCATCAGCGGCACCGCTGGAAACGTCTCGTCTGCGGCCGGTGAGACGGCGGGCGCACAGCCCCCCGGATGGGTCATGAGCCTCCTCTCGGCCCTGCCCGTGAGCGCCGGCTTCACCGGCGGCTTCCTCGTTGGCTTCCGGAAGGGATAGCGGCGGTACGAATCGTTCTCGCCGCAGTCGAGTTCATCACGTCCGACCCAGCACTCGTCCGAGAGCGACGGGCTACTCTCCGGCTGGTGTCTCGGTCAGTGCGACCGCGGGAGTCACTCTCGCGTCGCTCACCGAATCGAGATCTCGTCTTCGTCCTTGACGATCTGGGTCTCGGCCTCGCCGCTCGTGTGCTCGTTGACCACGTCGTAGAACTCGTTTTGCATCCCCGCAGGGAAGGTGATGACGCCGATCCAGGAGCCGTCCGCCTGCCACTCTTCGCGTTCGAGGTCGCCGAACTGCCGGATGCGAGACTGGGCGGCACCGGCGTAGTCCGCGGGGACCTGGACCGCGACGGTCACCTCGTCGAACCGGATCGGGATTACCGGTCGGAGCGCGTCCAGCGCGTCGTCGACCTGATTGTCGACGGGCTCCATCGGATCGACCCTGAAGTCCGTCTCTTCGAGGGCCGACTCGATGCGGTCCGGCGGGTGCGGTGCGTCGTCCATCTGGGGGTTGACGGCGTTGCGTGTGATCTGCTGGATCAGCTGTCGGTGTTTCTGTTCTTGCATCTCGCGGCGCTGATCGGCCGTGATCTGGATCTCCCCCTGCTTGATCACCTCCGGGATGATCTCCAGTGGCTCCGTCGTGTCGAACACCTCCGTCAGGGAGTTTTCCGGCGGGCGGTCGCCACGAGAGGCGTCCTCGAACACGTCCTCGGCGGCGATGACGTCTTCGAGTTCTCCGTCGAACTCGTCGCGTTTGATCGCCAGCGCGGCGTCGGGGTCGACGAGCACTTCGAACCGCTGGCCGTGGGATTCGAGTCTCGCCGTCACCGCTTCGTCAAGTGATATCATACCCGACGCTACTGGGGCCCGGTTCAAAGACCTTTCCACGACGGCAGCGAAAACCGACTGCGGACGCGGTGATAGTTACTCTTCGAGGTCCTCGTCGTCCACGAGGAGGTCTCGCTCGGCGAGGTGTGTCTCCGTCTCCTCGTCCGAGAGCGTGCGGAACTGTTCGGTCTCGGCGTCGACCGTCGCGAGACCGACCGCCTCCGGCGCGAGCGCGTCGTCGTTGACCGAGGCCAGTGTTTCGAGAGCGAGTCCGATCGCGCCGTCGAGGGCCAGCGTCTCCGAGTAGTGTTCTTCGAGGTAGGCCCGCGTGTCGGCCCTGTCGGCACCGACCGCGAGCGCCTTCCACTCGTAGGGCGTTCCCGAGGGATCGGTCTCGTACAGCCTGGGTTCGCCGTCGGCGACCCCGGCGATGATCAGCGCGACGCCGAACGGACGCGCGCCGCCGACCTGCGTGTATCGCTGGATGTGGTCGGTGATCTCTTTGGTCAGCGTCTCGACGCCGATCCGTTCCTCGTAGCGGAGTCGGTTGATCTGTGCGCGCCGCCGAGCGAGATCGATCAGCTGGCGGGCGTCTGCGACGTGGCCGGCGCTGGCGATCCCGATGTGGTCGTCGGCTTTGTGGATCTTCTCGACCGACGACCGCTCCATGAGCGGCGAGCGGATCCGCTTGTCGACGGCGAGCACGACGCCACCGCTGGTCCTGACGCCGATGCTCGCGGTGCCGCGCTTGACTGCTTCGCGCGCGTACTCGACCTGGTAGAGTCGCCCGTCGGGCGAGAAGATGGTGCTGCCGCGGTCGTAGGCCTGCTGTTGGTTTTGTCCCTGCATAGTTACTGGAGATCGAGGTCGGTCGCGCCCGAAAATCCGTCGTCGGTGGCAACGTCGACACGGCCGTCACGGACGACTGCCGTCCGCTCCTCGCCGTCGAACACGACCTGTCTCTGTTCGGACGATTCCGATGCGCGTCGTATATATTTTTCCTCACACGCACGGACGGTGCCGCTCGTGCCACGGACCCGGACGCCGACCGGGTCGTCGTCGATCGTCGACAGCGAGGCGATCACGGCACGTGCGCTGTCGGTCCGGCCGCGCCGCGTCCGGACGAGCGCGCTCCCCAGCCCGTCCTCGAACGCGAACCGGAGCACGGTGAGATCGAGGTCGGCACTGCCGGCGTCGCCCACGAGGTTCTGGGCGGCGTACCAGAGCTCCCGCTGGAGGGCGCGGCGGCCGAAGTCGGCGTCGGGCCAGCTCTCGATCTCGACCCCGAGGTAGCGCCACCGGGGCTGTAGGTGTTTGGGGAGGTGTTTCATCCGTCAGGACTGGTCGACGGCCTCCGCGTCGGGCACTCGCTCGCCGACGAGGACCCCCACCTGTCCGTGGACCATCTCGACGGCCGTCAGTGCGAAGCCGGCGTCGGTGAACGCGTCCGCGAGGACGCCGACGGTGGCCGGGTCGTCGACCGACGGATCGTAGAAGGGGATCGACGGATCGGGCTCGTCGAAGAACATCACGTCACCGAGGACGAACCGCCGCGGTTCGAGCGCCGCGATGGCGTCGATCGCCTCGCGCTTTGCCTCGTCGTCGAGGTGGTGCATGGCGAAGTTCGAGGTGACGACGTCGACCTCGGCCTCGACCGAGGGCTCCCGGAATCGTCCTTCGCCGAACGAGACGTTGTCGATGCCACGCTCCGTGGCCTTCGCCTGTGCCTGTTCGAGCATTCCCTCGCTGATGTCCCGACCCACGACCTCGGCCGCCGCGTCAGCCAGCGGCAGCGCGATCGCACCGGTTCCGGTGCCGAGGTCGAGCACCACGTCGTCGGCCGAGGGGGCAGCGTGGCGAACGACGAGGTCGGCACACTCGCGGTACTCTCCGGAGTCCTGGCTCTCGTCGTAGTCGGCGGCGTGGTCGGAGAATCGGTCGGCGTGTTCGTCGATCGATCGTTTCATGGGCGTCGTTGGCGGGCAGGCCCAAATACACTGTCGAAATCCCGTCCCGCTGGACTCCCGGCCGTCACCGGATCGTCGAGCCGACTTTGCTCGCGCTCGTGGACTCGTCGACCTGCGAGCGCTCTGCCTTCGAGATCGGATTCCGGAAGAGGAGGGACACTGCCGCGAGCACCGACAGGGACGTGTGTACCACCGGGATCACCGACGGACTCGACGGCGACGGGAACCCGAACAGGACGACGGCGACGAACGCGAGGAAGCCGAGATAGCGCGCCCAGCGCTGGCCCGAAACGAACGCGCCCGTGGTCAACAACAGCAGGACGCCGACCACCGTTCCGACCGGCACCGAGTCGGCCAGTACCATCGCTGTCGTCGTCTCGGAACCGCCCAGCAACGCCAGCATCGCACCGACGACGAACCCTGTACCCAGCACCGCTGCGACGCCCGAGAGGACGTACGCGTCGAACGACTTGACAGTCTCCCCCATGAGTGTTAGGAAAACAACCATACATCATAAATCCACCGCAACGACCCTGTATCAATCCGCGTCGCCGTCCGAGAGCGGGAGGGCTGGCGGCGTGTCGACCTATTCGGCTGCTGTCGTACAGTCGCGTTCGGACGGGCGGTTGCCGTCTCCGGCTCTCGACGACGCCCGGCGGATCACTCGTCGTCGAGCCAGACACCGGGTTCGACGAACGCGTCCGACTGCCGACGACGGTTCCGTTCGGTCAACTCGGCCCACTCTCTGAGTCCCGTCTCGATCTGGTCCGGCGAAAAGCCGATCGTCTCGCCCAGCGCGATCAAGTCCCGCGGCGCTCTGAGCTGGAGGTGACTGTGTGGGTCCCCGCTGACGACGTAGGGCACGTCGTAGTGTTCGACGAGTTCGCGCAGTTTCCGCAGCGACTGGATGTGACGGACCCGCGTCCCACCGGTCTCGTGGAGCACGTCGTGCAGCGAGAATTCGAGGCGAACACCGTTGTCGGCGGCGGCCTTCGCCAGCACGTGGTTCACGTCGCCGTCGCCCCGCGTCGGATGGGCGAGGACGTCGACGGCGGGCTGCTCGACGGCGAAACGGTTGATCGCGACGGAATCGCCGTGGACCGCGACGATGGTCTTGGACGACCGGTGGTTCCCGACGAGACCGCTGGCCCGGGACGGATCAGACGCCCGGACCTCGATCCCCTCGACGACGGCCACGTCGTACTCGTCGGCGATCGCCTCGGCGTCGAACGTCGCCGCGCAGTCGCCGTGGTTCCTGACGACGATCCCGTCGTAGCCGTACCGGCTGGCCGTCTGGGCCATCCTGGCGACCGTACTCTGCCCGTCCGGACGGGCGTGGACGGCCGCGTACATCACAGCTCCGAGAGGGCGTCCTGAGCGTTCTCGATGGCCGTTTCGCGTTTGGCGGGGTAGGCTTCGACCTTCGCGCGCAGCGTGATCCCGTCGCCTCGCTCGACGCTGTTCCCGAACGCCGCCTGTTTGTCGAAGGTGAGGAAGAACGAACAGTTGTCGTCGACGCGGTCGTCCAGCTCTTCGAGCACCGCTTCGAGGTCGTCGACCGCCGCGACCTGCGTGAGGACGTGGCGGATGTCGTCCGCGTTCTCGACCCGCGCCGAGAGGACGACGATTCGGTCGCCGTAGTGGCCTTCCGACTCGGCCCGCTCCAGTTCGGTCTCCTCGGGGAGATACGTCTGTAGCGCCTCTGCGACCCGCTTTTCGTCTTCGGTCGCGTAGGCGAACGCCCGCAGGTCGACGTAGTGAAACGGGACCGACGACATCCCGGCCTACTCCTCGACCGCTTCGAGCGAGTCCTCGGGGATGCCCTGCTCCTGGCCGTCCTCGAACGAGATCGTGTAGTTCGCGTCACCGAACATCGTCTCGACGACCTGCGTGATCGTCCCTTCCTCGCCGTCGTACTCGCTGTGCTTGTCGTGCAACACGACAGTGTCGTCTTCTTCGAATGCCATACCTCGCCGTAGTCGACCGGCCCGCAAAAAGGGACTGATTTTCCCTTCGCCCTCGAACACTTATGACAGTACCCGCTCTATTGGCGGGCATGATCGCGTTCGCCACCCGTCGTCGTTCGTGGCGCTCTCGGGCCACGGACCCGTCTCCACGGTGCCCGCCGTCGACACTGCCGGCGTCGGACCGGGCTCGGACACGTGGGTCAGGATCGGAGAGCGATTGTCGCGGCCGTCCCTGTCACAGACGGGTATGACGGCCGTCGACAACCTGTGGTACCTGGCAGACCAGGCCCGCCAGCAGGCCGAGCAGACCCGCCACCAGTTCGCCTCGAACTACGAGGACTACAGCACCTTCTCGCGCCACCGGAGTGTCTCGCGACCGCGGTTCAAGACCGTCGCCGAACGGACCCGCGAGAACGGACTGCCCTACGGGGTCCACACCGTCGTCACGAACGACGCCGGAGAGGTGCTGCTCGTGCGCCACGACGACGTGGACATGTGGGTGCTGCCGGGCGGACAGGTCGACGGAACGGAGTCGTTCCGCGAGGCCGCCAGCCGCGAACTACGCGAGGAAGCCGGCATCGAGGCGACCGACGAGGGGCTCGCGATTCTCGCACGCGCCGAGTTCCACTGTGCGGAGTACGACACCTGGGGCGTCCTCCCGATGTTTCACGGTCGCGCGGTGGAGACGGAGTTGACCGTCGACGACCCCGACGGCGAGATCTCCGACGCCGGGTGGTTCGACGAACTGCCCGAGGACACGCGAGACCGGGAGCAGCTGCGCGAGTGGCGCGAGAAACAGGCCTAGCTGTCCGGACCGAACGACTTCCCGTCGCGCTCGTCGGCGTCGAGCCGGCGCAGCGTCGCCCGGGCGTTGCTCGCGTCGTAGCCAAAGAGCACGCTCTCTCCGTACTCGCTTGCGACCTCCGCCGCTTTCAGGAGGTCGTCGATGTCCACGTCGACGGCGTACAGTTCGAGACTGAACGGCGTCGAGAGCCGGTCGACGAACCCCTGGGCGATGATTTCGAGCCAGTAGGTCGTCGTGTAGGCCATGTCGTAGACGGGCACGACGAACTCGTCGACGTAGGCTTCGAGCGCCTCGACGTCGATTCCGGCCCGCCGCGAGAGGTGGCCGGGGTACGGATCGGGGTAGAGCGTGAGGTACAGGTCGCCGGGGACGCGCTCGCGGGCGTCGGCGACGAACGAGGTGATGACGCTGTCGCGCCACTCGGTCCACTCGTCGTAGTCGCTGGCTTCGAAGCGACGTTCACAGCGGTCACAGTGGCAGTACTCGTCGCGGGGAAAGCCGACGTCGTCCAGACGCAGATCCTCGCTCTCGGCGGCGGCGTCCCCGATCAGCTCCAGCAGCCCCTCCCGATATCGGTCGTGGGTGGGACAGACGTACGACCAGTCGAAGTACGGTCGATCGCGCGTCGCCTCGTTGCCCTCGTCGTCGACCGGCAGCAGCTCCGGCGACTCCTCGGCGGCGTTGTCGCCGAAACACGACACCATGTTCACGGCGTCGGCGACCGGCTCGGCCGCACGGCCGGTCACGTCTTTGACCTCGTAGAATCCGCGGTCGAACTCGGACCACGACAGTTCCTCCTCGTTCCTGGTGACGACGCCGTACATGTCCGCTGCTACGACCTGGACCGGGTAAGTGACTTCGGAAAAGGAACGCCCGCCGGTCGGAGCAGAGACCGGGTGGGACGACGGTTGACGTGCGATTCGGACACCCGTCAGTTACTTCTTGACGAAGTAGACGAGGGCCAGGGCGACTGCTGCAACCAGAAGTACGGCTTTCTTCGACATCGCTCGTCTGTTCGATGTCCGGCGGTAAAATCTTTCCCCATCACCGCGTCGAATCGATCGCTCGGACGGCCCGACACAGTGCGAACGACGGTGTCACTCTCCCCAGTAGTAGCGGGGTGCGAGCGAGAGGTACGCCACGGCGGCGACCAGCAGGACGCGGGGGAACACCCGCTGGAAAGCACCGGGATCGACGATCGCGCCCGCCTGGACGATCCCCAGAACCAGCGCGTCCCGAGCGCGGAGTTTGGGGTAGCCCACCGGCGCGATCATGAGCACCGAGAGGACGACCGTTCCGGCCAGCAACACCGGCACGGGTGCGACGCCAGCGAGGTAGGCCGCCGCGAGAATCGTCGCTGCCAGCGTGTTCTGGATGCCCGGCCGCTGTTCGCCCTCGTCGACGTAGACGGTGTAGAACGCGGTTCGGACGACCGAGAAAACGACGAACGACGACGCGAGGACGACGAGCCCGAGACGAAACAGCGTGTCCGTCTCGCCCAGCGGGCCGTAGGCCTCGCGGGCGACGCCGTGGACGAACAGTGCCGGCGTCGCACCGAACGAGACCACGTCGGTGATCGAATCCAGCAGCGGCCCGACCTCCGTGTTCCCGGCGAAGCGGGCGACGATCCCGTCGAGCGCGTCGGCGATCGCGGCCAGCAGGATCAGTCGCGCCGCCAGCGCCGGATCGCTGTAGGCGACGACCGCGGCGGCGAACCCGATCACGGCGTTGACCAGCGTCACGGTGTCGGCGACCCCGAGTCGTCGTCGCACTGCGAGACCCATACCGGGACGTGTGCGAGGGGGTACATCAACGGTCCGGAACGCGGCGGGGACCGCGGAATCCCAGAAGGCATATACGCGTCGCAGGGAACCAATCCACGAACGCAGATTCAGCGTCGCTGGTACCGTGAACCCCACTATCGCACTCGAATGCATCGACTGTGGCCGCGTGTTCGTCCCGGCAGACGAGCGACTCGTCTGTCCGGACCACGACGGGGTCGGCGGCATCCTCGACGTACAGTACGACCAGTCCGGTGCCCACGACGCGATCGAGGCCGGGATCGGAGACGGAATCGACGACCTCTGGAAGTACGCCCCACTGTTGCCGACGGACGGGCACGCGGTCGATCTCGGCGCGGGCGGGACGCCGCTGCTCGACGCGCCGACGCTCTCGCGGGAACTCGGCGTCACCGTCCGGCTCAAAGACGAGCGGGGCAACCCCACTGGATCGATCAAAGACCGGGCCAGCGCCGTCCTGACGAGTCGCGCACTGGCCGGCGACGAGTCGGTGCTGACCTGTGCGTCGACGGGTAACGCCGCGGCGTCACTGGCGGGCTACGCCGCCCGGACGGGCCTTGACTGCTGTATCTTCGTCCCGGCAGACGTGCCCGAGGGCAAGGCCGTCCAGCCGCTCGTCTACGGTGCCGACGTGTACGCCGTCGACGGCGACTACGACGACGCCTTCTCGCTGTGTCGCCGCGTCGCAGCGAACCGCGAGTGGTACGACTGTAGCGCCGCAGTCAACCCCTACGCCGTCGAGGGGCTCCGGACCGTCGGCCACGAACTGGCCGAGCAGAGTCGAGCCTCGGTGCCCGACTGGATCGTCTATCCGATGGGCAACGGCTGCGGGCTGGCGGCGACCTGGAAGGGGTTCCGCGAGTTCGCGGAGCTGGGCATCGTCGAGGAGTGTCCCCGCCTGCTGGGCGTACAGGCCGAGGGCGCAACCGCCATCCACGACCGCTTTACCGGCGAGCCGGCGCGAGCCGACGGCGGCGAGACGCAGGCCGACAGCATCGACGTGGGCCACCCACACAACGCACAGAAGGCGTGTCGCGCGCTCGAAGACAGCGGCGGAGCCACCGTCGTCGTCTCCGATCGGGAGATTCTGGACGCCGAGCGCACGCTGGGCCGGACCGAGGGCATCTATGCCGAGCCCGCGAGCGCCGCGACGCTCGCTGGCCTCGAATCCGCGGTCGAGGCGGGGGTCGTCGCCCCGGGAGACAGCGCCACGCTCGTCGTCACCGGGACCGGGCTGAAAGACACCGCCAGCGCGCGCGACCTCGTCGACGGCGTCGATCACGTCCCCGACACGCCGGCCGCCGTCCCGGACCCCGAGTAATCACTCCGCTGGCACCGTCTGGTCGACGTAGAACCGCGCGGCGGTGACGGTCGTTCCCACGACGAGCACGAGGAGTTGCCACCCCGACCGCACGACGGGGAACACACGGTCGACGGGTCCGGCCGTGTCGCCGACGTCCGGGTTCGGGTCGATGCCCGTGCTCACGTTGACGTCCCGAGAAGTCCCCCGAGCGACCGTCTCGCTACTGCTCGCGTCGCCGCCCCGCTCGGAACCGAGATCGACGAACGTCTGGACGATTCCCCGCCGACTGGAGAGCTCTATCTTCCCGTCGATCACGTAGAACTGGTCGTGGAGCGGCCAGAGCGGGTTCGCACCACCGGCGGAGAACAGGTCCAGCCCGATCGCCGCACCGGCGTACGCCACGATCGTCACCCAGGTGATGCGCACGCCACGAGGGCCCCAGCGCCGCCGTACCCACGACCCCGCGCCCCGCCGGAGATCGACCAGCAGGACGACGGTCGCCGTGATCGGCACCAGCAGCGTGTGAAACGCCGTCCGGTGGCCCACGACCGAGACCAGACCGACGAACGAGTCCAGATCCGCGGCGATCATCGCCCCGAAGAGGATCAGCACCGACCGTCGGTCGAACGCCGTTCCGAGCAGCGCCGCCCCGATGAGGCCCGCGACCGCCATGTGTACGACTGTCGACGGCATACACCCGTGTTTGGTCTCAGTGACCGATACTGTTTGGGGGCGGAATACACTTAAGCGTCGGGACGAATCAACGACCAGAAACGAGGGCTGGGTCCCCTCGGGGTGGTGCAGGCCCGGCGGCCTGTGCCGGCAGTGCGGTCGGTGGTGACACGACGTGCGCAGCGAAAACGACACACAGGGACTCGGCGACCGGCGACGCCGCGTCGAGCCCGGAACGCAAGTACTGGTCTCGATGCCGTCGATGCAGCGGTCGCTCTCGCTGTTGCCGAGGGGCGTCACGGGCAACGTCGTGCTCGTCTCGTCGACGCCACCGGCGACCGTCGAACGCCGGCTTCGCGAACGCGGCCTGGCCGTCGAGAGGGTCGGGCTGGTGCCGGTCACCGGCTCCGAGCCCGAATACGACGGACCGCTGTGGACGAGCGAGCCGGTCGTCCCGGACGATCTGACCGGCCTCAGTATGCGATTCACGAGCGCGCTCGGCGCGCTCGACGCCGGTCACGGGTGGGTCCTGTTCGACGCGCTCGACGTACTGGCGATGTACGCCCACCAGGACCGGGTGTGTCGCTTCTTCGATCACGTCACCACGGCGGCCCGCGACCGGACCCTCCGGGGCGTCTACACGATCACCGGCGACGCGCTCGACGACCAGCTGGCCGACAGCTTCGCGCGCAGCGTCGACCGCGTCGTCGACGCGCGGTGAAGTGTTCGCCCTCGATGGGGCCGGACGAGTGGCCGACGACGGTCGGTCATGTGGCCGGCGCGTCAGACAGCTACCAACAATTAAGGTGCCGGCCACCCTCCGGAGCCATATGGATCGGGATAGCGTTCCCCAGGAAATCACGACGCTCGTGGGTCGCGAGGTGTACACGAACACCGGCGTCTTCGTCGGTGAAGTCGAAGACATCCGGCTCGACCTCGACCGCCAGAGCGTGACCGGACTCGCGCTGCACGAACTGAACCGCGAACTGTTCTCGGCGAAGGCGAACCAGGCGCGCGGCGTCATCGTCCCCTACCGCTGGGTCCAGGCCGTCGGCGACGTCGTCGTGGTCAACGACATCGTCGAGCGACTCCAGGCGAGCAACGAACCCGCAGAGGAAGAGGAAGAAGACGAAGTCACCGCGTAGAGAATCGACGCGGCGACCGCCACCAGACGACCGTCAGTTCCCGTTCGAACTCTCGCTGTCGACGCCCATCCCTTCGAACAGTTTGCTCCGGACGGCTTCTTCGGTGAGTGCCAGCAGCGTGTCGCGGTTGTCCTCGCTGGTCTCGATGCCGGTGAAGATGCCCAGCGGGATCTCGACGCTGGCGTCCGTCGAGTGGCCGGCGGTGTCGCCGATCTCGCCGAACGCGTCGTCGAGCACCTTGCCGATGTTCATCCGGATGTCCTTGGAACGTGCCGCCAGGTAGATCGTGTCGTCGGCGATCGCGAACACCGCCGTCGTCGTGATCCCTTCGAGGTTGAGGAGGTGCTGGGCGGCCTGTGACAGGGCGTCGCGGTCGCGGATGAACCCCGCGTTCGAGACCAGATGCGAGCCCTTGACCTCGCGGTTGCGGATCGCCTCCGCGAGCACGTCCAGCGTCTCCGGGGACATCGACGGCGACTCGACCTGTTCGAGCGTGTCGTGGTCGGCGAACGGATAGAGGTACGCCGCCGCCGTGAGATCGGCCGGCGTCGTATCGCGCTTGAAGTCGAGCGTCTCTGCTCGAATCCCGTAGAGTAGCGCCGTCGCGACCTCCTGCTGGAGGCTCAGCTCCAGTTCCTGGATGTACTTCGTCAGGATCGTCGAGGTCGCGGAGACGTTGGGTCGAATGTCCTCGAAGGTCGCGTCGTGCGCGTGGTCGTGCTCGTAGTGATCGATGATGAGATCGACCTGTTCGACCGTCGGATCGCCGCCTTTGGCGGTGTCGACGAGCGCGAACGTGTCGTAGTCGTCGAGGTCGACGTCGTCGCGCGAGACCAGGTCGATCCCGAGCAGATTGACGAACGCACGGTTCTCCTGGTGGCCGATCTCGCCCTCGTAGATGATGTCCGCCTCCACGTCGAGACTCTGGGCGATCGTCCGCAGCGCCGCCGCGCTGGCGATCGAGTCCGGGTCTGGCGAGCGGTGGATGAGCACCGCCATCCGCTGGTCGGTGTCCTCGATGACCTCGGCGAGCTGGCTCGCCTTGTACTCCAGTTCGCCCGTTTCGAGAGCCCGCATCGCCGAGTCGGCGATCACGGTCGAGGGGTTGATCACCACGTCCGCCCCGACTTCGCTGAGATCGTCGGCCGAGACCGGGTCGTCGGCCCGGGCGACGATGAACTGCTCGCCGTCGTCAGCCCGGATGTTCCGGACCGCCGCGGCGTTGGCTTCCACGTCGGACGAGAGGATCAACACCACGTCTCTGTCGCTCAGCGTCTGGCTGATCTCGTCGTCCGCGATGTCGCCCACCTGGGCGTTGAGATCCTGGTCGCGCAGTGCTTCGACCCGTCCCTCGTCGCGGTCGAGGATCAGCACGTCCTTGCCCTCGTCGACCAGTTCCTCCGCAACGGCATGGCCCACGCTCCCACACCCGAGAATAGCGTACTTCGACATAGAGGCCATGGTGATCCCGCTGGCTGTGCTCATTTGTGTGTATACGAGTCGGATCGAAGCCTCTTATATCAACTGTCTCCGGTGGCGGCGGGATGTGGAACCCCTGCACGGCGGCGTCGAAAGGAAACCTATTTTACTCGCCCCGCTAACGTTCGAATGCACTGGGCCGGTAGCTCAGTCTGGCAGAGCGACGGCCTCTTAAGCCGTCGGTCGAGGGTTCAAATCCCTTCCGGCCCGCTTTGCTGTTGCGAACAAGTCCGTGAGCCACAGCAAGAGATCGCGGACGGATTTGAAGCAGGGAAGAGCTTCGCTCTGACCGTGGTTCATACTGCCGGCTGTCACTTCGTGAAGATCTTCGCCACCCCGGGGTGGCGAAATCGTTCACAGATTTACAGCCGGTAGTATCAAATCCCTTCCGGCCCGCTTCTCGTGTTTCGAACGAACGTGAGAAGCCGAGCGCTTCGCGAACGAGTCCGTGAGCGACGGAACCGGTCACGGGCGGACTTCGGGGACAGTCGCGTTCACAGTTCCTTTCGCATCTCGACGTGGGGAATGCCCGCTTCGTCGAACTCGTCGCTAACCGTCTCGTAGCCCAGTCGCTCGTAGAACTCTTCGACACGGGTCTGGGAGTGCAGTTCCAGGCGGTCGAGCCCGTCGTCGATCGCGAGTTGCTCGATCCGGCGCATGACCCGGCGACCGACGCCGGACTCGCGGTGAGAGGCACGGACCGCGACGCGCTCGACCTTGCCGACGCCGTCGTCGATCACTCGCAGCCGTGCGGTGGCGACTGGCACGCCGTCGGCCTCGGCGAGGACGTGGGTCGCGTCCGGGTCTTTGCCGTCGATCTCGATCGCCTCGTCGACGCCCTGCTCGTCGACGAACACGTCGCGGCGAACGTCGAAGGCGGGTTCGAGGTCGGCGTCGCCCGGGAGGACGGTCAGTGTAGGGTCGGTCATGTCCGCGTGCAGTTTCTGGACGGGCAAAACGCTTCCCTCCCGTGCAGGTTACCATGCCGTGGCACACCCGTCGCTCGCGAACGTCGCCGTCCCGGTCGGGAAGTCCCGTCCAGGGGTCTCACTCCGCGATCGGTAACTCGACGACGAACGCCGCCCCGCCGAGATCGCTGTCCTCGACGTAGATCGAGCCGTCGGAGCGTTCGACCAGCGTCGAGACGATGTGGAGCCCGAGCCCGTTGCTCCCTCCGTCGGTCGTGACGCCGCGTTCGAAAATCCGGGAGCGCCGGGCCTCGGGAATGCCTCGGCCGTCGTCGGCGAATCGAACACGGGCGACGTCGTCGGCCGTCTCGGTCGTCACGCGAACGGTCGGTTCCGAACCCGTGTGTTCGATAGCGTTGTCGAGAATGTTCGCGAAGACCGGCCTGAGCGCGTCGGTGCCCCGGACGACCAGCTCGTCGTGCAGTGCGGTCTCGACGGTGGCGTCGGGAAACGATTCGCTGACGGTCGCGACGCTCGTCTCGATGTCTTCGACGACGTTTCTGGGTTCCGGGGTCGCCTCGCCCGTCAGGACGCCCGTGACGGCCTCGGCATTTTCAGTGACTTCGCGCAACGAGTCAACTTGCCCCTCGATGCGGTTCGCTGCTTCGTTGGTGCGTTCATCGTCGACGGCCGTCAACACGTCGACCTGTCCGAGAATCACCTGTAGGGCGTTGCGAACGTCGTGGCGCAGCAGGCTGTTCGTGAATGCCATACCGTCACGAGCCCGTTCGGCCCGGGCGGCCGACCGGCGTACGTCGACCAGCAACTCACCGATCCCGTAGCCCGCGAGTGCGCCCACGCCTCCAGCGACGAGCAGCGGGAACTGGGGCTCGCCAATCGGTCGCCCCTCCGCAGCGCGGATCGCCAGCGTCGCGGTGTGCAACAACACCGTGATCCCCAGTCCGCCGACGGTCCAGCCGACGATCGACCACCGCTGTTCGGGTGTGAACTGGCTCTGGGAGAGCCGGTAGCCGACGAAGACGACGCCGATCGAGAATCCACCCGTCAGCACGAACGTTACGACCGGTAACGCGGCACTTTCGAGCGTCGTGACTTCTCCCTGAAAGTTCCAGACTGCGCCGCCGAACCACAGGATCCCCGTCACGACGAGCACGGGCGCGGCCGGGAGTCGTCCGGCGAGCGAGTCCCGTAGCCGACGCGACAATTTCACAATGGGAAATTAGGAAACTCTCGAACAAACACTTTGTGGTGGTTTTCGATCCATGAGGTATAACAGGCGTCGGCCAGAATCGGCCGGCGATGAACCCTCCAGAGATCGGCGTCAGACTGGTCGCTGGTATCGCGCTGATACTCGCGAACGGTTTCTTCGTCGCGATCGAGTTCGCGCTGACGCGGGCTCGCCAGTTCTCCGAGTCCGAGTTCGTCGGCGACGGCGACGCCGCGCTCGAACGCGCGTGGGAGATGACCCAGAACCTCGAAATCTATCTCACCACCTGTCAGGTCGGGATCACGGCTTCGAGCATCGCCGTCGGGATCGTCGCCGAGCCGGCGCTGGCAGCGCTGTTCGAACCGCTGTTCAAGAACACCGTGCTCGCGACGGTCGGCTCGGGTGCTATCCTCGCGTTCCTGATCATCAACCTCCTCCACCTGACCCA
>Ga0207754_100390_pt1 | contig 18054 bp, 14 predicted proteins | sample A23E1SouthBayCA_FD_187728 | JGI IMG/M metagenome (GOLD analysis project Ga0207754, IMG submission 187728) | Aerobic enrichment media microbial communities from Eden Landing Ponds, California, USA - A23 E1 (SPAdes) | ecosystem: Environmental > Aquatic > Marine > Unclassified | place: Emeryville... | reverse complement strand
CGGCGATGGTGTTGCGCAGCACCTCGCTGGTCCCCTCGTAGATCTCGTTGAGCTTGGCGTCGCGGTAGAACCGCTCGACCGGGAAGTCCTTGGTGTAGCCGTAGCCGCCGTGGATCTGGATGCCCTCGTTGGCGACCTCACGTGAGACCTCCGAGGCGTAGAGTTTCGCCTGGGCGGCCTCCTTGACGAAGTTCTCGCCGCGGATCTTCTTGTCCGCGGCCCTGTGCATCAGCATCCGAGCGGCCTCGGTCTTCGTGTCCATGTCCGCGAGCTTGTGCTGGATCGCCTGGAAGTCGCCGATGGGTTGGTCGAACTGCTCGCGCTCGCCGGCGTAGTCCAGGGCCTCGTCCAGTGCCGCCTGGGCGATCCCGACGCCGCGGGCGGCGATCGTGATCCGGCCGCCGTTGAGCGTCTTCAGCGCGTGGACGAACCCACGGCCCGCTTCGCCGAGGCGGCGGTCTGCAGGCAGGTGCATGTCGTCGAATCGCAGTTCCGCCGTCGGACAGCCCTTGTCGCCGAGTTTGTGCTCGGTCCCCTCGACGTAGAAGCCGTCGTCTTCCTCCGGCCGGACGACGAACGACGAGATTCCCTTGTTGCCCGCCTCGGGGTCGGTCTTGGCGAAGAGGACGACCGTATCGGCGACGGAGCCGTTCGAGATCCACAGTTTGCCGCCGTTCACGACGTACTCGTCGGGTTCTTCGCCCTCGTGTGGATCGCCGCCGACCGGCTTCGCCGTCGTCTCCATGGCCGGCACGTCGCTGCCGGCACCGGCCTCCGACAGCGCGAACGCACCGATCTCCTCGCCTGCCGCAAGCGGCGTGAGGTACTCCTCTTTCTGGGCCTCGTCGCCGAACTCGTAGAGCATGTTGCAGGCCAGCGAGATGTGGGCCGCGACGATGGTCCCGAGGCCGCCGCTGCCCCGCGAGATCTCTTCGAGCGCCATCGCGTAGGCGTGATAATCGAGGCCAGCGCCGCCGTACTCCTCGGGGATCGGCATCCCCATCAGACCGAGCTCAGCCATCTGGTCCACGAGGTCCTGTGGGAACTCGTCGGTCTCGTCGATCTCGGCGGCCCGCGGGACGACCTCCTCGTCGACGAACTCGGCGACCATCTCCTGGATCTGCTTTTGCTCCTGGGTGGGGGCGAAGTCCATACCCCTCCTTGCGGGGCTCGGGGCTTCAGTGTTCGGCCGTCACGAGTCGAATAGCGGGTGGTCGTTGTACTGATCGTCCACGAGAACGGCGTGCCGGCCACCGTCAACGGGGATCGTCGTTCCGGTGACAAACGCCGCGTCGTCACTGGCAAGAAACGCGGCCAGCCCGGCGACGTCCGACGGCCGTCCCCACCGGCCTGCTGGATCGATCTTCCGGTCCTGTGCCAGTTCCTCGTCGCTCGCGTCGGGATCGTCGACGAGGATCAGTCCGGGCTCGATCCCGTTGACCCGGATGTCCAGTGGTCCGAGTTCGATCGCCAGTGCCCGCGTGAGCCCGTTGACCCCCGCCTTCGCGACGTTGTAGGGGAAGAACCGGGGAACGGCCCCGGAAGCGTTGGTCGAAGAGATGTTGATCACGCTCCCTCCTGCTGGGACGTGTTTCATGGCGTATTTCGCGCAGAGCCACTGGCTCCGGAGCGTCGTTTCGAAGGTAAACTCCCACTCTTCGAGCGTCAGTTCGTCAGGTGGCGCATTCCGACCGTCCCCGACGTTGTTCACGAGCGTGTCGATCCGCCCGTACTCCCCGACGGCCGTCTCGATCAGGCGTTCGATCTCGTCCGGTTCGCGCAGATCGGCCTCGACGTAGACCGCCTCGCCCGGTAGCTCCTCGGCGACTCGCTCGCCGTCGTGTTCGCCGTGGTCGTTGACGACGACAGCAGCCCCTTCGCTGGCGAACCGCTCGGCGATCCCGAGTCCGATCCCGTGACCAGCGCGACCGTGTCGGCGAGGTGCGACGGATGCTCGTGGTCGGAACACATACGCTCACCGCGGGGACCGCGGAGAAAAGCCCGTCGACAGATAGTGGGTCACCGTCGCCGCTGGAACAGTACGGTCAGGGACGTGGCAGCGATGATCGCGACGACGACCCCGAATCCTGGCCCGGTCCCGGTCGTCGGTGTGGACTGGTGTTCGCTCGTGGCCTCTGTTCGAGTGGTCGTTGTCGTCGGTGTCGGGGTCGTTGTCGTCGAACGCACAGGGTCGGCCGCGTCGCCGTTCGAGTAGACGCTGTCCGTCTTCGGACCGTCGAACCACTCGTTGCGGTTCACGTCGTAGTGGGCGACGGCGACGAGGTTGTCTGGATCGACCGGGCGGTCGCCGTAGACCGCCGTCGTGTGGTTTCCTGCGTCCAGGAACGGGGTGTGGCCGACGACTGGACCGGTCGCGGTGCCGTTGTGGAGAGCGAGGAATCCGCCGTCGGAGAGCGACGCGTTCGTGACGACGGCGGTCCGCGAATCGTTCGACTGGACACGTTCGACGGCGACATCCCCAGCGGGATCGGTGACATCGACCGCCACCGGCGCTTCCAGCAGCGAACGATCGTCGAGCCGTACGTCGACGGTGATGTTCGTCGCGGCCGTACTCACTTGGGGAAGATCGAACGTCGTCGCGAACGTTCCCTTCTCATGAGTTTCATACGCACTCCCGTCAGCCAAATCGACCGTCGCAGTTCGGATCCGGCGGAACGATTCGTCGGTCGTCGTCTCCGGATCGTCTCGTCCCTCGACAGCGACTACGAGACGCTGGCCTGTTCCCACGTCCGTCCCGCCGACGACGGTCAGGTTCGCGTCAGGGATACCGTAGATCAGATCATCCAGCCCGGTGACGACGGACGCCTGCCGGTCGTGGACCGGTGCGACGACTCGCTGTCGCTGGTCGACGAACGACGAGTTCGCAAAGAGCGTCGCTTCGACAGTCAGTGGCACACGCTCTTCGTGTGGGTCGATGAAGGAGGAACCATCCTCGACTCGTTCCAGCTCGTCGAACTCGGTGACCAGATAGTAGGTCGCGTTGCCCTGATCGGCGACGATCTGGACGCCGCCACCGAACGGATCGAGTCGTAGCGGGACACCGTGGGTAGTGAGCGAATCCTCCCACTGTCGGATTACGAGGTCTCCGTGGGAAGATAGTGCGGTCAGGAACCGTTCGGTCGTGTTCGAACCCCCGGCGTCGCTCACGGCGGACTGAAAGCCCGGCATCGTCAGTTCGACGACCAGCGTATCGTTCACGGCGAGTCCGGTCCCCCGTTCGAGGGTTCCGTTCGCGATGGCGGTGCGAACGTCACTGGCGTTCTCGATGGTGATCTCGTCGCTCGGTGCTTGCCAGGCACCGATCCGTTCGATCGAGGCGTCGCCTGCCGCTTGTGCTGTGCCGACAGTCGGGGCGACTGTGGCGAGGACGAGTAGCACGACGAGTAGCACGCTCGACTGGAGGGCCTGCATGCCTACCAACTGCCGCTGTGGTGGGAAAATAACTTTCGAAGACCCTCTTGATTTTTACTTCGTGGATTTGAACGAGCGGTCATGGTTCAGCCCTCCAGACGTGCCGTCATCGGGAGTCTCGGCGGATTGCTGACCGGACGGGTCGCTGGCAACGCTGTGGGCTCTGACGGGCAAGCATCGGAGTTCTGGTACCGCACCTTCGACGACGAGTACCAGTGTATGGACCTCGTGTCCACCGATACCGGAGTTTTAGTGCTCGGACGGACAGGCCGCGATCAGGAGGACGACGTTTGGGTCGCGTCGCTTGACACCGGTGGTGAGGTGCGGTGGACCACGAATATCGAGGTGTCCGGAAGGTCGGACGTGATCAGTGCCGTGCCCGCCGCCGACGGGTACGTGATCGCTGGCGAGACAGGTCAGTCCCCCGGCCGCTGGCTTGTTCGACTCGATACGACGGGGGCCGAGCAGTGGCGCAAGCGACCGACGGGAGCAGGCAGCCTGACGGATCTAACACCCCACGAGGGAGGCTATCTCGCCGTCGGCGAAAGCGGTATCGACCACGACGATAGTCTGTCGAAGATATGGGTCCGTGCGGTCGATTCGAGCGGGACCAGTCGCTGGGAACGGAGCTACAAGTGTGATCACGCGACCTCGATCACTCCCTGGGACGACGGGTACCTGATTGCCGGTGCGAAGAGGGGAGACGCCTGGGTCCAGGCGATCGAGGACGACGGGACCTCGCGCTCGGAACACACCTACGGGGGTGTCGGTTCGGAAAATGCACACACCGCCGTCGGTACCGACGACGGCATCGTCTACCTCGGCCTCACGGAGTCGATACCGAGAGTCGACAGTCGAGGGATGATCGTCAAGACGACTCGCGACGGCGACTTCGTGTGGCGTCGCACCTACGATATGGAGGCCGTCAGCGGACTCGTTCGGACCGGCGATGGGTTCGTCGCGGTCGGTGAACCGCCATTCGGGAGTACCGATCTGGACGCGGAGACGCTCGTCTACACCCTCGACTCGCGAGGCCGTCTCCGGGAGACGGTGGGACTAACGTCCTCGGTGGGAGATCTGACGGGCGTCGTCCGACTGAACCAGAACAGCGTCGCGGTCGCTGGGACAGAGTTCAGCGACGGTCCCTGGGTACGGGCAGTGGTGCTGGCGTGACTCACTCGTACTCGTAGAAGCCCTGTCCCGTCTTCTTCCCGAGGTCGCCCGCCTCCACCTTCCGCCGGAGGAGGTAGGCCGGCTGGTAGCGGTCGCCGAGTTGCTCGTGCAGCGTCTCGGTGGCGTCCAGCACCACGTCCAGCCCGATGTGGTCGGCCAGCTCCAGCGGACCCATGGGGACGTTCGTCCCGAGTTTCATCCCGCGGTCGATGTCGGCCTTGGTGGCGACGCCCTCGTCGTACGCCCGGATGCCCTCGTTGAGCCACGGCATCAGGATCCGATTGGTGACGAAGCCGGGTTTGTCGTCGGACTCCCAGGTCTCCTTGTCCAGCGAGGCGGCGAAGTCGTGAGCGGCTTCGACCGTCGCGTCGGCCGTGCGCTCGCCGACGACGAGCTCGACCCCCGTCATCAGTGGCACGGGGTTCATGAAGTGGAGACCGACGACGTGTTCGGGGCGACTCGTCGCGCTCGCGATGGTCGTGATCGAGATCGTGCTGGTGTTGGTCGCGAGCACGACTCCGGGGCGACACACCTCGTCGAGGTCCGAGAAGACCGACTGCTTTACCTCCACGTCTTCGACGACCGCCTCGACGGCGAGATCGGCGTCCGCGAGGTCGTCGAGGTCGGTCGTGCCGGTGATCCGCTCGCGGACGGCGGTGCTCTCGGACTCGGTGAGTGTGTCGTTCGCGACGAGTCGCGAGAGGCTGTCGTCGATCGCCTCGAACCCCTCTGTGACCAGATCCTCGGCGACGTCGCGCATCACGACGTCGTAGCCGTGGGTCGCAGCCACCTGTGCGATGCCGCTTCCCATCGTGCCAGCACCGACGACGGCGACCGTCTCGATCTCTCCGATATCGGACATGCGCGACGGTTCGACCGCTATCGTGGTAAATATGGTGCCGCGTGACACGCCACACGTCCCCCCACGAGTCGGCAAGTAGGGCCGCGTCTTGAGGATATTAACTCAGATCGTAGTAAATGTCAAGAACAATGTATATATGCCCTGCTCGTGAACCAGCAGGTGATGCGTCCCATCGACGCGACTCCGCTTACGCGCGACGGCAACGTACTGATCCTGGCATACGATCACGGGCTCGAACACGGTCCGGTCGACTTCGCTGGTCGCCCCGAGAGTGCCGATCCCGAGTCGGTGTTTCGGGCCGCAACGCACGACGCCGTCACGTCGCTGGCAGTGCAGAAGGGAGTCGGCGAGGCGTACTACCCGTCCTACGAGGACGACGTGACGCTGCTCGCGAAGCTCAACGGCACCTCGAACATGTGGATGGGCGAACCCGACTCGTCGGTCAACTGCTCGGTCGAGTACGCCGCGACCCAGCTGGAGGCCGACGCCGTCGGCTTCACGATCTATCCCGGCTCGAACAACGAGGTCGAGATGGTCGAGGAGTTCCGCGAGATCCAGGAGGAAGCTCGCGAGTACGACATGCCCGTCGTCCTGTGGTCTTACCCGCGTGGACAGGGGCTCAAAAACGACACCAAAGAAGACGTCATCGCGTACGCCGCCCGACTCGGCCTGGAACTGGGCGCGGACGTGACGAAGGTCAAGTACCCCGGTAGCAAGGAGGGGATGGCCCACGCCGTCGAGATGGCCGGCAAGAGCAAGGTCGTCATGAGCGGCGGTTCGAAACGCTCCGACGAGGCGTTCCTCCAGAGCGTCCGCGCGGTCATGGACGCTGGCGGCGCGGGGCTCGCCGTCGGACGCAACGTCTGGCAACGAGAACAACCCGAGCAGATCCTCGACGCGCTCGAACGCGTCATTCACGACGGGCAATCCGTCGACGCAGCACTGCAATGAGTAAATCAACCGACCTCACCCCGGGCATGACCGACACGACAACCGGGCGCATCGTCAGCGAGTTCGCCGACGCGGCGACCGAGATCCGCGAGGCGATCGCGACGGAGCGCCAGTTCGCCGACGAGGAGAACCCGAGCGGCGAGAGCCAGCTCGCGGCCGACCTGGTCGCCGACGACCTGCTCGAAGAGCGCTTGCTGGCACTCGACGGCGTCGGGAGCTACGCCAGCGAGGAACGCGAGTCAGTCACCGTCGACGAGGGCCACCGCCACGTCGCCGTCGACCCGCTCGATGGCTCCTCGAACCTCGAACCCAACAGCGGCATGGGGACGATCTTCGGCGTCTACGACACGCAGCCGCCGACGATCGGTCGGAACCTCGTGGCCGCCGGCTTCGTCATCTACGGCCCGACGACCTCGATGGTCGTGGCGCGCAACGACCGCGTCCGCGAGTACATCATCCACGACGGCGACGCTCGCGTCGTCGACGACGACGTGTCGGTCCCGACGGACCCGACGGTCTACGGCTTCGGGGGCGGTCGGGAGAACTGGAACGACGCGTTCGCAGACTACGCAACGGAGCTCCAGGAACGGCTCAAGCTCCGCTACGGCGGCGCGATGATCGCCGACGTGAGCCAGGTCCTCACCTACGGCGGGCTCTTCTCCTATCCCGCACTGGAGTACCGGCCGACGGGGAAGCTGCGCCTCCAGTTCGAAGGACAGCCGATGGGCTACATCGTGGAGGCCGCTGGCGGCAAGTCCTCGGACGGACAGCAGTCGCTCCTCGACCGGGGGATCGACGACATCCACGACCGGACGCCGCTGCACCTCGGCAACACGTCGCTGATCGAACGACTCGAAGAGCGATACGAGCGCTACGAGTAGTCCGCAGAAATCGACGCTAGTTTTTCCGGTCTCGGAGGATTCCAGAGGCGTCACCCGTCACGCCGACGGGGTCACGTCGCCGGCAGTCTTGTAACAGTGGGGTGTGATGCGACGGACATGAAGGTGCGCATCGCCGCCGGTGCAACCCGCGAGGAGGCGTCAGCAATCGCCGCTGCCATCGCCGAACACGTCGGCGAGGCCGTCCGCGTCTTCGTCGGTGACGACGACGCGCCACGCGTGGTCCATCGGGTCGACGAGTCGGGCGACGACAGCGAGGGCGACGGGACGGGCGACGACGACCTCGGCCCGACCGACCGCGAGCGTCGCCTGCGCGAGGAGATCGCCGACATCGAGGCCGGCGGTCCCGAGCGGTACCGCGAGCGCCTCTCCGACCAGGGGAAGCTGTTCGTTCGGGACCGGCTGGAGCTGTGGTTTGGCGAGCTGACCTTCGAAGACGGCAAGTTCGCGAACTTCGACAGCTGGTCGCCGGATTCGCCCACCGTCGACGAGACAGATCCCGACCGGCGACTGCCGGCCGACGGGCTGTTGACCGGAGCGGCGGAGTTCGAGGACCGCTCGGTTCATTTCATGGCCAACGACTTCACCGTCAAGGCCGGGTCGATGGCCGAGCGCGGCGTCGAGAAGTTCCTCCGGATGCAACAGCGTGCGCTGACGACCGGACGGCCGGTGCTGTACCTGATGGACTCGTCTGGTGGCCGGATCGACCAACAGCGGGGCTTTTTCGCCAACCGCGAGGGGATCGGGAAGTACTACTACAACCACTCGATGCTCTCCGGTCGCGTCCCACAGATCTGCGTGCTGTACGGCCCCTGTATCGCGGGTGCGGCCTACACGCCCGTGTTCGCCGACTTCACGGTCATGGTCGAGGGGATGAGCGCGATGGCCATCGCCAGCCCGCGGATGGTCGAGATGGTCACCGGCGAGGAGATCGACCTCGACGAACTCGGCGGCCCGGAGGTCCACGCACGCCACTCCGGGAGCGCCGATCTCGTCGCCGAAGACGAAGAGCACGCTCGGGAGCTCGTCGCACAGCTGATCGGCTACCTCCCGGACAACGCCGACGAAGACCCGCCACGGACCGACGGCCGCGAGCCCGCCAAGTCTCCAGCGGGGATCGACGGCGTCATTCCGCAGGCACCCAACCGGGGCTACGACGTGCGCCGCCTCGTCGAGCGTGTGATCGACGCCGACTCGTTGCTGGAGTTGCGCCCCCACTACGGCGAGGAGATGCTCACGGCGTTCGCCCGGATCGACGGCCGTCCCGTCGGGATCGTCGCCAACGACCCGAGCCAGCGAGCCGGAGCGATCTTCCCCGACGCCGCCCGGAAGGCCGCCGAGTTCGTCTGGACCTGTGACGCGTACAACGTCCCGCTGCTGTACCTCTGTGACACGCCGGGGTTCATGGCCGGCTCGCAGGTCGAGAAAGAGGGGATCCTCGAAGCAGGCAAGAAGCTCATCTACGCGACCTCCTCGGCGACGGTGCCCAAACAGTGTGTCATCACGCGGAAGGCCTACGGAGCGGGCATCTACGCGATGTCCGGCCCGGCCTACGACCCGGAAGCGACCCTCGCCTTGCCGTCGGGCGAGATCGCGATCATGGGGCCGGAGGCCGCGATCAACGCCGTCTACGCCAACGAGCTGGCCGACATCGAGGACGAGGAGGAACGCGCCAGACGGGAGGCCGAGCTCCGCGAGCAGTTCCGCGAGGACATCGACGTCCACCGGATGGCCAGCGAGGTCGTCATCGACGAGATCGTCCCGCCGAGCGACCTGCGGACGGAGCTGGCCGCTCGCTTCGCGTTCTACGAGGACGTAGAGAAGGACCTTCCCTCGAAGAAACACGGGACCGTACTGTGACAGTGCGTCGACGACGAATCGCGCGCTCACGGCCGGCCTCGTGACGCGTGACCGGTCTGAAACACTTAACTATTTGAACCGGTAGCGCCACTGTCGACGTAGCTGCGAGACGGTTCGCAGAGAGAACCCTGGGTGGGTGGACGAATGGATCAGTACATCGTACCGTCGACACGTGCGTGGCTGGAGCATCGCTATCTGGAACTGTCGACCGTCGAGCTCGAACTGTGGCTCGTCGCGCTGTCGGCCCTGACCCTCGACGTGATTCTGACGTACGTCGGACTGCAGTCGGGGTTCAGCGAGGGGAACCCGATCATGGGGTACGCGTTCGAACACGTCGGGTTCGCCGTCCTCGGTCTCGTGAAGGTGGTCGTACTCGGGACCGCGGGACTGGCACGCGAGTTGCGCCCAGAGTACGGGCCGGTCATCCCGCTCGGACTCGCGCTCCCCTGGCTCGCGGCCTCCGTGGTCAACTACACGCTGCTCTTCTAGGCTCGCTCGTCGGGTCGTTTCTCGGCGAGGACCGTCCGCTCGAACGAGCAAACGAGCGTGTCGTCTTGCTTGAACACGTCGACGGTCATCGTCACGACGCCGCGGTCGCCGTCGCTGGTCTCGCGCTTGTCGGTCACGGTCGTTTCGGCGCGGATCGTGTCGCCGTGAAACACCGGCGCGGGGTGTTCGACCTCGTCGTAGCCGAGGTTGGCGACGATGGTCCCGTCGGTCGTCTCTGGAATCGTCAGTCCGACCGCCAGCGAGAGCGTGTAGAGCCCGTTGACGACCCGTTCACCGAAGTCGGAGTCGGCGGCGAACTCGGCGTCGAGGTGGAGGGGCTGCTGGTTCATGGTCATGTCGCAAAAGCGCTGATTGTCCCCCTCAGAGACGGTTCGGCTGCGAGGGTGTGTGATCGTCTCGCCGACCGTGAACGCCTCGTAGTAGTTGCCGGCCATAGCGACCCGTCGTCAGCGTCGGTGAAAGTACTCGGGGGTGGCACGAAAGTGTCAGCCAACAATTTACACAGTAAGGGGTAACTATTTGGGATCCTCGGAATAAGTAGATGTCGTTACATGAGTGGCCCGGCAGCCCGAGTCGATCAGTCTACGCTGACCGGCCTCCTGTCTGCGAAGACTCCCGACGACGTGTACGACCGAGTGATCGAGGCCTGTCTCGATCGGCTCGGTGCGGACCGGTGCGTGATCTCGCTGGACACCGATGGTGGCCTGGTGCCGGTGGCAGTCAGCGACGGCGGGGCCACTGTCGAGGAGCTCCGAGACCAGCCCGGCTGGGACTACCAGTCACTCGCCGTTCGAGACGGCGACTCCTATCTGGTCGGCGACCTCGACGACGACGAGTCGACCACGGGAAGGGCGACCGGGGACAGAAAGAGGAGTTCCAGGGACGCCGCGCGATCGGTGCTCAGCGTCCCGATCGACGGCGTCGGCGTCGTCTTCGCGACCGCCACCGACCCGATGGCGTTCACCGAGTCGGATCGAGAGTGGCTCGAAGCGGTCGCCCTGTACGTCGGGTCGTCGCTGACGCGGTTTCGCTCACCGGAGCCGGTCTACTCGGCCGTCACGAGCAGTGGATCGACAACTCGCTGTGAGCCGACCGAAGGGGACGCCGAAGCGCCCGTCGCGCTGGAGACCCTCGACGAACGTCTCTCGTTCGTGCTAGATGCGACGGACTCGGTGCTCTGGACGGTGAACGTCTCCGCTCGAACGCTCCGGCTGTTCGGACCGGTCGAACGGATCGTCGGTCTCGATCCAGACACCGAATATCCGCTCTCGGAGTTCGTCGACGGGTTCGTCCACCCCGACGACAGAGAGCGCCTCGTCGAGCAGCTACAGGCGGTCGCGGTCGGGCAACGAGACAGAGTCGAACTCGAATGCCGCCTGGTGCCGGCCGACAGCGACGAGAGCAGGTGGTTCAGAAACCGCTCCAGACTGCTGGAAGACGAGAGAACGACGCTCATCGGTCTGTCGACGGACGTGAGCGGGAACGTCTCGCGAGAGCAGCGGATCAAGCGACTCCAACAGCGGACGACGCGGCTGATCGGCGCACAGTCCCAGACCCAGATCGCAAACGTCGCGGTGAACGCGGCCGAGGACGCGCTCACGCTGCCACTCGCCGGCATTCACCTCCGGGACGGCGACGTGCTCGAACCGACGGCGGTCAACGAGCGCGTGTGGGAGGTGATCGGAGAAATCCCGAGCTATCGGGCGCACGACGACGATCCCATCGATACGTTCGTCTGGGAGACGTACGGCCGCGGCCGGCCGGCCGTCGTCGAGGACACGGCCGAGCACGACCAGTTGAGCGAAGCGACGAACGTCCGGAGCGTGATCATCTATCCACTGGACGACTACGGCGTTTTCATCGTGTCCGCACGCGAGCCCGACGCCTTCGATTCTGTCGATGTCGCGCTGGGCGAGGTCCTCTCGATGGGGATCGTCGCGGCACTGGACCGGACCGAGCAGGAAGACCGCCTCAGGGAACAGGCCCAAGCGCTCGAACGGAAGAACGAGCGCCTCGAAGAGTTCACCAGCATCGTGAGCCACGACCTCCGCAACCCGCTCAACGTCGCGCTCGGCCGCGTCGAGTACGTCCGGAACGACTGCGACGACGATCACCTCGCGACGGCCCAACAGGCCCTCGAACGGATGGCCTCGATCATCGAGGAGACGCTGGCGCTCGCTCGACAGGGCCACTCGGTGAGCGACCGCGAGCCGGTCTCGGTCCCGGAGATCGCTCGCCGGTGCTGGCAGACGGTACAGACGGCGTCGGCGACCCTGGAGACAGCATTCGAGGGAGGGTTCACCGTGCTGGCCGACAGAGAACAACTGGCCCACGTCCTGGAGAATCTCATCACGAACGCCGTCGAACACGGCGGCGAGAACGTCACCGTTCGGATCGGGCCACTGACGGACGAACCCGGCTTCTACGTCGAAGACGACGGTCCGGGGATCCCCGAGACCGAACGGTCCGACGTGTTCGAGACGGGGTACACGACCGCACAGGACGGGACGGGGTTCGGGCTCTCGCTGGTACGAGACATCGTCACGGCACACGGGTGGGCGGTCACCGCGACGACCGGGTCCAACGGCGGCGCGCGGTTCGAGATCACCGACGTCGAACGGTCGTGAAAGTGTCGTAAGGGCTATGCCACCGAGTGTGCAAGGGCACATCGATGGCCGAGCAACGTCGACGCGAACTGGCGGCGTCCGCCCGACTCGCCGTCGAGACGGAACGGTGGTTCTTCCTCGATTGCCTGCTCGCCGTGATCGGCTTCGTCGGGTGGGTCGCCGGCACGGCCGCGACGGCTGCGCTGGGTGCCAGAGAAGCGGGCCTCACGCTCGCGCTCGGGACGGCCTCGACCCAGACGCTGGCACTCCTCGCAGGGGGCGTCGTCGCCTGGATCGTGTTGCCCGCACTCGCGGCGACGCTGCGGCTCCGGAGTCGGGTCACGAACGTCTCCGGAAACGTCGAGAGTCACTATCGCTTCGACGCGCCGGGGACTCTGCTGTGGCCCTCGGGAGTCGTCCTGACCCTTTCGCTGGCCGCCGCGATCGCCTCGCCGATCGCCTGGCCGGCGTACGCGGTCGCCTTCGGCGCTGGCGCACACCTGCTCGCACGCACCGCGGCGTTTAGCTACCGAGTGTTCTCGTTTTCCCGTCCCGGACTGGTCCACGCCGCGTCGTTCCTGACGTTCTCGGTGTACGCCACGGCCGGCGTCGTCCAGCTCGGTGCCGTCGCCGGTGCCGGCGCGATGGTCCGGGACGCGATGGCCATCCTCGGCGTGCCCACGGCACTCTTCGGCGTCGTCGATCTCGGTCCCGTCAGCGTTCCGGCGCTCCTGACGGTCGGGGCAGTGACGCCGGCCGTGCTCGTCGGCGCGTACCTCGTCTGTCAGTCGCTGGCGGCGGCGTACGTCAGGTGGTCCGAGCCGACCGTCGACCGCGGCTCGCTGCGTGCCGGCCAGCGCAACCCCTTCAGTCAGGTGGCCGCCAGCGCCGCGGGAGGACGGGCGACTGCGACCAGCCAGACGCGATCCAGCACGACCGACAGCGGCGAGGCCCGGAGCGTCCCCGTCCACATCCAGACGACGCGGGTCTACGATCCCGACAACGAGGTCGCGGACCCGGCCGGTATCGACACCGCACACGGAGGCCCTGTCGGTCAGCGGTGTCGCACCTGCAACGCGACGTTCTCGCCGGAGACGGAGGTCAGATTCTGTCCGAACTGCGGGCAGCGACTCGACGACGGATAGCACGCCGTCCGGTCGAGCCGGCGTCCCGAGAGCGACAGAGAACCACTGGACACTCCGTGTGGGACCGTTCCGCAACCAAGAAAAATATTTTTGGATCTCGAAAGACAGTTCGGAGGATTGCGAAAGCATTATGAGCGTGACGACCATCTTTTCGGTTGACCTAAGTACATACTATGGCAGTACTCGAAATCAACAATCTCCACGCGAAAGTGGCAGAAGACGGCGGTGAACGGATCCTTCGCGGTGTCGACCTCGAAGTCGAGTCGGGCGAAATCCACGCGCTGATGGGCCCCAACGGGTCGGGCAAGTCGACGACGGCGAAGATCATCGCGGGCCACCCAGCATACGAGGTGACCGACGGCGAAGTGCTCATCCACCTCGAAGACGGCGACGTGGCAGACGACATCGAGATCGACGACGACCAGCGCACCTGGAACCTGCTGGAGCTAGAGCCCAACGAGCGCGCGGCGCTCGGCATCTTCCTGGGCTTCCAGTACCCGGCCGAGATCGAGGGCGTCACGATGGTGAACTTCCTCCGGACGGCGCTCAACGCCAAGCTCGAAGAGCAAGCAGAGCTGTTCGAGGAGGAAGACGAGGAGAGCGAGGCCGACGAGGAAGCGACCAACGAGGACGCCGCAGGCTACGACAGTTCCCCGATGGAAGGCCCCGCCGACGAGGGCGAGGTCAGCGTCGCCGAGTTCCAGCAGCTCCTCAAGGAGAAGATGGAACAGCTCGACATGGACGAGAAGTTCGCCAACCGCTATCTCAACGCCGGCTTCTCCGGCGGCGAGAAGAAGCAAAACGAGGTCCTCCAGGCCGCGATCCTCGAACCGTCGGTCGCCGTGCTGGACGAGATCGACTCCGGGCTGGACATCGACCGCCTGCAGGATGTCTCCAACGGCATCAACGCGCTGCGCGACGAGCAGGGCACCGGTGTCCTCCAGATCACCCACTACCAGCGCATCCTCGACTACGTCGAGCCCGATCACGTCCACGTGATGATCGACGGCGAGATCGCGAAGTCCGGCGGCGCGGAGCTGGCCGAGAAGCTCGAAGACAAGGGGTACGACTGGGTCCGCGAGGAAGTCTACGAGGCCGCGTGATACGGACCGTTGTAGACGTGTTCCCGGTCGACTGCACGATGTCGTGCGGTCGATCCGGGACAGAACTACAACGATCCGTATACGGCACAACCCACATAACCAGAAAACCCTAAGCACGACTACGAAACATGAGTTCAGATCAAGACCACCTCAAAGAAACAGATACGGAGAAGCGCTTCGAGTTCAAGAAGGAGGAGAAGTCCGCCTTCGAAGCCGAGAAGGGCCTGACCGAGGAGACGATCCGCGTCATCTCGGAAGACAAAGACGAGCCCGAGTGGATGCTGGAGCGTCGGCTCCGGGCACTCGAACAGTGGCACGAGCTCCCGATGCCGGACGACTGGCCGGGCGCGCCGGACATCTCGGAAGTCGACGTCGACGAGATCGTTCCCTACATCCGCCCGGACATCGAGACCCGCGGCGGCGTCGACGACTGGAACGACCTCCCCGAAGAGATCCAGGACACCTTCGACAAGCTCGGCATCCCGGAAGCCGAGAAGAACGCGCTCTCGGGCGTCGGCGCGCAGTACGAGTCCGAGATCGTCTACCAGAACATGCAGGAGCGCTGGGAGGAGAAGGGCGTCGTCTTCTGTGACATGGACAAGGCCGTCCAGGAGCACGAAGAACTCGTCCGCGAGCACTTCATGACCAAGGCCGTCCCCCCGAGCGACAACAAATTCGCCGCGCTCCACGGCGCGATCTGGTCGGGCGGTTCCTTCGTCTACGTTCCGGAAGACACGTCGGTCGACATGCCGATTCAGGCGTACTTCCGGATGAACAGCGACGGGATGGGCCAGTTCGAGCACACGCTCATCATCGCCGAAGAGAGTTCCGAGGTCCACTACATCGAGGGCTGTTCGGCCCCGAAGTACTCGGAGTTCAACCTCCACAGCGGCGGCGTGGAGGTCTTCGTCGGCGAGAACGCTCACGTCCAGTACTCGACGGTCCAGAACTGGTCGAAAAACACCTACAACCTGAACACCAAACGCGCCATCGTCGAGGCCGACGGGACGATGGAGTGGGTGTCCGGTTCGATGGGGTCGAAGGCGACGATGCTGTACCCCTCGACGGTGCTGAAAGGCCCCGGTGCGACGGACAACCACATCACGATCGCCATGGCCGGCGAGGGCCAGAACATCGACACCGGCGCGAAGGTCTACCACAACGCGCCCGACACGAAGTCGACCATCGAGTCGAAGTCCATCAGCAAGGACGGCGGCCGGACGAACTACCGCGGTCTCGTCCACATCGCCGACGGGGCCGAAGATGCTTCGACGAGCGTCGAGTGTGACGCGCTGATGTTCGACAACGAGTCCACGTCGGACACGATGCCGTACATGGAGATCCAGGAGTCGAAAGTCGACGTGGCCCACGAGGCGACCGTCGGCAAGATCGGTGACGAGGACGTGTTCTACCTCCAGAGCCGCGGTCTGGACGACGACGACGCGAAGCAGATGATCGTCGCTGGCTTCATCGAACCGCTCACGGAGGAACTGCCCATCGAGTACGCAGTCGAGATGAACCGCCTCATCGAACTCGAAATGGAGGGGAGCCTCGGGTAACCCCCGGATTCACAATGAGTACGCAGGTACACGCCAACCTCACGGCAGAACAGGTAACGCAAATCTCCGAGGAGCTCGACGAGCCCGAGTGGCTGCTCGAAACGCGTCTCGACGCGTACGAGGCACTCGACTCGCTGGACATGCCGGACGTGATCCGGACGCCGGGTCGGGACTGGACGAACCTCGACGCGCTCGACTACGAGACGCTCGTCGATCCCCTGGAGTGGGAACAGGAGAAAGACCGCGTCGACGCCGAGGGCGTCGACGTGCTCTCGTGGGCCGACGCCCTCGATCAGCACGGCGAGCTGATCGAAGCGCAGTTCGGCTCGATCGTCGACCCACAGCGGGACTACCTCACGGCCCTCTCGACGGCGCTGTTTAGCGCCGGGACGGTCGTCTACGTCCCCGAGGGCGTCGACGCCGAAGACGTGAAGATCCGGACGACGATGAACAGTCGATCGCTGTTCAACTACACGCTGGTCGTCGCCGAGGAGTCCTCGTCCGTGACGATCCTCGAACGCCAGACCACCGGCACCAACGTCGACGGCGAGGCGCAACGGGCCTCGGACTCGTCGAGCGGCGGTGAGCCGCGAGACGGCGAGCAGTACTACTCCGGCATCGTCGAAGTCGCCGCCGAGGAAAACAGCAGCGTCCAGTACGGCACGCTCCAGAACCTCGACGACGACAGCTACAACTTCCAGGTCAAGCGCGGCCACGCCGGCACCTACGCCACGGTCGACTGGATCGAGGGCAACATCGGCTCCCGGCTGACCAAGTCCAACGTCGAGACGCGCCTGCTGGGCGACGCCTCGGAGTCACAGATCGTCGGGGCCTTCTTCGGCCACGAGGACCAGCACTTCGACATCGCGTCCCGAGTCTGGCACGAAGCCGAACACACCACGGCCGACCTCGTCACTCGCGGCGTCCTCGACGACGCCGCCCGCTCGGTGTACGAGGGCGTCCAGGACGTGGGTCGCGAGGCGTGGGACACCAACTCCTACCAGCGGGAGAACACCCTGATGCTCTCGGACGAGAGCGAGGCCGACGCGTCGCCGAAGCTGATCATCAACAACCACGACACCGAAGCCAGCCACTCGGCGACCGTCGGGCAGGTCGACGAGGAGGACATGTTCTACATGACCTCTCGCAGTGTCGATCCCGAGAGCGCGAGGAACATGCTCGTAGAGGGCTTCTTCGTGCCCGTCTTCGAGGAGATCGCAGTCGACGAACTTCGCGACGATCTCGACGACCTCGTCGTCGAGCGCCTCCGCGAGTAGTTCGCTCACCACGAGCACGAACGGCGCGTTGCCGACGACCGCGGCTCTGGCGCTTTTTCGAGATTTCTACCACTGTCGACAGTGTGGCTGTAACCGATGTCGTCACCCCAGATAGCGAATCGTTACACGAAGCCGACAGCACGATGCGATCGTCGTCGCCGTATCTGCGGACCAGCAGTTGCGACAGACGGAATCTGTGGGCCAGTGACCCCGCTATTACGAAACGGCGTAGCCCTAGTTTGAACGTCGTGACGACGTTTCGCCAACGTAGATCCGAGTTTTCGTAACGATTTTGTGTGTGAAACGTGTGGAGTTGTGTGGCATCATTACACAGGGATGTGCCGAGAAACGCACTCGGTGCTCCGGGGGGTGCCACGAGCGGCGATACGAATCGACGTATCGGCGACCGATCTGACACGACGGCTGGGGGCGCGAAGCTTGGACGGCCACCAGACGCCGTGTCGGTCGGTCGTGGTAGACACGACGCGGCGCTGGTCGGCTCTGGCCCGCGTTCGAACCGACGACACGATCACACCAACACATGAAAGAGACACGACGAAGCTTCCTGCGGAACGCATCAGCACTCTCCGCGCTGGCGATCGGAGCCAGTGCGAGCGCATCGGCAGCAAACTGTAGCAGCGTCGCCGAGTGGGACGCGAGCGCCGCCTACACCGGCG
>Ga0207754_100382_pt1 | contig 18306 bp, 16 predicted proteins | sample A23E1SouthBayCA_FD_187728 | JGI IMG/M metagenome (GOLD analysis project Ga0207754, IMG submission 187728) | Aerobic enrichment media microbial communities from Eden Landing Ponds, California, USA - A23 E1 (SPAdes) | ecosystem: Environmental > Aquatic > Marine > Unclassified | place: Emeryville... | reverse complement strand
GAGATCAACCAGCTCTACATCGAGGCCTGGAAGAAAGGGGTGAAGAGTCTCTACTACCAACACAGCGTGAACGCCGCACAGAAGTTCAGCCGAGACATCCTCGAATGCAAGGCCTGTGAGAGCTGATCTCCCATTGATCGGTATGATGGAGTGGTCCGTGTAAACTACGCCCACCTACCCCTCGGCGTATGCGTGCCTCGGTTCTTGACGGCTTCGGCGTGAATCTCATCAAACAGATTTGGTCGGAAAATCCCGGCGTGTGGACCCACGAGTTCAGCGACGAGGCAGTCGACCTGATTACCGAAGCGGTCGAGTTAGAGAAAATCTACACCTACGAGGCGCGTCCTGACGAAATACTTGGCATGAGCGCCGAGCAGTTCGCCAAGTACGTCGAACACATCGCCGACCGGCGCCTTGGACAACTCGACTTACCGGAACAGTACGGGACCGACAATCCGTTCCCGCGGATGTCCGAGTAAGTCAATCTGAACAAGGAAGGAGATCCCTTTGAGACGCAAGTGACCGAGTACCAGAGCGGGGTAGCCTCGACTGGTAGCATCCGACCGCGTTCTGCACAGCAACGTGGTCTCCTAGCTGTCTTCGAAGCATAGCTGTATCTCCTGACCGAGGAGACCTTACAGTGTCTCTCAGACGGATTATCTTCGACTAATGCCATCAACAGAGCAATCGCGACAGGATGTCTTTCGGACTATCGCACAGTTACAGCACGTCGAGTGGCCTGTATACGGGTCGACACCACTATACGACCGGAGTTCGGTATCCGCTCTCCAATCTGACATTCAAACCGTCGCCAGAGTCTGGTTCGATCACGACACCCACGAGTCGATTGCGGAGTTCATATGTCAGTATCCGCTGGAATACGTCGATTTCGGGCCGCACGACGAGTATTCTGCCCCCACGCGGTATCAGATACCGCAGTTGATGCGGTTGTTCTTGCTCAAAGAGATTCACGGCTGGGACCACGAAACGGCACTCTTGACGTTCCTCCAACAGCGACCGGCACTTCAACGGGACCTCGGTTTTGAGCGTATGCCGAATCAATCGACGCTATGGCGCAGTTGGCACGAGCGGTTCTCTGTCGACCTACGCGAGGCCGTCCAAACGGCAGCTCAAACGATCTTGATCAAGGCCCAGAATGCGGGTCTCGCGATTCCACGAGAACCAGAGCGGAAGCTCAGCTATCGGAACGATGATGAAGATGACTCAGTACCGGACAATGGGACAGTTCTGGGGCAGGCAAAGAAAATTACCGACCACGTTAGTCGCATCATCTTCCCAGCATTCTCGCTGGATCGAGGTGAGGGCTGTGAGATCCACGAGAACGCCTACTGGGACTTACAGACATATCTCGGACTTCGCGAGCGGCTGGCTGCCAACGAGGGCGCTCGCAGCTTCGTTTACGAGTCGACTCGAAAGCGGACACCGTTGGGTCACTCCCATCGAGAACAGGTGCGTGATCTCTCAATCGCGGAGATCCGCGAGATGTACCGACAAGCCGTTAATAGGCTCCTGAACGAGGTTTCTGAGACAGAGGGGTTCTTCCGAGCCGGAGTCGTCGCCATTGACATCACCGAAGCGGATCCCTTCACGGGCGATAGAACGGGCCATGAGGACGAGATCATCGGGACGAAAGAGAAGACCGACGAATACGCCTATCAGTGGGCCACCGTCCAATTAGTCGGCAATGCAGTACCGATTGTGCTGGACGCACGGCCAGTTCGGAAGGGTAAGTCCCGCTTAGAAACCGTTGAGGACCTCCTGGATTCGGCTGAGACGATGGTTCACGTTGATAACGTGCTGATGGACCGAGAGTTCGATAGTCAGCATGTTCTGGAGATGATCAGCGAGCGTGGGCTCTCCTACGTCGTGCCAAAGCGGATGCAGACCAGTGAGAAAGCCCAAGCCAAACGCCTGTTCCAGCGGGACCAAGACCGGTATGAAACCGACCGGAAGCTCCATCTTGGCAAGAACGAGTGGCACCAGACGACGCTGATCTACCGACGGAAGGAGAACTCCGAGCACGACGATCACCGGCAGTACTCTGTGTTCATGACGAATCGAGGGAACGGGCACCTTACTGAGTACGGCTACCGCTGGGAGATTGAGAGTGGTTAGAGGTCTATCAAGCGATTCATGGCCGCGACGACGTCGAAGGATTTTGGACTCCGATTCTTCTATTTCGCGTTTGCGTGTCTGCTCTACTCAATCTGGCGAGCGGTGGATCTCTTGGTCCAGGTGGAGTTGACCGGAGAGTATGAGCATTCACCACTCGTGACAGCGGACAACACGCTGACGCTGTTGAAGAAGGAAACCGGAATCGGATAGTAACGGGGCTCACCCCGTGATAGCCCGGCGTCTGAGTGGCTACGCTATCGGAAGTTGCCGAAATTCGCGCATATGGTTGGTGGTTCAACAAGATTGGATGTTTGAAGAGCAATCTGAGTCAGTTTCTGTTCACTGAATTGGCCGAATCCACGCATCACAGCCCTGCTACACCCGCCGTAGTCTCAACTTCCAGGGACTCGTCTTTCGTATCCCCACATACAGTTTATCAAAACTTTATCCGCCGTCTGTAACCGCGACACGGCCCCTACTACCCGAATCGCTGATTTCGTATTTGGTTCTTCTTAATCCAATAAGCGGAAGCAGTTTTAGGTGGGTCGCCGCTGTACGTGAAGCACGAACCATGGACTCCACCGAACACGGCGTCTGGAGGGTGGTTCCTGGTGTCTGACCCCTACCCTTCGAGCATCCAGGAAACACTCGACACGCGACTCACGAGCATCGACAGCGCGCGCTACCGCGCGAACACCGAGTCGATCGTCACCGGCCTCATCGATTGGCTCCAAGAGGAGCGCGACGTCGACAGCCTCGACGCCATCGACACACAGGACTGTCGACGCTGGGTGCAACATCTCGCCCGACGCGTCCGCGACGAGGAAATCGCGGCGTCGACCGCACACACGTACTACGGGACCGCGCGATCGTTCTTCCGCTGGTGCGTCGACGACGAGGAGCTCAGCGAGAACCCGATGCGTCCCAACAAGGTCGAACGCGCACTCCCTGAAGACCAGGGCGATCGAGAGCGACAAGCATGGCCCGACAACGCTCGCGAGCAGTTGCTGGCCCATGTCGACAAGGCCGCCCACGACGCCCTCGAGGACGACGACGGCGACGCGGAGCGAGCGTTCCGGGATCGGGCGATCGCATACCTCCTCGCCGATACGGGAGCGCGCGGCGCCGAACTGTTCGCGGTGTCCAACGACGATGATCGCAACGGGATCACCTGGAACGACGTCGACCTAGAGGCCGGCGTGATTACGGTGCTGGGGAAGTCCCGAACCATCCAGGGCGTCCAGCTCCCCGGGCCCGCAGCGGAGCGCCTCGAGCGCTGGCAACGCCTCCTCGACCCACCCGGAGACTGGCCAGTCATCCCAACGAGGGACGCAGCAACGAAGTACCGCCACGTGCGCGCGGTACTGGGCGAACACAAGACTGACGAGGAGATCGAGGCCGAGCTCGCTGACGTCGAGCGAATCGACGAGTACCTCCGCGCGAACGAGATCGCCCCGCCCGCGCTCACGACGCGCGGCGCGCGCAACGTGATGGAGCGTCTCTGCGACGAGGCAGATGTCGCCGTCGACGGCGAGTACCTCAAGCCACACGGCGGTCGGCGCGCGCTCGGCCACCGTCTCTACCACGAGGCGAGTGCCGAAACCGCGCAGAGCGCCCTCCGACACAAGAGCATCGAGACGACGAAGGAAGCCTACGAACACCAGAAACCCAGCGACCTCGCCGACGACGTCGAAGACATCCTCTACAGCGACCAGGAGGGCGAAGACTAGCGATGCCGATTGTCAAGATCGAAGAGATTGATCCAAGCACCGCGGCCAGTGGATTTCAGCCGCATGAATATCAGCGAGGGAACACAGAGGAGTTGGATCCAGCGGACTTGGCAGACGCCGAGACGTACAAACTCACATATGAGGTAGGGCTCTGTAACACGACTGTCGAACAGTATAATCGAAACAGGAACGAGAGTCGGGGGCACGTCGAGTTGAAGTTGATCCTCGCGGACTGTATCGCGGAGTTAGGCCATTCGAAGATCGAGCGGGATCCAGGCCCGAAACACGACGAACACAGTTGTGGACAACCGCGCACGTACGATAGCCGTGCATTTGAGATGCGTCGCGGAACCCGACGCCTCGATGTCGGCTACCACATCGACGGTGTGCACCTTACTGGGGAAGCCGGTCGCTGTCCGGGAGACCGCCTCAAACCAGCACTCGAGGAGGCGTCGACCGCTACCCTTCTGCTCCTCCCATATCAGAACTTCACGAAAGAGGCCGAGTTCATCACAACCGACGGGGGTGGCATAATAGACCGATATGAGTTTCAAGCAGAAATCTTCGTCTACATCAACGCGGACCGAGATATCCAGCGCTGTCTCCTCGGACCTGACGCGTCCCACACGAACCAAGCGGAACTCGCTGAGAAGATCGCATAGCGAGTCTTACTCGAGACCCCCACCCGGCACTAATCGCCTGACGCTGCCGCGGTGAGTCGTGTCTGATCGGGTTCCGCACCCGGTGGCGTTGTTCCGATCCGCGCGACGAGCTAGGGTTGGGAGTCCGCGAGCTCGTCGAACCACACGCGGAGCAAATGCTCGTACTGGCGGAGCTCGGGGATCGCCTCGAGCACGTCCTCGAAGTCGCAGGGTGGCACCCACGACTGTGGATCCTCGTCGAGATCGAGGCCGCGCGCCGCCCCGTAGAGGACGTCCCGCCACTCCGGCACGCCGACGGACGCCACGTCGATCTCCGAGTCGTGCACGTCGTTCTGCGGCTCCTCCAAGCCGGATGCGGGCGTCCACCAAGGCTCGAGATAGACACGATACTGGCCCCGCCCTGTCTGCTCGACGATATCGAGAGCTATCAGCCGGGAGAGGTATTTCTCGTAGGAGTTCTTCGACGCAGCGTCGATCAACTCCGCTCGGGGGAGCGCGCCGTCCGCGGCGAGCAGGGCTTTCAGTATCTTCTAGAGATATGTCTTCGGACGCTCATCCTCCAAGAGCGAGGGAGCAGCCGATCCGCGGGAAGGAGTGCAAGTCCCGGGGCGATTGCGCGACGTCAAGCCATCGTCACGCGGCATGCTTCAAGCGCAATAGCGTTCGTCTAAAATCACCCAGCTTGCGCTCATGTAGCCCGCAGATTGGATTAGGCTTCAACCGCACTAGCGTTCGTCTGAAACTCGTCGACGATGACGTCGCCGAGATCCACACCGTCTCTTCAACCGCACTAGCGTTCGTCTGAAACCGTGCATAACGCTATCGCGGACGCGTCTAAGGAGGGGATTCTTCAACCGCACTAGCGTTCGTCTGAAACCCCGATCACGTCCGTCAAATCGGTCGCAATCGCGCCCGACGTCGACGCTTCAACCGCACTAGCGTTCGTCTGAAACAGCGCCTCATCATCCTCACGGTCACGACCGATACGCTTCAACCGCACTAGCGTTCGTCTGAAGCCGACGCTCGTAGAAGTCGTGCAGCGGATGATCTTCGGGTCTTCAACCGCACTAGCGTTCGTCTGAAACTGGGGAGTGAGCATATCACGTTTGGGACGGGGCAGGGATCTTCAACCGCACTAGCGTTCGTCTGAAACGGGCTGGTAGACTGCGACGACCGTGATGACGAGGCCCCTTCAACCGCACTAGCGTTCGTCTGAAACGCTCCAACTTGGAGATCGTCGCCGTCGACAACGACGGAGACCCTTCAACCGCACTAGCGTTCGTCTGAAACTCCGTGAGACCGTTGCGGAAACCGAACGGGGGGCCGACCTTCAACCGCACTAGCGTTCGTCTGAAACGCCACCACGACCGGCGCGGACGGCGAGGAGTATCGTCCTTCAACCGCACTAGCGTTCGTCTGAAACTCGGGCGGATAGCTACGACCTCTATGGCCGCGACGGTTCGGGGCCGAGCCCTTCAACCGCACTAGCGTTCGTCTGAAACGCTCGGGAGCATCGGGCTGGCGGACGTGATCGTGCTCCTTCAACCGCACTAGCGTTCGTCTGAAACCGTTGACCACAACGGCCGGCAGAACCTCTATCTGCCCCTTCAACCGCACTAGCGTTCGTCTGAAACGACGACGCGACGCTCTACATCGACAAACGCGAGGAACCTTCAACCGCACTAGCGTTCGTCTGAAACTGCAGGCGGGCTTCCAGGCGAAGTACAACATCATCGACGACCGCCTTCAACCGCACTAGCGTTCGTCTGAAACGTGCTTGAGGTCGCCCCGGACGCCTCGGAGGAGGTCGTCCTTCAACCGCACTAGCGTTCGTCTGAAACTTCTACGGAGTTGGCAGTCTTGGCAATCTGGTTATTGCCCTTCAACCGCACTAGCGTTCGTCTGAAACTACGAGGTCGATGACGATTGCGAGGCCGATGAGGCCCCTTCAACCGCACTAGCGTTCGTCTGAAACCCGCGGACGGTGTCCGCGAACTGCTCGGACCCCACTCACCTTCAACCGCACTAGCGTTCGTCTGAAACGTCCTCGAACACGACGGCATCGACCTCTGGGGCGACCCTTCAACCGCACTAGCGTTCGTCTGAAACCACGAGGGTGATGGGCCGAACGGTGCGCATATGTATCCTTCAACCGCACTAGCGTTCGTCTGAAACGGACTGGGGCTCCGCGCTCGACGACGACGACATCCACCTTCAACCGCACTAGCGTTCGTCTGAAACGACACGCCACTCCCCACTCCCGGAGAGCGACGTCCCTTCAACCGCACTAGCGTTCGTCTGAAACGATCAGCCCCGTCGCGATCGTCGCCGCGAGCGCGTAGTAGCCCCTTCAACCGCACTAGCGTTCGTCTGAAACGAGCCACTCCCGGACTTGGAGTGCCGGGGAGTAGGGGTACCTTCAACCGCACTAGCGTTCGTCTGAAACACGCATGCGAGATCGCGTCGTCCGCGGCGACCAGGACCCTTCAACCGCACTAGCGTTCGTCTGAAACCGGTCGAGAACGAGCAGGCGGCTTACGAGGACGTCGACCTTCAACCGCACTAGCGTTCGTCTGAAACCTCTCCAACGACTACGGCGACACGTACGCGACAGCGTCCCTTCAACCGCACTAGCGTTCGTCTGAAACCACACAGTGGTTTGGCTTGCTAAGACGGATAGGGTTTCCCTTCAACCGCACTAGCGTTCGTCTGAAACACGAGGCCAGCACGGAGTTAACGGCACAGACAGGCGCCCTTCAACCGCACTAGCGTTCGTCTGAAACTGTCGTCGAGTCAACGTCCGACACGATGCTCTCCTTGTCTCCCCTTCAACCGCACTAGCGTTCGTCTGAAACAAGCAAACGGTCACCGACCACGAACGCCGCGATCGCTCCTTCAACCGCACTAGCGTTCGTCTGAAACCGGGTTCATCCAAGTGCTCCGCGGGGTGATCCTTGAGTCCTTCAACCGCACTAGCGTTCGTCTGAAACAATTTTTCTATACATCTTTGGATAATGCCGCACAAGAATGGTTAGGTCCTTCAACCGCACTAGCGTTCGTCTGAAACGTCGGTTGGGGGCGCAATCTCGGACGGCCAAGATCTCCCTTCAACCGCACTAGCGTTCGTCTGAAACGCGCCCGCGCCGATCTCGACGAGGACGAGCACGATCCTTCAACCGCACTAGCGTTCGTCTGAAACCATCTTCTATTTGCCGCAGGCATCCCCTCTTTTGCCCGTTGTCCTAAAGAAGTTACCGTCGCCCCGCAATCCACCCCAGAACCCCGGGGGGTCGATGGACGCTATAGGAATTTCGCGTCCGCCGCGGGGTCGTCACCAAACGTGGATCGATCGACGTACGCCTCGGAGGCGAATTTATAGATGATCGCGGATTCCCCGGGTTCGAGCAGCGCGTCGACTTCGGCTTCGAACTGCGCTAGGTCCCCTTCCGTGATCTCGCCTTCGAGCACCGAGTTCTGGACGTGGATGAGGTAGCGGCGGCCGAGTTTGAGGAGCTTATGGGTGCGATCGGCGGTGACGTCGTAGACGAACACGACGTACATTCACCACCACCTCTCGAACGGGTCGTAGTCCTCGCCAGTCAGGAGGTGTTTCTTCAGTTTGTACGCCTCGATCTGGAGGAGGTACTGGTAGCTGACGGGTCGACCGAGTCTCTCGTGTTCTTTGGTTCGGGCGAGTGTATTCTCGAAGGCGCGCGTGTACGTCTCGCGTCCGTCGTCCGTGAGGAGGACGGCGCCGACGTCCTCTCGGAAGTCATCGCTGGAGAGCTGTCGTTGATTGAGCAACCGGAAGGTGACGCGGTCGGAGATGACGGGCTTGAACAGGTCGGCAATGTCGTACGCAAGCGAGAACCGACGCTCACCGGGCTCGTGGAGGTAGCTCACAGTCGGATCGAGTGCGGTCTTGCGTATCGCCGAGATGCAACTGGTGTAGACGAGTGAGTTGCCGTAGGAGAGAAGACTGTTTACCGCGTTCGGCGGGGGGTTGTACTCCCTCGACTCGAATCCCCAGTCGTCGCGGAGGATAGCGTCGAACGAGCCGTAGTAGGCGCGGCGTGCCGTCGCTTCATGTCCCATGATCGTCTCGACATCGTCGGTAGCGTTGAGGCTCGCGGCGGCGTCGTCGAGCCCGTCGAGTGCCTTCGACAGGTCACGCCCGCGGTTGTCGTAGTAGGCGACGTTCCGGCGCATATTGTGGATGCTTCCCCGGACGAACGCGGCGGCGAGCCGACGCCGGTGACCGGGGTCGTCGTACGCGCGGACCTGTTCGACGACAGTTTGTCCGGAGGTTTGGCCACGTTCCGGGAGGATTGATCCCGCGTACCGGTCGTTCCAGCCGAAGACGTGTGCGGCGACGCCGTGGTCGTTGAGGAACGAGACGACGCGCGTGTTGTAGTTGATCTGACCGTGGAGGAACACCGCGTTGGTGTTCTCGATCGGAACGGGCTTCGTCTCGCCGTCGTCAGTCCGAACGCGGATTGTATCTTGATGCCGTTCGAGCGTGCCGTCAGAGAAGACGTGTCTGTTCTCGTCCATTATTAACACCAGCAGAAATCGTGGTACGCACAGCTGTTGCAGACGGGTTTTTCGATCGCTTCGGGTGGCGTATCGCGTGTCACCACGTCGTGGATGCTCCGAATGGCTGATTCGACCTGTTCACGCACTTCGGGAGTTAGTTCGACGGGTTCACGGCGGCGTTCTCGAGGGTGTGCGAGCACGCCGTCGCGTTCGATGCCGGCGACCCGTTCGAGATACCAAAGGTAGTAACTGAGCTGCATTCGCGCGGGTTCGACGACCGACGACGACGGTTTCACCTCGACGATGCGACCGTCTTGGAGGAGATCGGGGGCGATCATCCCGAGGTGGAGGCTGCCCTCGCGGTCACTGTATGCGGATTCGTCGATGAGCGTTCCACGCGCGATGGCGGGGTTGTCGTGGTCGATGTCGACGTCGTTGGCCTCGAACCAGAGTTCGCGCTCGCAGACGTGATAGTATTGCATCATGACGCCCGTCACGCGGAACGGGTCAGCCAGCGGCTCGCCGCGCGCGGTCGCCAGCAGTCGCTCTACCGGATCCTCCGGATTGGCGGGATCGGAATCACACTCGCTCATAAGAACTGGCTCACCTCGGCCGCCTCGAAGCCGGTTTCGACGTCGAAGTATGCGTCGTTACTGCTAGGCGGATAGACGCGTTCCGTCTCGATGGCATCGCTCGGTCTCCGGTCCGCCGGGACGAGGGCCGGGAGACCGCGGAGGCGTCCGGCGACATCTGAGTCCGGGCGATAGACGGGGATTGAAACGCGGATGTCGGCGAGCGTTTTCCGGATCGAGGCGGCGTCACCGAACTCGTAGGATTCGATCGCATCGCGGAGTCGTTCGACTTCTTTGTAGTCTGCCTCGGTCCGACAGACGTACACCTCGAAGCTGTACGTCTGGTCGATGATCGACGCGCTGCGGAGTCGTCGACCGTTCGCGTTCGTGTAGGCCTCCAGCAACTCGTCGTCGTCGCTGACGGCGTCCATCGACTCGCCGACCGCTTCCTGATAGGTGTCGAGGGCGGTTTCGGTTACGCGGTCCTCGCTGTGCCACGTGTCGGCCTCGACACCGGTGTCGGCGAGTGCCTCTCGCGTTCGCGTGAGCAGGTCGAGGCCGCTGCCGGTGCCGCGGACGTACACCGCACTGCTTGGTGGCGTCCGCGTCCGGGCGTCCTCGTCGGGGTCGTCCAACTGCCAGACCGTTACGCGACCGTGGTCCGGATGGCGTTCGTACGAGCGGTTGCACCGGCCGGCGACCTGTACGACGCTGTCGAGGGGCGCTAGGTCACGGAAGACGCGGTCGAAGCTCACGTCGACGCCCGCCTCGATCAGTTGTGTTGAGACGAGGACGAACGGGATGTCCGCGTCGATGAGTTCTTCGGCGGTAGTAAGGAGTGCCGTCCGATCGCGGGCGCGGACGCGCGTTGAGAGGACGATCACTGCGGGTGTCGTTTCGTCCGCGTCGGCGGCGACGCTGGCGGCGAACGCTCTCGTGGCCGTGTCTTCGTCGTCTGTGTCATTGCTCTCCGCGTTGACTGCGTCCGCGCCGTTTGGCTCGTCCATCGAGAGCCGGCCGGACTCCTCGTCGAGCGCGTCATCGTAACGTTCCGCGACGTTCACGTAGCTGTCGCCGAGCGCGTCGGTCACCTCCGCGTAGAGCGTGCCGACGCTGTCGATGGTGTTGCAGACCGCAAGGACGGAGTCCGTCGTTCCGCATGCCGCGTCGACAACGCGTTCTGCCGCGGTATCGTGGTCGAGCAGGTCGTCTTTCGCCCGTCCGTCGGTGAGTGCGGTCCGGTCGAACGCGTAGGCGACTCGTTTGGGCTGCTCGTCGAAGTGCCGATGTTCGACGGCCGCGAGGGCGTCGTCATCCACGAGCGGGAAGCAGTCGTCCGCGGGGACGATGCGAGGCTGGGTGGCTGTCATCAGGAGGATGGTCGCATCGTACTCCTCGGTCAGTACCGAGAACAGCCGCTCGACGAGCGGCCACCAGCGCAGCGGGAGCGCTTGGGGTTCGTCGAGGATGACGACTGCGTCTTCGAGCGCGGGGAGCTTCATGCTCTGTGCGTTCCGCGGCCCGGCGAGGCTCTCGAAGAACTGGACGAACGTCGTGAGCGTCGTCCCGGCCCGCCACGCTTCGGCGAGCATCGTCGCCCGATCGGCCTCGGCATCGGTCGGTTCGGTCCCCGTCCCGTCCGCGTCGCCCTTGTCGGATGCGGGGAGTATCAGCGACTCCGAGAGGTGGTGATGGACTGTGAGGGCGCGTCCGAGCGTCGCCCGCTCTGCGTCGGTCAGGGGATCGACGACATCGCCGATGACGTCGGCGGTCTGGTCGATAATCGACGTGAGGGGGAGCGCGTAGATGATCCGCTCGCCACCGGTCCGCTCGCGGATCCGGGCCGCGGCGAGGAGGCCAGTGAGGGTCTTGCCGTAGCCGGTCGGGAGTGGGAGCGTCGCCACCCGCTCGTCGGCCGCGCTGAACGCTTCGATGGGGTCGGACATCGTGTTGTCACGACCATCGACGAGCGTCTGGAGGCTGCCTCGAACCCCGTTGAGCTTCGCTTCGAGGCCGTCGGCGTCCGCGCCCGCGGCGAGTTCGTCGAGGTGAGTGCGGACGCGCTCGGCGTCAAGTGCGTGCGCACGCAGGCGCTCGTCATCGTCCTTGATTCCAGCGGCGTGCGTCTTGTCGGCGAAGACGAGCGCGCTCGATAGCCGGAGCGTCTCGGTGTAGAGCGCGCCGTCGCCGTGGAGCGACCGATCGAACGCGGACACCCTCCGCATCAGGTCCTCGTTCAGCGCGCCCAGTAGTGACGCGTCGGGTTCGAAGCTCGCTCTATCGGGGTTCACGCTCGTGACGAGGCGGTCGCAAAAGCGCGTCCACGCGTCCGCTGGATCGGCCTCCGGGAGGAGTTCCGCCATGCACGCACGAGCGAACGCGGGTGACTCCTCATCGATGGCGAGTGCTTGCTGGACGGCGCGCGCATTCCGCGCGTTCGCGTCGATCGGCGCCCCCCGAATGGTGGTCGCGTCGTCCGCCTCCCCGTTCGACGTCCGCCACTTTGCGACGTCGACAAGGTTATTCGTCACGTACTCGCCGACATCGGGCACGTCGCCGTGGTGTCTTGCGACGGCGGCGATCGCGGCACACCGCGTCCGTCTCGACGCCTTGGTATCGCGTGCCTCGGCGCGCTCGCGGAGGACATGGTAGGCGAGAAGCCCACCGAGTCGTGCGTGTTCGGGACCGTCGTTTGCGCTTGATTCGAGGCTTGTCTGGAAGTCAGCGCAGGCCTTTCCGAAGTCGTGGGCGAGACAGAGCACGCGCGTGACCTCGGTATCGTCGCCGACGACGGTATCTGTCGCACGGCGGGCGACGGAGAGGAGGTGGCGTTCGAGCGGTGTCGGGTCGTCGCCGTTCCTGCCCGGGTGTGAGTGAAGGTTGGGAAACGACGGATCTGTCGCATCCAACCGAGGCGTGTCCTCCCCCCTCACGAGAATACCACGCGTCGACCCCCCACCTCGTGGACGTCCGCCCGTCTGGTCTTCAGTAGATCACCGCGCTTGCTGTACGCCCACCGAAGGTATTCGGTCGTCTTCCGACCGGAGAACTCCCCTGTGGCCTCGGTACGCGTCATGTCGCCGGGCGAGCGTTCGACGCCGTGAGGATGGTCGGGATCGGGGATAACGCCGTCGGGGTCGGGTATCGCGGAGTGTACGGCGATGGGATCGTCGCCGGTGTCCACACGTTCGGGCGTGAATTCGCCGTGATAGCGGATGGTGGCGAGGAACTCCGAGAGTCCGAGTGATGGCGTATATTCGGAGCGTCCCGTCGAAAGACGGTCACGGAGGCGTTCGTACGCGTCGCCATCGGCCAGCCGAACGTCAATCCGATACGCGGGGTCGACAAGCACCTCGTAGTTCGAGCGTTGGCGATCGACCGTCGGATCCGGGTAGCGGACGCTGACGGTTCCCCGTGAGTTGACGGCCTTCATGCCCTCTCCGGACGTCGTGAGGCTGATCTCGGGGAGATTCATCGTCCGTGGGACGGCGGCCGTGCGACCGTCGTCGGGATCCGCACCGCGTGCGACCGGCTGGATGGCGATATCGGACCGCTCACGGTCGAAGACGTCGTAGTAGCCGTCGCGCTCGTAGCCGGCGATAGCCGCGAGCAGGCCGGCGACGGTCGTCCGCGGCGGCAGCCGATAGGTCGCCTTCACCGTGTTCCCGTCTACGCGACGGAAGTGCCCCCACGGGCCGGCGACGGTGAGCGAGAGACACCGCGTAGGCGTCCCATCGCCATCCCCGTACGCCTGTAGCTCCGACTGCATCAGGCCAGGGTCTCCTCGTGCTCCTCGTACACGTCAATCTCGTGGATCGCGTCGTCACCGAGACGCTCCCTCAGTTCGTCGACGAGGTCGATCGACTTCCCATCCGCGGCGACGTCAAGAACGCTGTCGACCGCTACGTGGACGGTGTCGATGGCGGCCGCGTGGTCGTCAAGGCGGTCAAGGAACGCTGTCGCCTCAAGCGTCACGTCCCGAATATTCCGGAACTCGCGGGCGTCCTCGTCGTCCTCAACCGTGTCAAGGTCGTGCGTCAGGCCGCCGATGTGGAAGCGCTCGTCGGCGTACTCGACGCGACAGTAGAGGCGGGGCTCTTGGCCGACCTTCGAGCGCGTCACCGTCTGGTTCTTGATCGCGCGCCAGCAGAGCGTGTCGAGGCGCTCGACGTCGGCCTCGGTGAGGTTCGTGTCCGTCGCGCCGTGTTCGTCGACAAGGCCATGGAAGCCGATGAGCGCGTACTTCAGGCGGTGATCGTCAAGGTCGAACCCGCCCTGTTCTTTGCCCTCTTGTGTGCCGATGACGCTCGTGAGGCTATTGTACTCCTCATTCTCGACGGTCGGGTGGAGGCTCTTCCCTGGCGAGAACTGGACGGGGCCCGTGAGATGGTCGGGAAGATGTTCTTCGACGGCGTCGAGGATCTCGTCGTCGTCCGTGTCGATGCTGAGCGTCGCGCCGAAGTAGCGCGCGTCGACGGCGTTCTCGAGGAAGCCATCGAAGGCGGTTTCGTCGATCTCCTCGGGGTCCGTCACGCCGAGGGAGTTCTTCAACATCTCCTCGCGGGTCTTCGCGTACTCGTCGCGTTCGCTCGTGATGTAGACGCCGTGGCCGTCGTCCTCCAGTTGGTCGCGGAGGTAGCGTTTGAGACGAACGTCCGTGACCACCGCCTGCTCGGTCACGGGGTCCTTTCGTGGGCGGTTCGCGCCGCTGAGTGGGTTGCCGTTCGGGTTCGCGTCGACGGCGTCGTAGAGGAAGACGATTTCGGAGCGGTGCTGGACGGTGTCGGTGGTGTCGTCACTCATCGGTGTAGCCGGAGGTACTGCGGTCGTTCAGTCCGTAGGCGATGCCCATCGCGTAGTGGTAGCGCATGTCGCTGGTCGAGAGGCTCCAGTCCTCGGGGTCACCCGAGAGGAGGCCGTCAACGACCTCGTCCATCAACTCGGCGTACATCGTCCCCTTGTAGCCCTCCTCGCTGGAGTAGATGACGTTCGAGTCGACAACGTCGGTGGCGATGTCGGTGACGCTGTGCTTGGTCACCTTGTCGATCGGATGGCGGGTCACGGTGGTTGCGCTTCGTTCTTCGGAGCGCTGATAGCGGCTGATCCGGCCGACGAGTGCGCCGAGGGCGAAGATACCTTGTCGCTCTTCGCCTGCAAGCGCGTCGTGGCTCTCGATGAACGCTGCGAGCCGCTCCGCGCGGTTCTGTTCGCCGTCGTCCGTGTCTGTAGTCATGGTCGTGTCAATCGTGTAGTCGGTCGGTCCGTCCGCGTCAAGGAGGCCGGCGTCGGCGAGCGCGGAGAGCTGTGCGTTCTGCATCGATAGGACCGCCGTCGGGAACGGATAGTCGTCGTCGTCCGGATCGAAACGCTCGATCAGCCGCTCGACGTACGCATCAAGGAGTCGGTCGGCGTTGATGGACTCGCCCCTGAGGACGGCCTCGGTCGCGGCGAATCGGACATCGTCGCTGCTCGGGTCGTCGTCGTCCCCCGGCGCAGCGCACGTCTGCGCGAAGTAGCCCACGCGTGTTACTGCATCAACCAATGACCGGGTGTCCCGGCCGGCATCGAGCAGGTCGAAACCGTCAGGCGTCGGCAACAGCCCCTTCCCTGCGAAGACGTCGCTATTCAGGACGTTCTGATGTGCGCTTGCGAGGTTGATCCCCGCGTGGACCGTGGCACTCGGCTCGAATGCGAGTAGCCGCCAACGATCCTTCTGGTACTTGTAGACCAACATGAAACAAAATCGAAAGTCCGTGGGGTCGACCAGTGGATGGTTCTCACCCTGATAGTAGATCTCAGCCGCCGGATTTCGTTCGGTATCCTCGTCGACGCGGTCGGCAAGCAACCCATAGAGCAGATCAAGGCCTTCGTCTTGGTGGGTCGGGATGCCATCAGGATACGGGAAGTAGTACGCCGAGACACCGGGACCACTCTCCGCACACGCGTCGAGGAACGGGGTCGCGTTCTGTGCGGCAATCGCCGCCTCGCGGTTCAGCCCCTGCGTCCGCCACGCCTGATCCGGATCGAGACGCGGAAAACGCTCCCGCTGCTTCGAGAGATACCACTTCAGTGGATCGTCCACGACACCATACACCTCCTCTTCGGTGCCGTCGCCGACATAGGAGACGCCTTGGCCGCGCGCGTCGTCGGCGTCGTTCTTCGTGTGGAGCTTCGTCGTCTTACGACGGACCATCGCCGCTTGCAACACTTCGATTTCGCCGGGGAGGTGCCACTCTGCGTCCGGGTCGAAGCGGTCCGTCGTCGCCGGTGTCTCGCCGTCGAAGCGAAACGCGACCGTGTGGAGGAACTGTCCCTCCTCAGTCAGCGCTTTCGCGCCCTCGCGGACACGCCCCATCGCAGTCTCGGACTCGCCGAGCTCGGCGAGTCCGTCAAGGAGCCAGCCGTCATCATGGTCCTCGGCCGTCGCCGCGACGGCGTCCTCGGTCGGCCAGCGAGTGAACCGTTCGACCGCATGATCCGCATGTTTATCGGGCGCGTTCGTCTGTCCGGAGATGTGCGTGAGGCTGTGGTCGACACCACGCGCCGACTCGTACTTCGAGTGCGCGACTCGAGAGACGTCCGGATGGATCCCCGATACCGGACCTGCGAGTTCGTTCGCGTACGTCCGAATCGTCACCGGATCGTCCGGAACGCTGAGGCCCCCGTCTTCCACAACGACCGTCGAGATGACGAGACGATCATCGCCGAGCAGGTCGCCCGCCGCGTCCGGAGAGAGGTACGGACCATACTCACCAGTGAGTCCGCGACCGAGCGTGTAGAGCGTCCCGTAGAGCGCTTGAACGTCCCGTATTGACGCCACGGGGTCGTCGGGAAGACGCGCAGTGAGCTCCGAAGGATCGACCGAATCGAGTGCCTCACTATCCATCCGCATCCTCCACGATATTGAGGAACCCCAGTCCGAGCGCATTGCGCTCCGCAATGCCCGTATCGAGTGCGAGGTTGAGGTGTCGTCTGTGGTCGTCGTCGCGAACATCGTAGCCGAACCGCCACTTGCTCAGGACGTACGTCATCTCCTGTCCCTGAGAGACCGTCAGTGGCACCGCGAACGTCTTCATGAGCTCGTACGAATCGAACAGCTCGTGGTCGGTTTCGCTCGGGCCCTTCTGGTAGTCGGGCGCGAACAACTCATGCTTCCGGTCGAGGTTGTTCTCGAGTTGCGTGACGAACGGCTCCATCCCGTGTTCGGGTCGCCAGTGGATCGCCTGTTCGCCGTGTTTCTCGATACCGTACTCCTCGGCACGCCATGGAGGAATCCGAACGAGCACGCCGGTTCCGCTTTCGATCGTGCCGGACGTACCCGGCTCACCCACATCCGGGGAAAGAGAGATGACCTCGTCGACGCGATACGGCATCTCGCCGACGTTCAGCTCGCGGTCAGTGGTGAGGTCTCTCGCAACGGCTGCGAGGAGTTCTTCCTGTGGGGCCGCGATGAGCAGTGTCCGCTCGTCACCCTCCTTCATCTCTCCGGGAGGAAACGGGTTCGAGAAGGTGAATCCAATCGGACGGTCCTGGTCATGGAATGCCTCGTACTTCGTCCCTTCAAGGGCACGCCAGAGACGACCGCGGAGATTATCGTGATACGCGTTGTCGTACGCTGCATCCATGCGCGCCCGCAGTCGGACTAAGAGCCGCATCGCTCCCCATCTCGACGCGATAGATCGATACACCGATAGAACAATCTTGTCGTCATCCCTTACTTTGCACCTGTCCGACACCACCTACGCGAGTTACAAATACCTTCTGCAAATTATTGATAACAATAACTAATAAATAGAGCCCGATCACGAACCAAAGAACGAGCGAGACATGTTCTCAGCCGACCACTGACCCATTGAAGCTCACCGATAATCAACGTCCCAGACTCTTGCTTGGCCAACGTGACTAGCAGAATCCTCAGAAACAATAGCGCAGCATATCACGACGAGATCTCCAGTCCCGCCTACCGGGATTTCGTCACTGCCGACTACGATTCATCGACCCCATGGGGGTACTACACCTATTGCGGGTCGACGGTAATAATGAAGTGAGTTCGGCGGCGAGACCGTATGACGGTGCGCTTTCGGCCATGGTTTCAGACGAACGCTAGTGCGGTTGAAGGGATGATCCGTTCGGCCTGAGTGGAGGTGACCGCTGATGGGGGTTTCAGACGAACGCTAGTGCGGTTGAAGGACGACGCGGGCCCTCCCTCGGGAGGATCGCCGCCGGTTTCAGACGAACGCTAGTGCGGTTGAAGGAAGTCTTTGAGAATTTGGCTAATACGACCTACTGATAAGTCGTGTTTCAGACGAACGCTAGTGCGGTTGAAGGGCAGTAACCCCATCGTCGGTCATGCGGACCCCCTCGCGTGTTTCAGACGAACGCTAGTGCGGTTGAAGGATCCTGATCACCGGCGGCCGCCTCGGGATGCGCGCTGGTGGTTTCAGACGAACGCTAGTGCGGTTGAAGGCGGCCGAGCGCGTCCGGGATGCGGACCTGGTAGGCGGTTTCAGACGAACGCTAGTGCGGTTGAAGGAGCCGGGCCCGAAGGCCAAGGAGGTTGCCGCCGATGACGTTTCAGACGAACGCTAGTGCGGTTGAAGGCTCGCGTTGATGCTGATCGCGTTGATCGTGGTCGTGTTTCAGACGAACGCTAGTGCGGTTGAAGGCTCG
>Ga0207754_100378_pt1 | contig 18336 bp, 17 predicted proteins | sample A23E1SouthBayCA_FD_187728 | JGI IMG/M metagenome (GOLD analysis project Ga0207754, IMG submission 187728) | Aerobic enrichment media microbial communities from Eden Landing Ponds, California, USA - A23 E1 (SPAdes) | ecosystem: Environmental > Aquatic > Marine > Unclassified | place: Emeryville... | reverse complement strand
CGCCGCCGACAGCGACGGTCCATCCCGAAAATCATGCTCACTAGCGCTTCAAAGATACTCCACAACCAGTTCGGTTTGGTTCACCGCCATCAGGCGAGGTTACACGGCTGTCGATGTGATCGACTGATCCTGGAACAACTCGCGTCCGTCGGTGTTGCGTTCCTGGACGAACCGACGGCGAACCTCGACCGGGAGAAGAAACGAAACCTGGTCTCGCAACTGAAGCAACTGGATAGTTTCGAGCAGCTCACCGTCATCAGTCACGACGAGACGTTCGATTCGATGACGGACTACACGATCTCGGTGACGAAAGACCAGCAGGCGTCGGAGGTGACGGTGAATTAATGCCGATTGACAAACGCGGGGTCGCCACGGAGTTAGAGGCCAACGTCGAGACGATAGAAGCGTATCTGGAAGACGACTCTGGAATCGTCGAACGCTACCAGGACGCGTTCCAGCGCCTCCCAGACGAGTGGACGAGCGAGGAAATACGAGCGGCCTTACGGGACGTATCGTATCCGGGTGCGTACCCGACAGACGCGTTCGACGACGCGGCCAGCCTCATCGTCCCACATGAAGAGAGTGACGGGTGGGAAAATCACGAGGAGGTCAACGAATGGGCACGTGGCATCGTCCGCGACATCCCCGTGATGGCCGTCGACGGATCACAGTTACCGCCGACTACGCAATTCAACGTCCCTGTCGCGTACGTCCAGTCTGCGTGGGCGGTAAATCACCACCACGCAAATGGTCGGCTCGACCGGGGTGTTGAGGGGCGATTGCTCACACCCGACGAAGTGACACAGGAATCAGACGACGGCGACTATCGGTTCGTCGATTCGCAACTCGTCGGGCATCACCGCTTCGAACACGAGGGGCAGCTTCTAATCGACCAACTGTCGGAACTAGCCGCTGCTCGTGCTGCGGGAGATGTCGAACACACGCCAGTAGTGTTCTACGACGGGCCGTTGATCGCGTCCTTTGCGAACCCGTTGAAGCCTGAAACCCGAGAACGATATCTCTCGACGCTGAGTCGGGTAATTGCGGCGAGTCAACACTACGAAATCCCGCTAGTGGGGTACGTTGCTGGGTCGAGCGCAACGGAACTGGTGAAGATGACGCGGCTCCTCTGGCGTGAGGAGTTCAAAGATGATCGCGTCATCCCGGACGCGCACGTGCTGACAGAGTTGATGAGCCCTTGGGGAGACACGACACTTCCGTTCATTTCGAAACGCGACGGGAGTATTGACGCCTTGCAGGCGACTTACGACGGAGAGTCGTATGAGTTCCGCGACGACATCCTGTTCTCGTACCTGAACGTGCCGCCAGGCGCTGGCCTTGACCGTATCGAGTTCCCCGGGTGGCTGTGCCGCAGCGACGGCCCAGACGAGTATGAGTCGATGTACGAGTACACCGTCGAGATCGTCCGCGCAAAGGCCGGAATCGGGCGCGGCTACCCAGAGATTCTCCAGCAGGTGGACAGCGATGCGGTGCTGGATCACCAGGACCGCCAGCAGTTCCATCGAGTCGTACAGCGCTGGGCCGAATCGAACGACGTACCGTTGGAATGGGATGCCAAAGCACTGAGCAAGGAACGCCGCCGCCGATGACTAACGACACCACCACTGAGACAACCGAAGCACCGCTCGCCCGACTACCACGCAACACTGCAGAGGTTACCCTATGACAGAACCAGCCACAGACTCGGACAGCCCGGACCTCGATTCGTGTGTCCGGATTGGGAGCATCGTTTCCTCGAACAGCCATCTCGACTACGTCGTCGAGATCTTCAAAGAACGAGATTGTGACCGGCCACCAGAGCTCCACGAGCGGGAGTTCGGACAACCCGTCTTCATCAAGAAAGCCATCGACGGCAGAGAGCACGCGGTCATGGGCGTGATCTACGACACGAAGCTCGTCGACCCTGACCAGGGCCGCACTGGCCCGCGGCTGGCCCAAGACGACCAAGCACAGTTCACGCCCGGATATATCGAGGAGCGAACGACCCTCGCAGGCGTGGCGTTACTTGGAACGGCGGTCATCACCGATGACGGGACGATCACGGATCCAACGCACCGGATGCCGCGGTGGACGTTAGAGGTCGACGACACCGTCTACCGGTGCCCAGACGAGGTGACCGTCTCTTTCCACACCGTCGACGAGCAGATCCAACTGGCCTACCTCGACCGACTCGTCGATATCGCGGGGGACCTCGGCGCGGAAGTCATCGTCGCCCTCATCGATCGACTTCGGCGGATGCTCCCCGAGGATGACCCTAACCAGCGGGTGCTGGACGTGGTGGAACAAAACATCGAGTGGCAGGCACACGAGCGCCGGGGGGTGGTCTGATGTCTCGGAAACAATCGGTCGTCGGTACCGTCGCCGGGCCTGGAGAGGATCCGAACGAGTTCGTCTTCGTCACCCCTGCAGACAAATCCATCAAAACCGGAGAGTTCATTACCTATACAGTCTCCGTCGGTGGAGAGAACCGGTCGGTGCTCGCCCGCGTGACGAACCGTGAGTTGATTCGCGGACTTCCCGACGGATTCCTCGCAGACCCGGAAGTCGGTCCAGAGACCGTCGCAGCAACGCTCGGTGTCCAGACTGACGACACCGAACTGTACCGACTAACAGCGACGGTTATCGGGTACTACGACACCGACATGACCACGTTCGCCAACCCGCGACAGCTTCCGTCGCCCGGAACGCCGTTGTCGATTGCACCTGACCAGCAGCTCGAAACAGTCCTGCCGAACCTCGGGTGCGAAACGGACAGTGCAGACGTGACGGAACTTAACGGAACTGCGTACCTAGGGTGGCTATTGAATCGGTCGCCCGAAGCGACGAACATCCACGTTCCGATCAAGGAATTCGCCTCGACACACCTAGCGATCCTAGCATCCACGGGCAGCGGGAAATCGTACACAGCGTCCGTGTTGATTGAAGAGATGATGCGCCCAAGCTCCCGTGCATCCCTGCTCGTGTTCGACCCGCACGGCGAGTACGATACCCTCGCGGAGATGCGGGGCCACGAAGCGTTCCAAGGCGAGGACGGATACGAACCAGAAGTCGTCTACTACGATCCCGAGCGGCTTCGCGTTCGCATTTCGGAACTGGACATTGGCGACGTCATGGCCGTCTTGGACAATCCGAGCAACCGGATGCAAGAGCGGCTGTCGACGGCATGGCGCGCGATGCAGCGACAGGAGAGTCGGACGTGGGGCGTTGATGAACTCATCGCTGAGATGCACCGAATATACGACGACGATGACGCGAGTGTCGGTGCCCTGGAGTGGCGGCTCCGCCGGTCGATAGAGCGGAACGATCTATTCCACCCTGAAGATAACGTCCCGCTGGACGAAATCGTGGATCCTGGCCAGTGTACCGTGCTGCAGATGGATACGCTGGATCGGTGGAACCAACAACTCATTACGACCGTGCTCCTGCGGCGGATGTACCGGGAACGTCTCGATGCCGTCCGAGAACGTGATTCTCAGATTGAGCACCCGATCTTCGCGCTGTTCGAGGAGGGCCACCGGTTCGCACCGGCGTCGGGTGATGCTCCCTCGCTCGATATAATGCGTACAATCACGTCCGAGGGGCGCAAGTTCGGCTTCGGGCTGGGCATCATCAGTCAACGTCCTTCAAAAATCGATCAGGACGTGCTGTCGCAGTGCGGCACACAGATCTCGATGCAAATCAAGAACCCGAACGATCAAGACGCGATCAAGAACTCTGTCGAGGCGGCAGGTGAAGATGTACTCCGCGAGTTACCCGGCTTGACGCCCGGACAAGCGGTGGTCTCTGGTGACGCGATGAACACGCCAGCGCTGATTCAAGTCCGGCGTCGACGCACGTCTCACGGGGCAGAGAGCCAGGACGTCATCAATGCTTGGCGTGAGGCATACGCTCAGCGCCAGCGTGAACCAACCCAATCAGAGTCCGCTGACTTCGGTGAAGGAGATTCAACGGGGGTCCAGAGCCTTGATTGAGCGAGATCGGCGGTTCAAAACAGTCGCTGCGGAGCGAAAGTGCCTTCGAGCCACCGTGAGCGGAACGAGCGTCCCACTTACCGAGTAAACAACGCCAGGACCATGGATGAGATAACAGCGAAGATTTCGTTCGACAAGTACGCTGACATGCCGGAATTCTACGGTTCCGGTGAGGCAGGGTATCGATTGATGATGGTGAAACAGCGTGAGGACTTTCTCGACCTGTTCGAGGGAGCTAGCCACGTAGATGCGGTGACGTACGCTGAGACGCCGGAACTGATGGTTCGAATGCTGACCGAGTACGACATCGAATCGCTCGACGTGCTGGTCGGGAATGCGAACGACTACGCCAACCAGGTCAACGATGTCTCAACCGCGCGGTCGCTCGTTCAACTCCGGCAGGACGACCGGCTGACTGTTCGACTGAAAAATCGGAAAATCGTCCACTCAAAGATGTACCGTATCCTCATGCCAGACGATACGGTGAAGCTCGTTCATGGGTCCGCGAACCTGTCTGTCAATTCGTGGGAGTACCACACGAACCAAATCTCGGTCATCACCACGGAGGTCGGGACAGAGCTTGACGAGGAGTTTGCAGCGTTTATCGACGAGTACCGAGAGCGATACAGTAGCCAGACGCTTCTTAACGGGCTGGTCGAAGCCATTGAGGACGCAGATTCTCCCGAAGAGCGCGAAAACCGCATCGAGTACTGGGTCGGCTCAGGAGATCTAGACGTGAGCGATACGGCCGCGCTCAACCAAGATGCGACTGAGGATCTGAAGGAGATCGCAGATCGAGTAACGGCAGCGGTCGATGATCCTGAGGAAGCGGATGAAACTGTCGCATTCGTCGATGAGCCCGAGAAGGCCGACCGGACGGTCGTCAAACCAGATGGATCAGGTGAGGACGATGACACGGATCCAAACGAAACTTCAGACGCAGACGGTGAGAGCGATGAATCACCCGATGTGGGGCTCGTTGAATCAGACCACGAAACGGCTCTCACCGAGACGTTAGACCGGCCTCGGGTTCGGACACCGGAGAAGAAAATCCGAATGGGGACCAGTAAAGTGGACAGGGACGTCGCCGACGACTTCAGTACCACCCTCCGTTCCCGCGGTGCAACTGTCGAAGACCATAGTATTACAGCGCCGTTGAGCGCCTACAACAACCAAGTTCGAGAATCGACGGAGATCCCTACTATGTCCGTCGTCCCCGAAGCCGAGCAGGTGATCATAGGCGATGACGAGGACCTGATTTTAGTCGCTACGGATCCACCAACACCCGAGGTTCTGGACCAGTGCCTCGACACTATCGAGGCCTACATCGAGACGGTCAAGAATCACGGCTACACTCAGACACCGACCGCCGTAATGGCCCAGATGTACGAAGCGTTTCTCTACGGGTTCTGGGCCCCGTTCGCCAACCAGTACGCTGAGGCACTCTCGTCCCCATCACGGACCCTCGACAACGTCCTGCAGCACCTGTACATCGAAGGGAACAGCGACGCCGGAAAAGACAAACTCACCGAATACATCCTCCGGCTGGTTTCGGACAACACCGTCATTTCCGGAGTCGATGCAGACGATGTTGGTGTTGATGAGATCCGCGGGGTTCGGGAATGGGATACCTGTTTCCCGTATGCGATTATCGACGCGGAGAAAAGCAAGATCGAGGGATGGAGCCCAATCCGGAACTACTGGGGTGATTGGACGCCGACCAGTGCTGATCAGCCGTGCCTGATTTTCACGACCAACGATTCACTGCCGAAATCGGAGTTCCGGAACCGAATGAAGATCCTCAGCATGGACGTGTCGTTCCCCTCGAATCCTGAAGACCCGGGGTTCCATGCAGCGCAGGACGATCTCGCAGAAGTGTTAGAGCGGGAAAACCCGATATTCAGCTACGTGGCTCGCCGGATGCTAGCAGAACAACCATGGACCGAAGGCAATGGCACCGTGGAAGACGTCCGCCAGATCTTTTGTGACTTCTACGAGGAGGCTGATCGAGAACCACCCGAGTATTTCCCTGCTATTGAGCCAGCGGAACAGATGTACGATACAGGACGGCTCAAATGGCAGCGCGACATCCAAGGTGGTCGTGTCGAATTCGAATCAGAACCCGATGGGATGAACGCTGACTTTGACCGCGAGGATTGGGAAGTCTACGACTACGAGAAACGACTGGACAAGCGGTTCATGTCTGACAAATCCGGGACGAGTGTCTACATCGGCGCACCGGAGGAATTTGCTGAGTGGGTCGACTATTCCGTAGAGGAACTACTCGACGGACCCGCAGAGAATGGTGAGATCACCGACCAGCCGGTGGAATTAGACGAAACTCCTGAAGAAAAAGACTCGCGTGGATTCTTCCGACGGCTGCTCGACAGATGACCCACGACCCATACCCAATACTTCACAAAGTGATTTGACGAGGCCGAGTTGTTTGTGAGAGCTTTTCGCTAAATAGTAAGTATGCCTGCTTGCCGAAGGCGTTTTAAGACCCTGCAAGCAGTCGATGCAAACCACGAGGACCATCTCCTTAATTTCCTCGTCAACCAGCTTGACGAGGAAGTTTCTCTGACCCTTGCCAACAACGCTGAAATCGACACAGAGGATATTTACGAGGTCCTCGTCGGCGCGACCTCCGACGGGACCTCGATCTCCACGTTGTGCAACTCCTGCGAAGACTCGCCATCAGCAAACTCGATTCTTTATCATCTCCGGACGCAGTTTGAGCTGGAACGGCTCGAACAAGCCGCTAACACGCTTCTTCGACGGAATATCGTCGAATTGCTCCCCGAGCAGGTGGAGGTCTGCGTAGACCTCCACCTGCGGCCCTACTACGGAGACAGGTGGCTCAAGTTAGGTTAACTGACGATGATTTGTGAGGTACTGAGAATTGCTTCGGGCGACAGAGGGCTCGTTACATAATCAACTTGCGACGGTGAGACAGTCATCATCACCGAATCATTTTACGGTAGCCCCTCACCAGAACACGCTGATGCGCATTCCCCGCTGTTAGCGCAATCTACAATCCGAGATTGCCCAAAGCAGAACCAATAGCGACTCCGATTGCGATCCCAATCGTGGAGAACTTCCCACAATCCACCTCGGACTTACTGGAGATCTCATATATGCGTGACTAACTCAGTCATACCCGAAATTTTCAAACGAAATTCAAATTCAGAAGGCGGTATTGCAGGAGATAATATGTGTAAACGAATTTGAGGTGTTTGAATAAGAGACTAATGCTAGGTTTCAAATGACAAAACACTAACTACTATTTTCCGTCTCGGGTACTCAAACTGTGCTATGGCCAGATAACCCATCTCAGATAAGATAGACAAGCATCTAACGGAACCAGATTTCCAAGGCGGGTTCCGTTAGTGTGCTTTCGAATTGGGACCGAAGGATCCCTTTGCTGGAGTACCTACTGGTGCTCCAGTTTTAGGTTGCACTGCCTCGACTAAAAATGTCGGGGTCAGTGAAAGTGTTCTTCGGTAACCATCTCTGCGCAATACTTGAAAATACATGCCAAAACCACCCCAAGGCGATACGACGAAGCGACCAACTATTCCCAAGGAACCTATTGGAGGCGATCAGTCCAAAGTGTCGACAATGACTGCGACACGGAGGTTGCAACATGGCCGATGAGGTAGAGTTCGTGCCGGAATCGGTCCGCGATGAGTTATCGTATCGACAAGCGCGGAATCTTGAGATCCACTATCAACAGTATCGGGAGTGGTTGCGAACTACCGGAAAGAATCGGAAACGAGAAGTTGGCTTCTCATCCTCCTCGGTTGATACAAAGTTTCATCGAACGATTCGGTTCCATCGATGGGTCTGGAACCAGATCGGTGAGATCACAGCCACCTTTAAACACAGCTACGCAGACCAATACGAGAAAGCCCTTGATGAAGACAAGGTACGTAGAGATGACGGTGAGCCGTACTCAGAGGGTAGCAAACGGAAACTCCAACAGGCGGTCGTGGATTACTTTCGATTTGGGGGCCACCAACTCAATGGAGAACCGTGGAGTCCTAACATAGAGTTCTCTCAGACTGAACATGAGCAGGCAGATTACTTCACGCTCGCGGAACGTGAACAGTTGTATGAGGCATCGCTTACATACGATGATCTCGGGAAATACAACGACCTCTCACCGGATGATCGAGAGAAACGGAAACAGTACTTGGCTCAGAAATTACAGAAGCCAAAAAGCCAGGTGACGCCCGATGATTTCGAAACCAGTAGAACCAGTTGGAAAATTCCGTCACTTGTCTCTGTTGCACTTGATATCGGAGCCCGTCCAATCCTAATCAAACGGTGTCAGCTCTCGTGGTATAAACCAAAGAAAGGAGTGTTGCAGATTCCCAAAGAGGACTCTCCTAAGAATGACGCGTATTGGGAACCGAGTCTCAGTAGCCGCTCAATCGATGTACTAAACCGGTGGGAACCACAGCGAGCGGCCACGACGAAATATAGCTCCTCCGGGCATCTCTGGTTAAACCGAGAGGGGAATCCGTACCGTTCAGGGCCATTGAATCATCTCCTAGACAAACTTATAGAGGAGGCCGAGATTGACCAGTCGAACCGGAAACTTACCTGGACCTCGATTCGGAGGTCTACAGGGACCTACTTGGCGTACTTCCGTTCACTGGCGTATGCGAAACAACAACTTCGTCATAAGTCCCGACAGTCCACACTTAGGTACGTTGAACTTCCTGTCGAAGCGCGGAAAAATGCACTCGATCAGTTAGCTGGATATGCAATAGCTTCGCCAGATCTGAGGGAGGCAACTCAGACTGGACAGAGCTCTACTCGGGTACTGGAAGTGCTCAACCATGACTAGATGCCGATTGACGGAGGAACATTTCAAAGGATCACGTCGCGCAGTCTAAACCATGACTAAGAGTGATAAAGATGCTCCCGAAGATAGTAGCTTCGTCCGATTGCAACTTACGGTTCCACGGCATCAGGTCGAGGAGATCGAAGCACATGCTGACGAATATTATAACGGGAACCGTAGCCGGATGTTCAGATCGGCAGTCAAAAACGACCAACAACAGAAGGACGGTGTCGATACGGTCGAATTGAAATTAATGCGCAAAAAAGTTGAATCGATAGACGATACGTTAGCTGATCACAGTGAATTGCTAGATGCCATCCAAACTCAATTACAGACTCTGCATGCCGGGACAGAGAGAGAAAGAACCCATACAAATGCAGTCCTCTCTCCGAATAGTGAGAGTGAAGATGATCAAATTCTCCACGATATTATAGAAATTCTCGGACACTACGATCAACCACTCTCAATGGAGGAAATCGTTGCCGAGGCAGATCACCAACTGAAATCGATTCACGACGCAGTTACGGAATTGCTTGACAAGGGAATTCTCAAAAGTGTCGGAGATTCAAAATCTTCGATTCGGTACGGCCTTGCTAATACAAACCAACAGACCAATGAATGATTCAGAGAAATCCGCAAAGCCTCAGCGGATTGCCAGTGATATTGAGACAAAGGACGACCAAGCAGGCCGCTCGCTTAGTGTTGATCCGGAGCTGGTTGAACAGAGTCGAGAGCCAGATCTTGAATCGCGGATGGAGGCAGCTGACACAGAACAATTTAACGTGAGATATTTGCCTGCGCGTAAATTTCTCATGCAAAATTATGTATTGAACCAGAAGAACAGTAAGAGTACCGCGAAAAATTACGATCATAGCTTGAATCGGTATGTGGATTACCTAGCAGAAAAAACTGGAAAGCCAATTGATGAAGCTGAGAGGGACGACATTGTGGGATTTTTCTATTTCCTTGGAACCGAATATCGACGGTCTCAAAGCACTTTAAAAAAGTATAAAGCCATTATTAAGAATCTTCATGAGTTTCTACAAATCCATGATTCTCTCCCGGAGCCCGAAATCTCTGCGGCGCGGATCGGCAACGTAGATGTAGGTAAATTCGCTCTGCAAGAGTCTACTTTTGAGCGTGAAGATATTGCTCGATGGGAAGTGAAAGCACTGATAGAGGCTGCTGATGGTGCCCGAAATACCCTTCTTATATTAGTTCTCTATGAGACAGGAATTAGAAATGATGATGCTGCAAAGTTGAAATTACAGGATATACATTTTGACTCTGATCGGATTTCGATCCAAGATAGTAAAGGTGGAAACAGCTATCAAGTTCCTATCCGTCCAGAGCTAACTCTTAAATTACACAATTTCACCAGGGTAAGCAGAGATCCTGCCAATGAGGATTGTGAATATCTATTTCCCTCTAACAAAGGTGGCCACCTATCGAATACTCAAATTACGCGAATCGTGAGAGAAACAGCTTGGCAAGCAGAGGAAGATATTCAGCGTGTTATCGCTACGATCAAATCAACGCCAAACCAAACTGGTAAAAAGGGAAATGAAAGAAAAATTCACCGAGTGACACCACACACACTCAGGCATTCTCTTGTTACTCATCTCTCTGACGATAATGTTCCGAAAGAGTTACAAAAAGTTATAACAGGCCATGAATCCGATGCTATTGAGATTTACGACCACAGCGAGGATACAACTGCATTTGACCTGGCACGAGAGGAGATCCCACATTAGTTCCTATAATAGTTAGTGGCGGTTACAATTCCTAATTATTTTAATTTAAATGTATATTATTTTATTAATAGCTTCGATATTATGAAATATTTTACAAGCCATTGAATTTACAAACTAAAGGTACTGCAGCTATGTCCTCCTTCAGGTCATCAATAGAATATTAATCCACACTCAATCCACATTTCACACCAGAAATAGTTGTTTTTCTGACGTGGGATACAGACTGAGTGTGAACTAATAGATAGATTCATTGTCGAGTTTCGAACGACACGAAACGTTCACGGATTGAGCCACCTCTTTCTCATCGTTCAAAGTGCGTAGCTATAATGAAATCCAGGGAGAAAAATTAGTATGGCCGGTCAATCTATTCGTGATGGTATTGATATGGTGGTTCCTGTAGTTGCACCGAGTGCAGGGTCTGCTTTTCTAGTTTACGTCGTTGACGCATTATACGGTGGGACCCTAGCCGGGATGATTTGGATAGTTAACGTATTGACCGGTGGCAACCTGTAAGAACACAATGGAGTTTAGCGTTCCGTGCTGAATATAGTGCGCATATCTCGCACGCCAGTTTTAGCAGCTTTGCAGGATTTCAATAGAGTCACAAGCACCCATTGAGTCAGGGTTACGATTCTATGTATTCGTTCATCATCTCCTCAATAGGCTCAGCCACCAGATCATGGAGTTGTTCGATCTCCTTAATCGCTTCTTGAATCGACGCCTGTGGATTTTCGATATCGAGTTGGACTGTCTTCGCAACGAGTGCGTTTGCGCCGTTGACGTACTCCCAACCCGCATCTTCGAATGTCTCCTGACTAACTCTCGCAGTCAGTTTCTCTCGGATTTCGTCTTTCCCTGTATTCTCGATGTCCAGCCGGAGCCTGATTGTAGGTTGTTTCTGATTCAGCGAGAGGTGCGGTTCGTATTCGATGTAAGTCCCGGACCCGATGTCTCGCCACTCCGGCTTGTAGAGTTGAATATACGTATTCGGCTGGTTGTTTGAGGCCCATTCATCATGGCCGAACTTCACCAAGAACGTTTCCTTAAGCGAATTGTAGAGTCGATTTTTGTCACGTTCGAAAGCGTCTTGCACTCGATTGATTGTCTCGGCGTATTCGGTGTACAGTACGGTCTCTTCGGAAATCTGGTTGATGTCGCCCATGTTCAGTTCGAGTTGAATCGTGTCGATGAAATCCGCCAACTGTGCGCTGCTCTTCGAGGGGTATTTTCCGAATCCGTCGGTCAATACAGTTTCTAGTTCCGTGACTATATGCTCCCAGGAGATGTCGACGAAGTCCTCCGAGACTGAGGCAGGGGCCACTTTGGGAGCAATGTAGACATACTCGTGAGTCCCGTTGTGTTGGCGCGTGTCGATATCACCGAGCCTCGTTGCCTCGGCGTATCGATCCGTTTGTGCGTTGGTCTCTGGCGAATCAACCTTCAGCTCAATACAGACGAACCATTCGTCAGGTTGTCGAAGGAGGATATCGAAAATGCCGTTCCCCGTAGACACCTGCGATGAAACCTCGATACTTTCCAAGTTACGTAGGGGGCCAGACATGGAGGTGTCGCCGTGTGAGTAGAGGGCTCTCAGGAAAGCCCGCAGCAGGTCTGTGTCGAACCCATGTGGGTTGGTGGAGTCGAGGAAATAGACGAGTAGTTCTTCCCATCGTTGTTCGACCCTCGATTGGCCCAAGATTTCTAACGTCGTTTCGGGTGTTCTTTCGATGTTGTCGAGCTCCCGCTGGAGGTCCTCTAGTTGCGCTCTGTGATCTGTTTCATCCACTAGCACTACAGTATCTGTAACATCAGATGTAACTTTGGCTGGTCTATGTTGCCAAACTACAGAGGGATGGCTTGAGTCCGATATCTCCTCACCAGTTATTTACCACTACAGGTGTGAAACAAACAATAGCCACTTGCAGACTACACCCTCTGTATCGACCAATTGAGGAGAGTGGCGAATGTGTGTAAACTGTTTAATAACACCATCAATTATGAGGATTCGGTTCGTATTTACCGACATGACATGGACCGTCACTCAGGCCGTCGGACCAAGGCAAATCTTGCTCTTACTCCTCGGAATAAGTATGATCGCAGTTGGAGTCGCTGGTCTTACGGGATTGATTTAATATGAATGATGGGATTTAGAGAGCCTCGCCGATAGTTACTTCAATTGGGATCAATGGAAGTACTGATCGGGAGATCTGCCACATCGTTGTTGGACTCCACTGTTCATCCTGTTCCCAACTAAGACTGACGCCATCCACTGAGACAGTTTCTTCAAGCAGGCGCGTCGGATTAACGAAATACCGTTGCAGGGTTTCTTTTAGCGGGAGAAACCGAAAGCCGTGTAGTGATGGTCTAGGGTGTTTTTCTCTTTTCGCTTGGCCAGTGTTTGCAAGTGATTCTTTATAGAGATGGCACTGTGCAAGTCTTGTTCGGAGTAGTTTCACTGTTCCACGGGATGGTGTTAGTAATAATTTCTCGTCATACTGTCGGGCCGAAAGCTCAGAAGTCAAGGTTTCTAAGACATCCTCTCCTTTGAAATCCTCCGAATATGTTGTAAGCTTCACTAATTGTGTTGAATTCCCATCTCCAACTTGCCATCCTACAATTTGTGACTGTGTCCCATTGATAGAATGTTCAGCTACAGATTTATCGATCGAGAGAAAACACCAGGGTGTCCGCGTTGGATCTACGTCTGGAATTAATGGATCAGACATTGCAACCTCCGAACCATCTTACAGACTGATTTCCCCTAGGAGTCATCATTAGTCGGGTATTCTTCCTCCCTAAGCTGTTGCTCCTCAGGCGTTGGGCCACGAATATTTTCTTTAGCGGATCCGCACTCGGGGCAGGATTTAAATTCGGATTCCCCATCTGGTTTGAACGTATCCCATTTGAACGTCTCTTCACACGATTGGCATTCCCAATCGTAGACGTTGTACTCTTCTGCTACTGCCGGGAACTGATGGGCAAGTGTAGGAGTCAATCGGACGCCGGCATCTTGATGTGCTTCAAGATGGGTCGTAACCGCCGATTCTGGATATTGATGAAGCGGGAGAAATCCTAAGGGAGGGCTGTCGGTAAAGATACTGTCTGTTTCCTTACCACAACGTTCTCTGTAAGAACAGAACTTGCACTCCCAACTGTATTCGGGGGTTGGCGGAGGTAGGCGTTTGTCGATACGATATTCACTGTGGGTTGCTGTCCACTCCAGAACATCGTTCCGCCAAAACACCGGGTCAAATTCAGAATGGAATACCTTGAGATCCAAAGTTGATCGATCTGCGTAAATGAGTAGGACATCAGTAATTCGTCTGTCAAATTTTTGTGATAGCCCGTACATGTAGGCATGGGCCTGTGCGAGATGATGAACATTCGGCGCGTCAAGTTGGTCAATCGAATCCTTTGTCTTGATTTCCGTCAGTAAATATGGAACTCCCTCTACGTCAACAAATGCGGGATCAGTTTCTCCTTTAATCCGAAGATCTCCGGTGTGGGATCTAATCGTGAAATCAATCCAAATGGAATTCTGAACAAAAATCTCCTCATTGGAGATGTCCTGTAAGAACGGTACAATCAGTTCAGTTTCAAATTTTTCTCCGATCCAAAAAATTCCTGTAGGATCTTCTGATTCTTGTGGGGCATTGTGCTGTCGGTAATACATTTTTCTATGGCACTGCAGGAGTTGGCTAGGATTATGTCGTAGTGGCTCAGATGGGGAGCTCGGGTGATTGAAATACGACTGTCCGTTCTGAATGTTCTGCTTAAACTCTTGGACTTGATACCAGCGCTTAAACGACGAAGACCCGACCTCGTTGATTAAGTCAGCAATTCGATCAGAGACGTCCTCGTCCGAGTTCTCTGCGTTGAGGAACTCATGAAGCGTAGGGAACATCATAGTCCCTCCCAATCGGAAAACAGCTGGAGTGGTAGCCCCTTCTCAATATCTATTTGTCGCTCGATCTGGGTTGCTCCCTGTGATTGCTTTAGCGGGTCATCTCTGGTAACGCTCATTCCTATCTCATCTAACGTTCTATATCACCTTTGTTAGAGACACAAAATTTTGTGGTTATGAGTACATTATATCGTGTCTATAGGTGTATTTTCGAGTATCCTTAGTGTCTACTTTGACGTTGTATCTCGTAGATGCGTCCACGCGTAGATTGGATGACCCAAGCAGACGAGCGAGTAATGGAGTTTCTACAGGAGAAAGATATAGTTGCCTCACCGTCTGTTATCGCTGCCAATATTGATTATACAAGTGAATATTTGTCGCGTCGCTGTCGGAAGTTATCACAAGCAGGGTTACTACAAAGAGTTGATGCCTCGAATTACCGACTCACTGACCTTGGAAAACGTTTCCTTCTTGGAAAGGTTACCAAAGAGGAACTTGAATTGTCAAACTGAGGTAGATCCATATTCCATCTTCTACCGGATCAGTTGAGTCGAAGTTGCCTAGCCACCAATGAAGCGGTCATTTATGTGTTCTCGGCTCCAAATTGGGGATGCCACAGCCTCGACACCGTGGTTTGGTAAGAAAATAAGGGTTGCATGGTTGTTGTGAACCGGTGAACTCGGTTGGCCTCTCACGGCAAGGACCAGGGTTCGAATCCCTGACGGAGCATCCTCGTCCTCTTCCCGTCTTGCAGTTTTCGTCCGTGAACAAGAGTGAAAACTAATCATGTTCACGGGCAATCCGATAAGTTGGACCGAAAAAACCGGCTGCCGTCTTGCGATTAGCCATATAGCGGCGGCAAGCGGATTAGTTGGACTGAAACCCACGCCGTCTGGCGATTGGGTGAAACGGGTGGGCAAGCAACAGGGTTCCCCCCGAGGAGGCAGGCAATGAACAAATCCGACGAGGCAACTACCCCTCTCGAAGGGGTCACAGTGGTCCCTGAACCGTCTGAAGAACTCCTCAACGAACGCCAGCAGATCGACTATCGCAACCAGCGAGAGCAGTGTCTCGAATGGCTGCTCGTGTTCGGGAAGAACCCGAAGAAAGCCGACGGGTATGCCCACACGACGGTGAAGTGTCGAAGCCACCGTATGGACCAGTTCTACCGATGGGTGTGGGACCACGAGGACGGGTACACGACCAACGTCACGCACGACCACGCCGACGCGTACCTCCGCTACATCGCCAAACAGGACTACAGTAACGCTCACCGGGACAACTGTAAAAAAGCCCTGCAGATGCTGTACAAGTGGCGGGAACACGAGCACGGATTAGACGAGTGGGATCCCGAGTTATCCTTCTCGACCGGCCACAAGACGACGACACCGCGTGATTACCTGACCCGCGAAGAGCGCGGCCTGATCCGAGAGGCAGCGCTTGAGCACGGGAGCATCCCCGCGTATAAGGGACTCGACGCCGAGGAGCGGGATCGCTGGAAGGCCTATCTTGCGCAGCGCCTCGAAAAGCCGAAGTCCGACGTGAAACCGGCGGATTGGGACAAGGCCAACAGCTGGAAGATCCCGAGTCTCGTCTCCGTCAGCCTCGACGCTGCACTCCGTCCGATCGAAGTCGAGCGCGCACGGACTGCCTGGGTCGACATCGAAAACTCAGTACTGCGTATCCCAAAGGAAGACTCCTCGAAGAACACTGACCACTGGATCGTCGGGCTCCAGGACCGAACTGCGGAGACCCTTGCCCGGTGGCTTGAACAGCGCAAAACGAAACCGAAGTACGACGACACTGACAAACTCTGGCTCACTCGCTTCGGGAACACGTACGGCTCCTCGTCGCTGCGGAACGTGATCCGAAGGCTCTGTGACGAGGCCGGCATCTCCTACGACAACCGGCAAATGAGTTGGTACTCGATCCGTCACTCCACGGGGACCTACATGACTCGTGAAGAAGACTTGGCAGCCGCACAGACACAGCTCAGACACAAGAGTCCCGAGACGACGATGAAGTACGATCAAGCGCCAGTTGAGGACCGTCAGAACGCGCTGGACCGGATGGGCTAGGTCGGTGACGTCTGGCGTGTGGATTTCAGGCGTCGTCTGACAGGAGCTTCTGTGCGAGATCGACGCGGTCTTCCTGAGTGTCCTCGATTACTACGTTGATGTGCTTCTGTGCTGTCTGGCCTGATGAAGCATCAGGATTGGTCTGACCGACAGATGAGACGTCAACATCATCATCCGCGTAGGGATTGAAATTGGGATCTTCGGCACTTTTCTTGGCTTTTTGATTCACCTCTTCGATTGTTTGCCGACGGCTTTCAATGTGTGAGGGGCCGTAGACCGACTTCGTCGTCCCGATGTGATCGTGACGAAGCTGATCGTGCGCTTCAGACACGTCTGAGGTATCCACGATTGACTGCCCCATGTTATGTCGGAGACTATACCACACGATATTCCGGTTCTCGTGTTCGATACCAGCTTCCTCACAGAGCCGTCTCAGAAGGTAGCACAGGTTCTTCGAGTCATACGGGTTCCCATCTCGGTTAAGCCAAAGCAGGCTCGTCCCGTCGTACTTTTCATACAAACGCCGCTCTTGTAACCACTCACGCAGTAACTCTCCCGTTGCTTCACTAAGCGGGAGTTCTGTAGTTTGGCGGTCTTTTCCAGCGTCCTCCTTGGTGATCTTGATGAGATTCCGCTCTGCATCGTACCAATCAGTCCGTCCTCGTTCAATTTCGATCGGGATAAGACCAGTCTCAAGCGTCACTGCAACAAGAGAACCTATTTTAGCACTCGTATCTGCTCGTTCCCAATCTTTCTTCGTAACTTGCTCTTTCGGCTTCCCGAGCCGTTGCGCGACGAGACTTTTAATTTTCTCACGCTCTTGCTCAGACGTCTCGTAGTAGGATGGTAGCGAACCATACTCCTTCGCAGCCTGCATAACTTCCCACCGTTCTTCGAAGTTCAGACGATCAGCGTTCTCATGCTCACCATCAGAGAACTTGATTCGGGGTCGCCATTTCTTGGCATCCTTCTGGTGATGCCTCCACTCGAAATATTTCGTCATCGCATTGGCGAACTTTCGTTTGCTGGTCTCAGAGTATGGATCTCCGTTCTGTTTCTGTATCTCATCACGAGTGAGCCATTGAATGATGAGATCTGCTTCTTCGTGAGTCAGTACCGTCTGGTCGGATGGTTGGGTTCTCTGTATGACGAATCTGAAAATCTGGTCAATACGCGCGTGGTAGTTTTCTGAGAGGGAGGGAGAAAGCGGTTCATGTTTCTTGGGATTCTTCCCTTTCGTTCGCATCCACGCGTAGAATTCGTTGAGCTCTCCCTCAACGAGTTCTGCATCATCGCCTAAGAGCTGTTCTAACTGACTTGTGATCGACCTTCTGTTTTCCGGCTGCATTGATACACAGAGAGTAAACCACCTGTTATGTATAAACCTTTGCCGTGAAAACTCTGTATTGGACATAACTACCTCCAAATTTGGCCTTCTAGTAAGATATTTGCTGCTATAAGGCCTTGGTGCGGGAAAAACAGGATCAAATGACTCAATAAGAGATCTGGCACACCATATGATCCAGATTGTTATAAAACTCAGGTTGTGAGAGAGACGTATTCAATGGATCTATATCCAAACCTCGACTTTCGGTATCCCCCTTTCATATATCTTGGCCCTGAAAGAAGGGTCGCGTTAAGTTAGAGGATGAGGCGTTCGATATCGAAGTGTTCATGCCCGATTTCGAACGCCTCGACGTTGATATCGCGTGGATAGACTTGTCGTTTGTGGAGCGAGATCGGACTCCCGAGTGGG
>Ga0207754_100376_pt1 | contig 18392 bp, 22 predicted proteins | sample A23E1SouthBayCA_FD_187728 | JGI IMG/M metagenome (GOLD analysis project Ga0207754, IMG submission 187728) | Aerobic enrichment media microbial communities from Eden Landing Ponds, California, USA - A23 E1 (SPAdes) | ecosystem: Environmental > Aquatic > Marine > Unclassified | place: Emeryville... | reverse complement strand
GATCGACGCACAAGACGATCCGCGCCGGCCGCGGCGGCATCATCATGTGCGACGAGGCGTACGCCGACGACATCGATTCGGCGGTGTTCCCCGGCATGCAGGGCGGCCCCCTGATGCACAACGTCGCCGGCAAAGCGGTCGGCTTCGGCGAAGCGCTCGAACCGGAGTTCGAGGAGTACGCACAGGCGACCGTCGACAACGCGAAGGCACTGGGCGACCGCCTGCAAGAGCACGGCCTCGATCTGGTCTCCGACGGCACGGACAACCACCTCGTCCTGATCGACCTCCGACCGTCCCATCCGGACACGACCGGCAAAGAGGTCGAGGAGGCCCTCGAAGAAGCCGGCATCGTCCTCAACGCCAACACCGTCCCCGGCGAGACGCGCTCGGCGTTCAACCCCTCGGGCATCCGCGCGGGCACGCCCGGCCTCACGACGCGTGGCTTCGACGAAGAAGCCTGCGAGGAAGTGGCGGACCTCATCTACGAGGTCGTCGACGCACCCGACGACGAGGACGTGATCGCCGAGGTCAGTGCGCGCGTCGACGAACTGACCGACGAGTTCGACCTCTACGGCGAGGAGAGCGAAGGGCTGGTTTACGAGTAAGGCGAGGGGCGCGACCGAAGGGAGCGGCCCTCTGTAATGCGAGCGGGAGTGAGCGTAGCGAACGACACGCGAGCAGCGAGAGCCTGAGCGTAGCGAAGGGTCTCGTTTTTGCGAGGGCGCAGAGAACTACGACACGCCCACTCGACGGCACTGTTCACGCGCTCTGAGACGGTCGAGGTGTCCGAGGGCGTGCCCTGTGTCGTCGTCCGAAGTCACGACCAGAGCCATGGCTACGGCGGCCAGCCGATGGTCGTGAACGTCGACATCGGGCAGGCGAGACGGGTACAGCAGGGTGGTGACAGCGAGGCGTTCGACGACGGCGACTGTCCATGATCGACGGCGCTGTTGACTGTGTCGACACTGTCATAGGAGGGCTTTTGTTTCGCGGGCCACCCCCATCAGGTGATGACCGAAATTATCGACGGCACCGAGGTCGCCCAGGAGATCCGGGACGGCCTCGGCGACGCGATCGCGACGCTGGAGGACGCGGGCGTCACGCCCGCGCTGGCGACGGTGCTGATGAGCGACGACCCCGCCAGCGAGACGTACGTCTCGATGAAGCAAGACGACTGCGAGGAGGTCGGCATCGAGGCCCTGGACATCGAGATCTCGCCCGACGCCGACGCCCAGGAGCTGTACGACACGATCGACGAGCTCAACGACGACGAGGCCGTCAACGGCGTTCTCGTCCAGATGCCAGTCCCGGACCACGTGGACGATCGAGCGGTCCTGCGAAACATCGACCCCGCGAAAGACGTGGACGGCTTCCACCCGGAGAACGTCGGTCGTCTCGTGGCCGGGAACGCACGCTTCAAGCCGTGTACGCCCCACGGCATCCAGAAGCTCCTCGATGCTGCCGGCGTCGATACCGAGGGCAAAGACGCCGTCGTCGTCGGCCGCTCGGAGATCGTCGGCAAGCCGATGGCGAACCTCCTGCTCCAGAAAGGCGAGGGCGGCAACGCCACGGTGACGGTGTGTCACTCCCGGACCGACGACATGGCGGCCAAGACTCGCGAGGCAGACATCGTGATCGCCGCGGCGGGCGTGCCGGAGCTGATCGACGGCGAGATGCTCACCGAGGGGACGACCGTGATCGACGTGGGCGTCAACCGCGTGGACGTCGACAACGAGAAGGGGTACGAGCTGGTCGGCGACGTGGACTTCGAGAGCGCCAAAGCGAAGGCGAGCGCGATCACGCCGGTCCCCGGCGGCGTCGGCCCCATGACGCGTGCGATGTTGCTGTACAACACCGTGAAGGCGACGGCCCAGCAACACGGCGTCGACGTGGACCTCCCCTGAGATGGCCGAGGGACACGACCGCGACCCAGACGACGTGGGCGAGGACGTGGCGCGGTTCGAGTCGACCCAGCGTCTGGACCCCGACGCGTTCAACCACGCCAAGTCACGGCTCGACGGCGGCTACGAGTGTGCTGTCGCGGCCCTCCTGACGGACGCCGACGGACGCGTCCTCCTGGTGTGTGAAGACGGGCGCTGGAGCCTCCCGGGTGGCGAAGTCGGCGGTGACCAGTCACGGGAGGCCGCCCTCCGCGACGCCGTCGCGGCGACGACCGGATTGGAACTGACCGTCGGACGGCTGGTGGCCGTCAACGACGTGACCCTGACCGACGGGGACCGCGAGGCGTCGCTCGCGTTCGAGATCTACGACGGCGAGATAGCGGCCGGCGAGCCGGAGCCGGCGCGGGCGTCTGTCACCGCCACCGCGTGGCACGACGAGGTGCCCGCCGCGACCGTCGACCGCGACGTGATCGACGAACTGCGGTAAGCTACTGTTCGACGCCGTTGAGCCAGTTGTCGGCCGTCACGAGCGCGCTCTCGTCGCCGGCCGCGAGGTACTGTCCGAGGTCCCGCGCGGCGTGGACGAGCCGGTCGGCGTCTTTCGGGTCCACGTCGCCGTCGAGGGCCTCGATCCGTTTGCGGTGGTCTCGGATGCGACCGGACAGCGACCGGGCCTCTGGGTCGGGCTCGTCGTCGAGGTGCGCGCGCAGATCACGCTGGTAGGCCTCGACGGCGGCCATCATCGCCAGGCCGTAGGACGGACGCAGTTCCGACGGCACCTCTCGAGGATCTGGTCGCTCGCCCTCGTCGGCACCCCTGAGTAGCGTGAAGAAGTACAGCTCCTGGGCGTCGGTCGGCTGGAGCGTGCGTGCGATCTCGCTGGCGACGTGGCGGAGTTCGGTCGCGGCCACGAAGGTCTCGTCGAGGGCGAGCAGCGATCCGCCGTCGACGAAGCCGCGCCGACGGACGTACTCCGACGACCGCTCGGCGGCGTCCGTGGCGATCTCTTCGAGCGGTTGCTCGTCGATCGACCCGCGCACCGGCGTCAAATCGTATTCGACGGGGGCGTTCGTGTGGCGCGTGCGGTCGTCGACGCCGACGCTCCGGAGACTCCCGCAGTCGGGACACTCCACGCTGGCCGTCTCGTAGTACGACCAGCGGCTGCCACACGCCTTGCACTCGCGGTGGCCTCGAACCTTCATGGCTCACTGTCGGCGTGGCAGCCTCAAGTTCCTTCCGTCGCCGGGTCGAACGATCGGTATGCGCGAGCAAGCAGCGATCAGAGAGCAGTACGAGTTCCTCTGTGAACAGCTGGACAGCGAGGAGATGAACCACGATCGCGTGCGAATGATGCTGACGCACTATCGGCGCGCACTGGGTTGGGTCCTCGAAGAAGAGCACATGTAGCTCGGGATAGTGGTCAGTCCAGCGACCTGATCTGGCGGCTGGCGACAGGTTTAAGTTACTCAACGACCCACGACCAAGTGACGCTTCGCTTTGGAGGGCCGAAGCGTCAGCGGGGACCAATTCAGGGCGGCAAGCGAATCGGGCCTTCCGCCTGATTCGCTTTCCACTTTCGTTTCGAAACTCGGTAGTCGCGACGCTATCGCTCGGCGAACGGACGCGAGACGGTCGAGCGACAGCACCGTGAACGCCGCCGTTCAACGGCGGGGTATGATGTATCTGAGATACGTCGACAGATCGCGATATCGTCAGTGCAACAACTATTCCTTCGCACTCATCTGACACCGACGGATCTGGCGAGAGGTCGCCACGAGCGCGTGATTTCGAAGCGAAGCGAAAACGTCGAGTCGGATCCGATATACTTATTAGATTCCGACAATAAATACGTGATAGACTTTACCGATGTACGACCTGACAGGATTCCAGCGAGACCTCCTGTACGTCATCGCCGGGAAAGAGGAGCCACACGGGCTGGCGATCAAGGAGGAACTCGAAAATTACTACGAGAAAGAGATTCACCACGGCAGGCTGTATCCGAATCTCGATACGCTCGTCGACAAGGGACTCGTGGAGAAAGGGCAGCGCGACCGGAGGACGAACTACTACAGTCTCACGCGACGCGGCCGACGAGAGATCGAGGCACGGCGAGACTGGGAAGACGACTACGTGGACGTAACGTAACGACACTGACTGCTGTCTGTCACTGTCGCACCTGACTGCCTACCGTTGAGTGGCGGCATTCGTCACCAGCGAGTCCTCGGCAGTGTCAGGCTCCGGTTGGTGTCCCCCCGTCGGCGTCTTTCTCACCGTCGACGGCGTCCGCGCCGTCGGTATCGTCGGTCAACACGGCCGGATCGACTTCTCTGGCGCGAATCGGTTCGTCGGTCACCAGCTCCGGCAGGACGATCCGTGCGAAGTGCGTGACCAACACCAGCACGATCGGACCGAGGAAGATACCGTACCACCCCCAGATGAGCGGCCCGAGGATGTAGGCGAACATCAGCGCACCGGTGTGGAGTTCCCCGCCCGAGACGTAGGGCCGCACGAGGAGATCCGGGATCACGTCGACGACGACGAAACTGACCGCGGCGAAGGCGACGACGAACCACCATCCCTCGCCGCTGGTCCCCGCCAAGACGGCGAGATAGGCCGCCATCGGGACGTAGACCAGTTTCATGCCGACGATGGGGATCAGACTCGCCGCTCCGGCGAGCACGCCGACCAGTGCCGCGTACGGAATGGCGACCGACGCGGGCGCGATCTGGTTGAGCAGCGTGTACACGATGCCACCGACCAGCCCCGTGATCATCGCGTTCAAGATGTTCCCGTAGAACACTTTGTCGAAGCTCTCGTCGACGGCAGCGACGAACTCCTCGAAGACGGTGCGCTCGGCCGTCAGGTGGCCGGCCCAGCCCGCGAACCGGCGGTCGTCCCGGAGCAGGTAGAACGCGATCGCGAGCATCACGAACAGGTGTAAGAGTCCCGTGCCGACGACGCCGAGATAGCCAAGCGCCGATTCGAGCGTCGTCGTAACCGTCCCGACGCCGCCGACGTTGTCCAGCAGTGCCGTCGGATCGCTCAACACCGTCAGATTCAGGTACGGTTCGGCCGTCTCCAGCAAGTCGTCGATCTGGCTCCCGGACTCGGCACCGTCGATCTCGTCGGCGAAGCGATTCAGTTGCTGAAGGGCGATCCCGAGCGTGTAGGCCAACAACAGGAGCGCCGGGAGGACCATCCCGACCAGCGAGACGCCCGCGGCGACCGACGCCTGGTCGATCCGTCGCCGGACCCGACGATAGAGCCGCCGGGTCGCGTAGTAGACGAACAGTCCGAAGACGAAGGTCCCGACGAAGCGATAGGCGACGAAGACGAGGGCGGCGGCGAGCACGAACCCCAGGGCGACCCACGAAGTTCGTGGCCAGTCGACGTCGAACTCGAACTCGACCATGGCACCGTGTTCGATGGACCCCGAAAAAAAGGTCGGGGTCGGTCCGAAACGCGGACCGACCGCGGAGATTTATGCCGGGCGTGTGAGACGGTAGCTGTGACCGCGCTGACGACACTCGGACTGAGTCCGGTCGGCGACGAGGTGGGGCGCATCGTCCTCGCGGCGGCCCTCGGGATGTTCCTGGGCATCGAACGGGAGTGGTCCCAGAAATCCGCCGGGATTCGTACGTTCGCCCTCCTCAGCCTGCTCGGTGCCGTCTTCACGCTCGTCGAGGCCGACAGCCTGCTCGTGGTCGGCGGCCTGCTCGTCATCGTCCAGGGCGTGTTGCTGGCGGCGGAGGGGTTCAGAGACGAGGCGGCGGGGCTGTCCCTGACGACCTCCGTCTCGATGCTGGTCGCCTACGGCGTCGGCGCGCTCGTGATGCAGTCGTACATCCTCGAAGGCGTGACCGTCGCGATCCTCTCGTCGCTCTTGCTGGTGCTCAAACGCGAACTCCACAGCTTCGCCGGGGGGCTCAGCCGCGCCGAGTTGCGGTCTGCGACGGAGTTCGCGATCCTGGCGTTCGTGGTCTACCCGCTGTTGCCCGCCGCTCCGATCCCGGTCTCGGTCGCGGAGCTCTCGCTGGAACTGGAGTTGCGCGTCGCGTGGCTGCTCGTCGTCACCGTCGCGGGCATCGGCATCGCGAACTACGCGATCGTCCAGACCTACGGTGGACGGGGCATCGCGGTGACTGGCTTCTTCGGCGGACTGGCCTCCTCGACGGCCGTCGTCGGGACCATGCTCGACCACGTCCGCCAGCGGCCGGCCGCCGCGAGCTACGCTCTGGCGGCGATCCTGCTGGCCGACGCCGCCATGGCGCTGCGGAATCTCGTCATCGCGATCGCGTTCACGTTCGAGCGGGGGATCCTCTATCAGTCGATCGTCCCGCTCGGTGCCGTCACGGTCGGGAGCGTCGCCGTCGCGGCCTACACCGCCGACTGGACGGAGTCGGTCGAGATGGAACTCGACAGTCCGTTCTCGCTCCGCAACGCGCTCGTGTTCGGCGGGATCTTCCTCGTCGTGCTGGTGGCGAGCACAGTCGCGAGAGCCCAGTTCGGTACCGGCGGCCTGTACCTGACCGCGCTGCTGTCGGGGCTGGTCTCCAGCGGCGCGGGCACCACCTCGGCGGTGTTGCTCTACCGGGGCGGTGCCGTCGACTCGAACACTGCGACGATCGCCATCTTGCTGGCGACGGCCGCCAGCATCGCCGTGAAAGCCGGCCTGACGATCGCGAGCCCGGACCGTCGCTTCGCGGTCAGAGTGGCGCTCTGGAGCCTCGCGCTGCTGGCCGGCGCGACCGCGGTGACACTCGCGGTGATCGTCTGAGACGGTCGTCCGTCGGGTGCCACCCATCCGGCGGTGTCTTTTATCACGAGCGGGCGTGTAGTTCGGTAGCATGGATCGTGACAGCGTCGAGCCGGTGGTCGAGGATCTCCCCGGCGAACGCGCCAGCGAGTGGGTCGAGTACCACCACGAGCACGCAGCCCCCAGCACCTACGTCTACGAGTTCGTCTGGGACCGCGACGCACCGGCGATCGGCCCCTTCTGTACCGACGTGGACGGCAACGTCCTGATGGACTGGACCGGCCACGTCGGCGCGATGCCACTGGGGTACAACAACCCCAAAGTGCTCGATCCGCTGTCGGCGTTCGATCTCGTCGAGCCCACGAAGATCGCGGGACAGGACTTCTACGCGACTGGCACCGACTCCGATCTCCCCGGCGCGGCCGGGCTGATGGATCGCCTGACGGATATTTCCAGTCACTACGGGATGGACACCGTCTTCCTCTCGAACAGCGGTGCCGAGGCGGTCGAGAACGCCATCAAGATCAGCTACGACCACCGCCGGGGCAAGTACGCGATCACCTTCGAAGGTGCCTTCCACGGTCGAACGCTGGGAGCGCTCTCGCTCAACCGCTCGAAGGCGGTGTACCGCAGGCAGTTCCCCGAGATCGCGACGGTCCACGACGCTCCCTTCTGTGACGACCGCCACTGCACGCCCGAGAGCTGTGACTGTGGCTTCTTCACGGGCGACGGCTCGGTGCTGGGGCGGATGCTCGACCCCGAGACCGGCCACGTCGATCCCGACGACGTGTCCTATATCATCTTCGAACCGATCCAGGGCGAGGGTGGGTACCGGTTCCCCAGCGACGCCTTCGCGACGGAGATCGCCGACATCGCCGAGCGACACGGCGTGCCGATCGTCGTCGACGAAGTCCAGACCGGTCTGGGGCGCACGGGCGAGTGGTGGGGCTCGGACCACTACCCGTTCGATCCGGACGTGATCGCCAGCGCGAAGGCGCTCCGTGTCGGCGCGACCATCGCCAGCGCGGACGTGTTCCCCGACGAGAAAGGGCGTCTCTCTTCGACGTGGGGTGCCGGGGACGTGCTCGCGTGCGCTCAGGGCGCGCTCACCATCGACGCCATCGAGGAGTACGATCTGCTCGACAACGCTGTCGAGCGAGGGCGGGCGTTCGTCGAGCGGTTCCGCGACGCGACGGCCCAGTCGGCGGCCGTGGAAGACGTGCGCGGCGAGGGGCTCTTGCTCGCCGTCGAGTTCGACAGCAAGGAACGGCGGCAAGCGGTCATCGAGGCCGCCATGCAGCGCGGGCTGTTGACGCTTGGCTGCGGTCGGAAGACGCTGCGCCTGCTCCCGCCGCTGGACTCGACGCGCCGAGAGATCGAGCTGGGCTCCGGGCTGCTCGCGGATGCGGTCGACGCAGTCGCCTGATTCTATCCTCGTGGAACGCTCTATATGGCCTAGACGGGCAGCGTGAACTCGCGGACGTAGCGCCAGAGGGAGGAGAGGTCGCTCGGCGAGAGGAGTCCGAGGATGTGCCGTCTGCTGCCCTCGTTGACCTTCGAGAGCGTCTCGCGGTCCAGGGCGTTCAGGTCCCGCATGAGCTGGTCGTATCGCTCGTTGGGCACGAGATACAGCAGTCGCGTCATGAACAGGCGACGCTCCTGTCTGGGAGCCACGCGCTCGTGCCAGAGATCGTCGTAGACCGCCATCGCTTCGCGGGACGTATCCACGCCCCCGGTGAGACAGCGGTCGGCGGTCATCGCCGCCGCGCGTGCCGAGCGCATCCCCTTGTCGATCCCCTCGCCCCACACGGGATCGACGGAGGGGACCGTGTCGCCGATCGCCACGAACGAGTCGGTACTCATCGATCCCGGCGGCTGGACGTGTGCAGAGCCACGGACCTGGGTCGACTCGAGTCGGCTGGCGTCGGCAAAGCGCGGGTCGCTGTCGAGCCAGTGTTCGAGGTAGCCGTCGACGGTCCGTTCGTCGCTGGCGTGTTCCCGGTATCGCTCGTTCTGGATGTAGCAGACGCCGACCTTGGCCGTGTCGCCGCCGGTGTGGAAGATCCACGAGTAGCCGCCGGGAGCGAAGTCGTGGTCCAGTCGGAGCATCATCGCGTCGGTCAGATCGGCGTAGTCGGTGTGGTCCAGTTCGACGCCCTCGAACTGGTACTCGATGCCGATGGCGTGGTTCCGGCGTTCGAGATCGACGACGCCCAGCTCCTTGGCCAGCGGTGCCGCCGGCCCCGTCGCGTCGACGACGATGTCACCGTAAACCGTCTCGTCGCCGTTGTACCGGACGCCGACGACAGAACCCCCTTCGACGATCGGGTCCCGGACGCGAGCGTCGAACCGATACTCGGCACCCTTCGACCGGCCGTCGTCGACGAGGAACTGCTTGAACGCCGGGAAGTCCAGCACGAAACCCGGCTGGTCCTGGACGAAGTGGTCGCTCGGGGACTCCAGTACGACGGCGTCGGTCGCGTGCATCACCACGTCGTCCGGGATCCCGAAGGCCGTCATCATCGACGCGAACGTCCCGCCCGTGGACTTGTCGCTCCGGGCCGGGAACTCTGCGGCGGTCTCGGTCTCCAGTACGACCACGTCGTACCCGCGGTCGGCGAGGTCTCGCGCACACTGGGCCCCGGCCGGGCCTGCACCGGCGACGACCACGTCGTAGTTGTCACTCATGGCTCTGGGTCAGGCGATCGTGTCGTCGGGGACGGTGCGTCGGCGATACGTCGGCGGACAGACAGTAGTGAAGCGCCATAGCGAACTCACGAATCTGTCCGTGGATACGCCAACGACGTAGAAAAGATGTCGAAACACGCTCCCACTTCCAGTTCGTTGTCCCCGCCGCCGGCTCGCGCCATCAGTGGGCAGCCATCCGGGACAGGACGTTGACACAGTAGACGCCGCCGACGATGAGGAGAATCCCGACGATTCCCACGGCGTCGATGGGCTCGTCGAAGACGACGACGCCGATCGCTGCGACACCGACGATCCCCAGCGCCGCCCACGTCCCGTAGACGACGCCGATGGGCAACTCTTCGAGCGTCAGCGAGACGAGGTAGAAGGCGACGCCGTAGCCGACGACGACCCCGAGGCTGGGCAACGGCCGCGAAAAGCCGTCTGAGAGCTTCAGGGCGGTCGTGCCGACGAGTTCGGAGACGATCGCACCACCGAGCAAGACGTACGGATGCATACCGCCGGCTGGGGAACCCACCGACATGCGACTGTTGGAACAGGTCGGGACTTGCGACGCGTTTCCCGTCGTGTCTCGCGGCCGTCGCTCTCGGTCTCGTCAGGACCTTCCGGACAGACCAGCGTGTCGTACCGTCGTCCCGATCTCGTATCAGCTATCCGCGGGTGGTCGGTATAGAAGGCGAACGCAGTACCCATACCGATTAAAACCTGGAAAATTAGACTCTGAGACACATCTATTTGAAGTTATATTCAATAGAGTAATTTATTGCACAAGAAGGCTACACCTCTGAGATGACATGACTGAGGACGACTGGACATCACAGAAGAAGCAAACGATATATGAGGAAAGTAAGAGGGTGATGCAAGGCCAGAAGGCGGATATTGATGATATGGACGATAAAGCTCTCCGAACAGTTCGACTTAATGCGGCGATCCTAGCTATCGGTGCGACTGGTCTTGAAATAAGTGGGATAGGTGAAGTTAATTTCCTTCTTGCTGGCTTTAGCATCGTCTTCCTCGTTTCCTCAGCCATATTTGGGGTGATCGTGTATAACGAATCAAACATTCTGGTAGGTCCAAAGTCCTCTTTTTTGGGTAAGATGCGAACTCAGAAATCTGACGATGGATGGGAAAAAGAATTACTTGAGGAGATGGAAACATGGATAACGAATAATCAAACAAGGGTGGAGCTTAACGGTGCACTTCTTACTATCTGCCAGTCATTTCTTGTTCTGGGTGTACTCACAGGAGTGCCGGCAATTTTGGGGGCATCGGTCGAATCGTTCCAACAGCAAGATGTCCAGATAATCATCGGGGCCACAGTTCTTCTGTACGTCGTCTTGATTGCATATCTCAGATCCTCATTCGACATCACTGACTGATTTTGGAAGCCATGTTTTATTTGTGGGGGCGATATAACATTATGCATGAGCGAGGGACACAACCGATCTGACGACGAGTCCTCCAACGCAGATGAGACGGGGATCAGGAGCGGCAAAGGATCTGGCCTATTTAGCCGTATCTTCCTGTAAACGGCTTTCTTCATGTAAATGGGTTCGTTGGAACGACTATTTTGTCTATTGTATATCCCTGAAGTACTCTTGTCATCGCTTTTCCATACACAGTCTGTCGAATATTTCTATTGATTACTCATCTCATCAGCCCTATCGAGATACGCCCATTATACCTTGTGAGGAAGAGGAGTGAAATAAACCTGCGCTAGTGGATTCTCCAATGGTATCCCCTCATACTACCGGCTGTACATCTGTGAACGATTTCGCCACCCCGGGGTGGCGAAGATCTTCACGAAGTTACAGCCGGCAGTATCAGACCGACGGCCCAGATGCTCCACCACCAGCGCCGCCGTAATCAGCCATCCCGTAGCCGGTGCGACGGCACCCACGACGGACCGGCGTCGATCCCGAGCGGCGACGGGCGGCCGTGACACGGCCTCCCGAGAACCACCAGACGGGGTACATATTTACGGACCGGCTCGCAACGAGGGTGCATGACGGAGCTGGGTGCGCTCGGCCTGTCGAGCTACGAGGAGAAGGTGTATCGGACGCTGTTACTGACGGGTGCGGCGACGGCGACCGAGCTCTCCGAGGCCAGCGGCGTTCCGAAAGGTCGCATCTACGACGTGCTCAACGGCCTCGAAGCCCGGAAGGTGGTCCGCCTCCAGTCGAGTGATCCGAAGCAGTACGTCGCCGTCGAGCCGGAGGCCGTCGTCGACAGGCTGCTGGCCGAGCGGGCACACGAGCTGCGAGAGGAGTGGCGACACTACCGGGAGCGAGCGGCGGCGGTCCGCACGAACGTGCTCCCGACGCCACCGACAGAGAGCAGCTTCTGGCTGGGCTCGCTGGGCAGCGAGGAGATGCAGACGGCGCTGCAAGAGCACACGCGCACCGCCGAGGAGTTCGTCCACGGCATCGTCGGGACGCCCTACGAGAACGCGACGTGGGAGACGCTCCAGAGAGAGTGGGAGGCCTTCTTCGAGGGCGCGGGCGCGGATCTGACGGTGCAGCTCCTCGTCAGCGAGAAGGTGGCGCTGACGCTGCCCGAGACGTTCGACCGGATGATCGCCGACCAGTCCGGCGACGTGGCCGTCAGGACGCTGCCCGACGTGGGACTGTCCTTCGACGTCGTCGACGGGATCGGGACGACAATCGACATCCCGCACCCGGTCGCCGCCGACGATCGAATCGGCGTCCTCGGCATCAAGGACTCGGAGATCGTCGAGGAGTTCGAGCGCCACTTCCAGCGGCTGTGGGCCGGTGCAGCGCCGCTCGTCGAGTGAGCGTCCCGTTTCGCGGCCGCCCCTAGAACTGGTAGCGCCGGTCGTCTTTCTCCTGGGCCTGTGGGAACTGGTCCGCGCCGGTCATCTCGTCGAAGGTCATCCCGGAGAGGTACTCGTCGTAGGTACAGTCGTAGCCAGAGCGGAGGTGAAAGTCGAGGTTGCCGGTCTCGACGGCGTTCTGAAAGAGCATGTGGACCGCGCGGCGGACGAGTTCGTCGGGGTCGTCGGGGTCCAGTGCGCTGGTCAGCATCGCCAGTTCGTTGCGCGTCTCGCGGTCCAGCGAGACGGCGAGTTCCGCGCCAAGCTCGGAGTACTGGGCCTGTACGTCGTCGGAGAGATCGTCCAGCGTCATGTTGGGGCGATGGTCCAGCGCGGGAAAACCTCTTTCGGCCTCCGGCGGCCGGGTGTGGACCGTCACGCACAAGCGCCGTCGCTCGTAACGCCGCGGTAATGACGGAGCTGCCGGGCGCAGTCCCCGAGAACCGCGACGCCGTCCAGCAGGCCCTGGTCGAGTGGTACGAGGCCGACCACCGGTCTTTTCCCTGGCGCGAGACCGACGACGCCTACGAGATCCTCGTCTCGGAAGTGATGAGCCAGCAGACCCAGCTGGGCCGCGTCGTCGACGCCTGGCGCGAGTTCCTCGATCGGTGGCCCGACGCCGAGGCGCTGGCGGCCGCCGACCAGTCCGACGTGGTCGCGTTCTGGACGGCCCACTCGCTGGGGTACAACAACCGGGCGAAGTACCTCCACACCGCCGCGAACCAGATCGTCGACGACTGGGACGGCTCTTTCCCCGAGACCCCCGACGAACTGCAGGAGCTCCACGGCGTCGGCCCCTACACCGCCAACGCGGTCGCCTCGTTCGCGTTCAACGCGGGCGACGCCGTCGTCGACACGAACGTCAAGCGCGTCCTCCACCGCGCGTTCGACGTGCCCGACGACGACGCGGCGTTCGAGGAAGTCGCGGGGGCGCTCATGCCCGACGGACGGTCGCGGGTCTGGAACAACGCGATCATGGAACTCGGCGGGGTCGCCTGCGAGAAGACGCCGGCCTGCGACGCCGCCGGCTGCCCGTGGCGCGAGTGGTGTGAGGCCTACGACACCGGCGACTTCACCGCGCCGGACGTGCCGACCCAGCCCGATTTCGAGGGGAGCCGCCGACAGATGCGCGGCCGCGTCGTCAACGTCCTGGGCGAGTACGACCGCCTCGCGCTCGACGAACTCGGGCCGCGCGTCCGTGTCGACTACTCCCCGGACGGTGAGTACGGCCGCGAGTGGCTCCATGGGCTCGTCGAGGACCTCGCGGACGACGGCCTCGTCAGCGTCGAGGACGGCGACGAGGAACTCACCGTTTGTCTCCGTTGAGTGTCTGGTCGACGAGATTCCCGGATCGGACCGTCCGACTGAACCAGACCTTTGAACCCACCTCCACAACCACGCATTCATGACTGGGCCGCTCGTCGCGCTCGGACTCGCCGTCGTCGCGACGCTCGTCATCTGGAAAGGCAGCACGTACTTCGAGCGCTCCGCCGAACGTCTGAGCAAGTTCTACGGGTTGCCCGTCGCCGTCCACGGCGCGATCGTCGTCGCCGTCGGGTCGAGCTTTCCGGAGATCAGTTCGATCGTCATCAGCACGGTCGTCCACGGTGAGTTCTCGTTGGGCGTCGGCGCGATCGTCGGGAGCGCTATCTTCAATCTGCTCGTCATCCCGGCGCTCTCGGCGTTCGCCAGCGAGGACCTCGAAGCGACCCGAGATATCGTCCACAAAGACGCGCAGTTCTACATCATCAGCATCCTCGTGCTCTTCCTCGTCTTCGCGCTGGGCGCGACCTACGTGCCGGGCGGGACGAACGAGGCCGCGATCCTGACGCCGGTGCTCGTACTCATTCCGCTGGTCACCTACGGCGTCTACGTCTTTCTCCACCAGCAGGACGCCAGCGACCACGTGGCCCCCGACGCGCCTGACATCCGTCCGCTCAAGGAGTGGGGGACGCTCGCGGTCGCGTTGCTGGTGATCGCCGTCGGCGTCGAGGGCATCGTTCGCGCCGCGCTCTCCTTCGGCGATTTCTTCGGCACGCCGACGTTCCTCTGGGGGCTGACCGTCATCGCAGCCGGGACGAGTCTGCCCGACGCTTTCGTCAGTGTCCGCGCGGCCCGCGACGACGACAGCGTGACGAGCCTCACCAACGTCCTCGGGAGCAACACGTTCAATCTCCTGGTCGCCATCCCCATCGGTGTCCTCCTCGCGGGAGAGGCGACGATCAACTTCCTCGCAGCGATTCCGACGATGGGGTTTCTGACGTTCGCGACGCTCGTGTTCGTCGTCTTCACGAGAACGGGGCTGGAGATCACGGATCGAGAAGCGTACACGTTCGTCCTGCTGTACGCGACTTTTCTCTGCTGGATCTCGCTCGAATCGATCGGCGTCATCAACACGGTTCGAGGGATCTGACCGCCACAGAGCACTTGATCGGGGGCGACGAACTTCCGGATATGACATCGACCGACGAGACGGTGAGGGTCTGGCTGGTCGAACGGACCTACTCCGACGACGAGCAGAACCTCATCATCCTCACGTACGCGACGCCCGACGGCGAGCGGTACTTCCGCAAGGAGCGGGCGCTGACCTCGTTCGGAGACATCCGAGACACGACCGCCGCCGTCGACGCCGAGCCGGGGAATCTCGGGACTGTCGACGACGCGGATCTGCGAGAGCGATACGCCACAGAAGCCCGGCGGATGGCCGACGTTCACGATCCTGACGACCGCATCTAGAGCGGTCGCCGACGGCCCTACTACATCAGAGCGGGCGGACGAAGCGTACTCATAAATAACCCCCAGTCGTCTGGGGCGCTATGACGCGAACGACGGTCGTCGGTATCTGTGGTAGTCTCCGCGAGGGCAGTTACACCCGACAGAGCCTCCGGGTCGCACTGGCAGCCGCAGCGGCGGCCGGTGGTGACACCGAACTACTCGACCTCCGCGAGTGGGACCTCCCCGTGTTCGACCCCGACGCCGAGGACGCTGGCGACGCAGCGGCGTTCCGCGAGCAGATCCGGGGAGCGGACTCGGTCCTGCTGGGCACGCCGGTGTATCACGGCTCGTTCTCGACGCCGCTGAAGAACGCGCTGGACTACTGTGGCTTCGACGAGTTCGAGAACAAGACCGTCGGCCTCCTGTGTGTCGCCGGGGGGAGTTTCCCCGTGACGGCGCTGGAGCACCTCCGGTCGGTCGGGCGGTCGCTGGACTGCTGGGTGATCCCACATCAGGCAGCGGTGCCCCGCGCAGCCAGTGCCTTCGAGGACGGGCGACTCGTCGACGAGCAGGTGCGCGAGCGCATCGAGACGCTCGGCCGCGAGGCCGTCCAGTACGCCAGCATCGAGCCCGATCCCCAGAGTATCGAGAGCTGCGAGAACGTCGGTGCGGACGACTGATACCGCCGTTCGTCACTCCCGGTGTTCGCCGCCTCGGGCGGCGAGTCGATCCATGCACTGACAGCCGTGTGTCAGAAGATCGAGAACACCGATTCGAACGGAATCGTCCACATCATCGCGTGGTTCAGGGCCGTCACGGCGAGGTTCTCGGTCCGCTCGTAGGCGTATCCCCAGAGCAGACCGCCGGCACCCGTCGAGACGACCGAGTACACCGCGCTGCCGGTCGAGAAGACGGCGAAGACGCCGTGCATGAGGGCGAACGCCGTGGCACTGACGAGGACGACACCGGCCGTCCCGAGGTGTGGCCGCACGCGCCCCTGCACGACGCCTCTGAAGAGGAGTTCCTCCGCGGGGGCCGCGACAGCGTACAGTCCGAGGAGCGCGACGATCCAGAGCGCCGGGCGGTCGAAGAGCAGCGCGACGGTCCCGCTGGTCTCGTGAGTCGGGACCGAGAGACCGATCGTCGGCAAGACGACACCCAGGAACGCCGAGGTCGCCCAGAGACCGAGCGGCAAGGCGGCGATCCAGCCGAGGTCTCGGATCGTCGGAATCCGGACCCGAACGTACCGGTGCCGGTCCTCGACACGCCACAGGTACGCGACGGCGACGACGGCGAAACCGATCTGAACACCGGAGCCCAGAACCGTGAAGGCGTCCGTCTCCGCGACGCCGAACAACGAACCCGAGAGCTGAAACGCCGCGACGCCGCCGAAGCCGGCGATCCAGCCGCAAACAGCGAGGAGGAGGGCCGAAGCGACCGCCAGCGGCGTGTCGCCGATGGCCGACGACGGCAACCGCTCGGGGAAGACGCTCACGCGTCTCCCCCCAGCTTACCAACGGCGAGGCGACGTCGCTCGTGTGTTCGGGTACGATGCGCTAGAGTGCCGTCCTCCGGGCGCGGAGGTCGTGGGCCGTCGTCAGCCATCACCACCTCGTACCACGAGGGGGCACAAGAACGGGGAGCTCCGTTTATTTCCGAATCGGGAGGTGGACGAGTGTACACTGGCGCTCGTCGACCGCGTATACGGTCGTACACCGGCCTCGAAGCGGTCCACAGCAGGCGATCTGTCGGGCCGGTCCCTCGAATGTCGACACGATTAAGAGCGCGTCAGCAATAAATTCGGCCGTCTTGCCAGAGAAACCGGCCGCCCTGCTCACGAAGACACAGCGAGAGCGCATCGCGAGTGACTTTCGCGAACTGTCGGACGCGAAGCGCCGCCGCGATCAGCGCCAGATCCGCGAACGCGTCGCGGCTGGGCTCGACGACTTCGGGTACCTGGTCGACTATCCGGACGAGCAGTTCGAACTCGCGTTCGACCAGTACGACGACGAGACCGTCGAACGGATGCTCGGGGAGCTGTCGCTCGTGACCGAGCGCCTCCGCCTCCTCCACGACATCGAACGGGAGACAGTGGTCGGTCGTGCGCGGGGCCGCGTCGCGGACATCGAGACGAGCGAACGGACACTGGCGGCGCTCGACGTCGACGAGGCAGTCGGGGGCGGCGACGCCACCGCCAGAGCGGGCGATCGAGACCGGCTCCGTCGGCGCTCCACGCAGTCCCTGAAACTGGGTATCGCTGTCGGGATTCCCGGAGCCCTGTTCGCGGCGATCCCACCGGAGACCGTGCCCGCGGCGGTCGACGGTCCCGTGGTACTGCTCTCCTTTCTGTTCGCTGGTGCCTCCCTGGGCATCGGGCTGGCTGGCATCGCGCTCCACGGCCTCAAGCACGACCTCCTCCCCGCGCTGGGGCGCTTCCGAGAGAGTCCGCGGGACGCACTCCGGGCAGCGTGGGAGCGACTGTGACCGTCGGGAAAGGAAACTGACTAACGCTCGCTGGACCTACGACGACACGTGACACAGTGGGTCGAGAACCCGACGGGCGGGCGCGACCGCGGCCCGATCGCGCTCGTGCGCGCGTGGGCCGAGATACTCTTGCGACCGCAGCGGTTCTTCCAGGCGGGGATCGCACCCGGGGATCAGGCACCGGCACTCGTCTTCATCGCCGTCGTCGTCCTCGTCGAGGAGGCGTCGCGGTTCGCGGTCGTCGAACTCGCTCAGCGTGGACAGCTGTCGCTCGGGCCGTACGACTACCCGGTGATCGGTGATCTGGAACCACTGATGGCGCTGCTGGCGCTGGTCGCCATCGTCGTCTTCGTCGCGCCCGCGGTGCTCCACCTCACGGCGGCCGCCCAGACGCTCCTGTTGGCACCGCTGGCACCGGATCGGGGCGGCATCAGCGAGACCGTGCAGGTGATCGCCTACGCGACAGCGCCGTGTGTGTTCGCCGGGCTCCCGATCCCAGAGGTGCGGATCGCCTGTGGCCTCTGGGGTGCCGGGCTGTACGTCTACGGAATGGGGACGATCCACACCCTCTCGCTCCCGCGTGCTCTCGTCGTCAGCGCCGTTCCCGCGGCCGTCCTCTTTGGCTACGGCTTTCGCGCGTTCGCGGCGGCCAATACGTTGCTGTAGCGCCCGGACACGTCGAACAGTTTAGGTGGCTGCCGGCCGGCCTCTCGAATATGCTCACGCTCGACCTCGACGACTTCATGTTCGAACTCAAAGACGGCGCACTCAAGCACGTCGGCCCCTCGAACCGGACCGCGACCGCGAAGCTGTACGATGTCGAAGGCATCGACGTACGGGAGTTCGGCGACGAGCGCGTCAAGCTCGCCTTCGAGGACGACGACGGCAGTCAGTTCGAGATCGCCCTCGCGCCCGAGCAGGCAAGCGAGGTGGCGCGTGGCATCGAGATGCTCGAATCGGAGAGCCAGATCTACGAGTAGCGGGACCGAACCGACCG
>Ga0207754_100374_pt1 | contig 18483 bp, 18 predicted proteins | sample A23E1SouthBayCA_FD_187728 | JGI IMG/M metagenome (GOLD analysis project Ga0207754, IMG submission 187728) | Aerobic enrichment media microbial communities from Eden Landing Ponds, California, USA - A23 E1 (SPAdes) | ecosystem: Environmental > Aquatic > Marine > Unclassified | place: Emeryville... | reverse complement strand
TCGACGCCGATAGCGAAAGCTGGCAGTTCCTTCGACCGGCGTCGAAGCAGCGGGCGAAGGCTGTCATACAGGACCAGTTCGGGGTTATGTTCCAGCGAACTGAACCGGAGGACATGGATATGTACATGTTCACGCATACAGCACTGACGCTACTGGTCAACGCCGATGGGTTCGTCGAGCGTGCCTACCGCTCGAAGTCACCGGACGAAGAAACCATTATTGCTGACCTTGAAACGGTGAGAACCGCGTGAACCGCCGGCAGGTTGTTGCGGCCATGACCGGGCTCGGTCTCACCGGGGGAAGCCTGTGGGTTGCCCAGAACGGGCTGTCAGGTATCCGGTCCCAAAACACAGACCAGCTTCCGGTTCGCGTTGAGACGCTCGATACACGCGGCTCGTCGGCAGGCGAGACGCCCGTACCGACGCCGGGAACCGTCACGGTAGTCGACCTCTTTGCTACGTGGTGTGCACCCTGTGACGACCAGCTCGAGATACTCGATTCGATTCGGCCCGAGTACACCGATGTCTCGTTCATCTCAGTGACGAACGAGCGCCCGAGCGAGACTCTGACGAGGGCTGACATTGGTGAATGGTGGAACCGGAACGGCGGTGCTTGGACTGTCGGCATTGACCCCGGTAGTGAGTTGCTTGCGGCATTTGGGGCGGACGGACTTCCGTACATTGCGATCGTCGACGAGCGCGGGACCGTCCAGTTCGGTCACAGTGGGCTCGCCGGGAAAGAGACGCTCCGAGACGAACTCGACGCACTGGTGTAAGATGGCAGATGTTGCAGTACTCGGGACACTTGCGTTCGCCGCGAGCGCTGGCATCGCGACCTTTTTTGCCCCGTGTGCGTTCCCACTTCTCCCGGGCTACATCGGGTACTACCTGCGTGAAAGCGACGGGGATGTGAGTATGCTGCCACCGGCCACCGCCGCTGCTGGCGGAGCGCTTGCTGCGCTCACCCTCGTTGCGCTGCTCGTCCTCGCACTTGGGCAACCGCTCAAGAACGCACTTCCGCTGCTCGAACCGGTCATCGGACTCGGTCTGGTCGTGTTCGGCGTCGTGATGCTCCTGAACCGCGAGCCCGAACTCCGCGTCCCGCTGCCAGAGCGACCGGCGTCGGTAGCCGGGTTCGGCGTGTTCGGTGCTGTGTACGCGGTTGCCGCAGCGGGCTGTGTCGTGCCGCTGTTCTTCGGCGTGGTTACCCAGGCGCTCGCATTGCCAGTCCACACAAGTATTCTCGTCCTCACAGCGTACGCACTCGGCGTCGCGGTTCCGCTTGTCGGCGTGACACTCCTTGCGGGAGTTGGAATCAGCCTCTGGCACACCGTCGGCACGTACCTGCAACGGATACACCAGATCGCAGCCGTCGTGATGATACTCGCCGGTGGCGGGCAGATTTACCTCGCCGTGTTCGAACTCGGCGTGTTCTAATTCAGTCGAATGGGGGCTGGCCCCGAAAAATGCGGACTCGTGTGGCATTCCCACGGAGAGATGTGACCCGCCTCGATGTCAAGCCCCGACGCATTCGGCCTGTTCCGCCCGTAGATTTACACCACAAGCAATTTATCGGTATATTAACTACTTCGGTACAGCAATGCGTTGTTCCCGCCGCCACGCCCTCCGACTCATCGGCGCGTCCGGGGTGATCACCGCGACCGCCGGTTGTCTCAATCCCGGCAGTCTCGACAACTACGCGCTCATCGCCAGTGAACAGGACCTCTCATCAATCGGTCGGCCGTATCTCTGGCCCGACCCGACCGCAATTGATGCGACCACCAGGGTCGACTTTACTGCCGAGACGAAACAGCAGTATACGTCAGAACTGTTCGACACCGGTAGCGTTACCGTCCAACAGTGGCCGCTCGTCGGACGAGACCGGTGGGGCAAAGACACGAGGCCGCGCCCGACGTTCCTCCGGCAGGACGGGATCTTTTATCAGGTCCAGATAAATGAGGCACGGCAGCTCGAACGGGACCGCTGGCACTTTGCGGTCACACGGTCCGAGGAGACGCCGCCGGACGACGCGACGGTCGAGAGACGGCCCTTCGACCGCTCGACACAGGACAAACGCGTCCTTGAGGCTGCGCTCGACGCGGTCTACGCGGGCAACGATGGGTTTCTCGGCGACCCTCAATTCGAAAACCTGCAGGCCGTCGAGTATCACCAGCACCTTGACGCTGAAGCCAGTGAGTTCGTCCCATCGCCGCCGTTCGATTACATCGAGTACGAAGACGAATACTTTCGCCCCGTCACAGAGCAGCGGACGGTAACTGTCCCAGAATGGACGTACACTATCGACGAGATCTCGAACAATCGCGAAGCGTTCCAGGAGTACGCACGAACGGCGGTTCTGGAACTCGATCTGAGCTCACTCGACCTCTCGGAGGCCGCTCGTGGCGTGATCGACGACGCGATCAGCGAGGAGCCTCGCCGCTACGAAGAGGGCGCACCGCCTTCTGACGGACTTGCTGAGGTTTTGGACGCGCTCGGCATCGCTGGCGACCTCCAGCCGATAGACAGCTACGACGACCGAGTCGACTTCCGGGGTGTCGTCGCCGAATACCAAGGCACCGTCTATCGGTTTAGCCTGATCGTGACCCCCTGACTGGTCGTGACCAACCGGAACGCCGCAAAGTCACGAGGACCTTGACGGGCCTCAACGGGCGGAACTCTCGGTCGCGTTCTCAGAAGCGACCGCTCGGGCTGTGTCGACCCAACTGTGGTCCGGGAAGGAAGCGGGACGAACGTCGTACGTGTATCGGTCGGTGCGTCCGTCTCTGCCAAACGTGATATCGAACGCGTAGACGATCCCATCCTCGACTCCGAGCGAGAGCGTGCCGTTGCGAAGCGGTGGGGCGTCGTCGGCGGCGGTCGCTCGTTTGCCCGTGACGCGATACGTGATGACGGAGACGCCGTGGTGCGTCGTCCTGTTGGTGGCCGTCCACGTGTACCCGTCGAGGAGGTCAGGATGTCGGCCGATGTTCGTGGGCGCAATCTGTCCGTAGCGTGGGTCGTACCGGTAATACGCGTCGGTGGCGTCGTGGTAGACGTAGCTGTCGTCCGATTCCAGTTCCTCCCTCTGGCGCTCGTTCGGAATATCGTCGACCGGTTGAACGGCCGCATACGTCGTCCCGTTCCGATAGACCGTGGCGTTGTGCCACCGGTCAGCGAGTATCTCCCCCGTGTTGGAATTGATATAATAATCGCCTTCTATGAGCGGGCGGTCGGGTGGTGCGGTGTAGATGATAGCGTACGAGTCCCAGTATTCACGGGGGGTGTGCGAGACGTTCATATCGTCTTCCTCAAGCGCCGAGAAGTTGATGTGATCCGGACCTGCCCCTGCAGGATACGTCTCGTCCAGCCCAGGTGAGGTCGTTTGCGGGGACCAGGGGGCCGTGAAAGCGGCCAGTCCGATACCGATTGCTACGAGCGCGACGGCGAGACCAATGACGTAGCGACGGTCCATGCCGAATCAAATCACAGCACCACTAAGTAAGTGCTCAAGACTCAAAACAGAACTTGTGCGTTACGCATGACCACAGAGCCCATTCACTCTGTGAGCGATATGGCCGCTGTGCCTGCCCCGCGAGCGACTGACCGTTCGTTGTTTCGCAGCATCGACGGCGACAGACTAACGATGTCGCTGCGAACACTTCGATACGCAACGGCAGAACTGTCTGGTAGTGCTTACCGAATTTAGGAGGATTTCAAGCCGAGCTACAGCAAAGCCGCGTCGCTCACTGGAACTCAAATCAGGTATGAATGGTGGCGGCGAACCGCGTTTCCCAGAGGCTCGCGCACTCCAGTACTCCCCGGAACGCTGGCGGGCTTATCTTCCGTGTTCGAGATGGGTACGGGAGGCAACCCCGCCGCTGTGGCCGCCTATACGATACCTCTCGTGGCCACAGTTATAAGCGTAGCTACTTGGAGACGAGAACTACCCGAACACAGTTCGACACTCACTAGCACAGCACCGAAGGGCGCACGATACGCTTCGATTCAGCGCTCTGTTTCAGGTGCCGACCCGCCGTCAATGACGGGCGGTGACGGAGAGATACCTGGTTTCGCTACGCTCTCAGCTGGGTGCAGAACGCACCTGCTCGCTCACTCGAACCGACCGCTGAAGACGATTTCGTCGAGCGGCTTCCGATTGCTCGGCTCTTCACGCTCTTTGAGGTCGTCAGGCAACGTCTCGGGATCGGCGCGTTCACCGACAGCGACCATCGCCTCGGCGTCGAATTCGTCTTCGGGGACGCCCAGAGTGTCGTGAATCCGGTCCCAGTCGAAGCCTGCCATTGGATGAACAGCCAGGTCGCGCCGAGCGCCTTCGAGAGCGAGATTCTGCCACGCAGCGCCGGTATCGAAAGAGCGCGTCACAGCAGCTTCGCCGTTGTGGTCGAGGGTGACCTTCGAGAAGACGGCGATGAGCGCGCCAGCGTCGCGTGCCCACGAGCGGTTGGCCTCGTTCAGCAGGTCGAGAAAGGAGTCCCACTCGTCGTCTTCGCGGGTGGCGTAAACAAACCGCCAGTGCTGGTTATTGAACGCGGACGGGGCCCAGCGTGCGGCTTCGAACAACGAATGGAGGGCATCTTCAGCAAGCGAATCACCAGTCATCGCACGCGGCGACCAGCGATTGACAAAGAGCGGGTCGACGTTGTGGACGGGGTCACGGTATTCAGCAACTTCATCGTCGAGATTGTGACCAGTATTCGTCTGTGACATCGTGTATTTCTGTTCGGTTCACGCGCTTATGTACTAATGGCAACATAAGCACAACCAGGTAACATCGATGCTATCCTCGGGTAATTATCAAAGAGTATGGCATAGAGTAACGCGGGAACACACTGCCGATCAAATCAGGGCACGACCGTGGTCGCCCACGTTGTCCTGACACGTCTAAACCGGTCTACTCAGAGCCGAACCGAATAGCGTGTTTGCACTGCGGTTGTCGCCAGAGAACTGGTCAACAGCCAGATGAGGGAACGCCAAGCGAGACGCCGGCAAGGAAGAGAGGGAGACCGGCGACAGCAACGGCAGCAGCGCTGGCCGTTGCGATAGGGATGAAAAGCACGCCCAGTCCAAACGGCGCAGGCAGTATCGGGAGGACTGGTAGCATCGACAGCACGAACCCGATGGCGGCGGTCTTCAACGCCAGCCGGCGGTTCCCATGGCCGACTGCGTACCCGGCCGGGAGAAGCACAAACGCAGGTCCAAGAACCAACAGCGCTGACACCGGGAACGTGAACCCGTCCCCGACAACCATCGGCGCCGCCGCTATCGTCACTCCGAGCGCGATGCCTGCGCCGACTACTGCGCCGCCAACGACCGTCCGATAGCTTGTGCGCTCACGGACGCGCCGCTGTGACAGTGCGATGCCACAGATGAACAGCGCGGTGCCACCGCCGAACAGCGGTGCCGCTATGCCACCCAACCGCAAAACGCCCGTCGCTCCAAGAAGCGACAGAACAGTCGCTAGCGCGCCCACGCCGGCGAAGACGATGCCCGCGGAGTCCCGGACGCGTTTCAAGTCCCAATCAAGCCGGGCGACACCCCCGGCGGCAGCGCCGATCAAGAGGGTAAACACCGCTGCGGGGAGCGTGGTGTATGCGAGCGCCTTCACCGCCATCACGGGTCCGAGCAGTGCTCCGACCGCGAGTAGACTCAACAGCGGCCCAACGGCCGTGTCACGGGGAACGAACGTCACGATACGCCCGTCGTTGAGTTCGGTCAGCGTCATCCGCTGTCCGTCGTCTGAGACGGTTGCGCCGTCGATGGCTCGCTCGACTCGCATCCCGTCGGGAGCAACGACGACGAGCCGATCAGCACCGAGGCCATCGAGGTTTCGATAGCCGTAGGCTTCAGTAAACTCGCCAGTCCGGACTGTCCCGCCGACGGACTGCTGAGCGAAGTCGGCCTCGCGGTACCGTAGCGTTATGACGCCATCGCCGGACACGTTCGCGCTCAGGAGTTCGGTGTCCCACATCGCCCTGTCGGCGATAGCGGTCCGGAGGCTCTCGTTTGCTCGAAGCCGTGCAACACCTTCTGCGTTAGACAGACGATTGTGGACGACCCACGTTGCGGTTCCGTTGTTGTTGACGGCGACGGTTGCATTGCTGTGTGTGACAGTGACCGACACACCGTGAGACTCGGCCGTCGATTCAAAGGTGTCACCGCAGGCGTCACACAGCGGCCTTGGCGGGGGCGCTGCGCCGACTGGCATGGCGGTACAGAGGAGCGACACACAGACCAGACAGAGGAGGGCGAGGTGGTGGAGTCGATGCGGGGCCATGTAGCATATCTATCCTGTCATGTGTTAAGAGATATCGATTACTCAAAGAATGGTTATACAAACACGGACTACAGGTGACAGTTCGGCCGATACATATCTGACAAGTATGCCGCTCAATACATATCGCGTCCGCTATGCCGGCCAGATTCAACTTTCGGCGGTGTCAGCGTGGTCGTTGGGCGGAGCCGCCCCCGTCGCTGCTTCGTCGAGCATCCCTGACGCCCACTCGACCACATCGGGAGGCGCCCAGTGGATACTGTCGAATCCACTGTTACGTTCGCGGTCAATGGTCAGAAACGTGGTCCCGCCGGCGATGAGGTCGATACTGCAGGGCACAGATTCATCAATTTAGATGCACGTGTCCCCGAAACCGCTGTCAGACTATCTGGAATGTTCTTATCTAGTATAATAGCTTATACGGACAGAACCACGATGGTCGGCAGAACGCCGTGACAGCAATCGAGATCGAGTCGCTTCGGAAGGCCTACGGCGACATGACCGCGATAGCGGACCTCTCGCTCAGCATCGACGATGGCGAGTTCTTCGGACTGCTCGGGCCGAACGGGGCCGGCAAGACCACCACAATGGAAATACTCACCGGGCAGCTCAGTCCGGATAGTGGACAGGCAGCGGTACTCGGTGTCGACCCGGCGACGCAGCCAACAGCGGTCCGCGAACGAGCGGGGATTCTCCCTGAAAAAGAGTCACCGCCGAGTTTCATGACGCCACGCGAGTACTTCGACTTTGTCGGTGCTATCCGTGATATGCCCGACGACGCGGTAACAGCGCAGACCGAGTCATGGGCCGACCGTCTCGGCTTCACCGCGAAACTCGACACGCTGTCCTCGGACCTTTCGCGGGGCCAACAGCAGAAAGTGATGATCGCCGGCGCGTTTTTCCACGAGCCGGATGTCGTGTTCATCGACGAACCGCTGGCGAATCTCGACCCAATCGTTCAGGAGCGGGTCAAGCGCTTCCTGCGCTCGTACCGGGACGACGGCAACACGATTGTTGTTACGACACACGACGTAGACGTTGCTGCCGAACTCTGCTCTCGGGTCGGCATCATGTACGGCGGCGAACTCGTCGCCGATGTCCGGCCGGCAGAACTCGACGCTGATGTGACGCTCCTCGACGTGTTTCTGGACAACGTTGACGCAACAGTGGACCAGGGACCGAAATCGCTGACACATGAGTGACGGACGAGCGCGAAGGGTGTTTGTCGAGATGCTCCGGGAGGAGTGGCGACTCCACAGTCGGCTCTTCCGCGGCAGTCACTTCTCCCTGTTTCCGGTGTTTATCTGTCTGCTCGCTGGAGCCGCGGCCAAGCTTCTTGCTGTTACCGGGACCGAGCCGAAAACCGTGTTCGCCGGCCTCCACGCACTGGTGTTCGTCTTTGGTCTCCACACGGGGTCCATCGGCTTTGTGGGACGGGATGCTCTCCGGAACCTCCTCGGTGATGTGACGCTGCTGGTCTTTTCGGCTCGCACGCTCCCGCTATCGCAGAACACGCTGCTGGGACTGTTCGTCGTCAAGGACAGTGTCTACTACGCAGTGCTGTTCCTGTTGCCGATTTCCCTCGGAACGGTGCTTGCAGTCAGCGGAGCCGCCGGGCCTCTCCTCGTAGCTGAGACGGTCCCACTTCTGTGGACGACCCTCGCACTGACGTTCGTCCTCGGAATGGGCACGACGATTGCGGCCCTCGGCCTCGCTGGCCGTGGCGTTCCCGGACTGGCGCTACTCGCGGCCCCACTCGTCGCCGTCGGTGCAGCGCTGGCAAGTGGTGTCGATATCGTCTTCTACACCCCCTACGGTCTGTTTCTCGCCCAGACCCCTGTGCGGGCCGGAACTACGGGTGCCAGTATCCTCGTCGTCTTTCTGCTCAGCGCCGGGACCTTCGATGCGACCGCCCCCCGCCCCGCTCGAACGGTCACACCGGCCTTCCGCCGCTGGTGGCGACGGATCGGTGACCCAGTTGCGACCAAGAGCCTGCTTGACATCCACCGGAGCGCTGGCGGGTTCGGGAAAGTCCTCTTTTCGGCGGCGATTCTGTTCGGTGTCACCGCCGCGCTGGTCGATTTCGCCGGACAGATTACGGGTGTGCCGCCGTCCACTGGTATCTCATTCGGTGCGATTCTCGGGCTCTCTGGGTTTACAACCTACAACTGGCTCACACAATCCGATGACGTGAGCCTGTATTTCGCCCATCCACTCTCTGTGAAAGCCGTTTTTGTGGGGAAATTCCGGGCGTTCCTCCTGCTCGGCCCGCTAGTTGGACTCGCGTTCTACGGACTCGCACTCGTCTGGCGTGGTGGGTCGGTCGCCGAGGCGGCTGTCGGAGGCGTCCTGCTCGTCGGCGTTGCCTGCTACATCTTCGGCACCACCGTGTACCTCACTGGCCTTTCTCCGAACGAGTTCCTCTTCGATACGGCCCTGTTCGCTGTTTTCGGCGCGGCAATGGTCCTCCCGCTAGTCCCGATCCTTATCGCTGGGTTCGCCATCTCGCCGCTGTCTGGGACCCTGCTTGCCGCCCTCGGGGGGTCTGGTGGCGTCATGGCTGTTGTCGGCGTCGCCCTCTACCGTCGGTCGTTACCCAAATGGTCGACGCGGTATCAGCAGGCGTGAGTGGCCGCTTGGGTTCGTCCGCTCCGGCCCCAGCACCGACTCGCCATCATCATCGGGTTTGCCGTTGCCTGTGTGCCCTAATCCGGCTGGGATAATCCGAACGGACAGCAGCGGTCTCACTGCGGTTTTCGAATAGCTTTACTTGATCAGTCTTGGCACTGAAATATGGACCGTCGTACCGCGAGGCTACTCAACGGTGCGCTGGCGCTGTGCTGTCTCGCGCTTGTCTTCGCCGCTGTGTATCCGTTTACCACTGTCGATCCGCACTCGAAGCAACCGGTCGATGAGCGGTTTACAGTGCCTGAGGCCGACGAGTACCGGGCGACGGGAGCGATTGTTGTGGACAGTGTGACCGCGCTCGAATTCGAGGGTGTTGTGACTGCTGACGGCGGGCGCTACCTGTCCATTGACGAAGGTGCTGTCCGAACAGAACAGTATCAAGCGTCATCGGACGATCCGGTCTACAGTCGTATCACTGTCGAGGATGACGGCAGTACCGACCGCCGACGAGCACAGATCCAGAGCGATACCGATCGAGAACTCCTCCGGGTGAACCAGACTGAGGGGGCTGTCACGTTCATTGTCAAGCAGGAGTCAGAGAATGTGGCCGACGAGGTCTCGGGAGCGGCGTCAGTAGTCGTCATGAGCCTGTACCCCGTCGGATACGAACGAGATACCGACACCTCTCAGGCGACGGCCGTCTACAACCCGAAAAACGGCTGGTACGAGGGGAGAGAAACGTACCACATCACCGAAGCGACAGGCACAGTGCGAACAGCCGGTGACACGACTGCCGTTCGCTCCGCGACGGTTACGTGGGACCAGACGAGGCCCGCGGGGACGTATGCAGAATTTGCTCTGGCCAGACTGACAGGTGATGACCCGAAAACGATCGACATCTCCTTCCAGTTCGAGTCGAGCGAGACGACAGTGACTCGGCCGGCGTGGGTCACCGAGGTCGGAACCGGAGCGGAGGCCGGACAGTCACGGGACGCATCGTACGGAAAGGCTATCTCGTACGGTCTGTGTGGTGCCGTCACGCCCTTGCGAACCGTGCGAGAGTGACGACGAGGCGTTGTCGAGACTGGGGATGCAGGCAGCAGGGTGGCAACTGCGTTTCGGCGTTCTCTCCACGAGCTGAAAGTGCGATTCTGCCGTGTGTATGGTCGGTTTTTATTTTTCTCCCTGTGAACGCCCGGACAGCATGGCATCTTACGACGCGTTTGACCCGGCCGTCGAAATCAACGGGCAAACCGTACTCACGATAGTCGAGGCGGCGATGGGGAAGTTCTCGGATGAGTACCGGGAACGGGCGTTAACGGCGCTCGCTGCCGAGGGAATCACCGAACCAGCGGCTGACGAGTGGTACCCACAGCAGGCTTGGCTGAACGCGTTCGAGACGATTGCCGATGACCTGCAACCGCACGTCCTCGACCGACTCGGCGAACAGATCCCTCACGTCGCGGATTGGCCGGACGACTTTGATACTGTTCCGGCGGGCCTCCGGTCCATAGACGAGGCTTACCAGCGGAATCACCGTGGCGGAGACATCGGGCAGTACCGCTTCGAATCCGTGGGCGACCGGACCGGCGAGGTGACCTGTGAGAACCCGTATCCGTGTCCGTTCGACCGTGGCCTCATCCGTGGGGTTGCCCAGCAGTACGCGCCAGTCGACGCGTTCGTCTTTATCGAGGAGACGGGCGACACGTGTCGCCGGAACGGGGACGATGTGTGTACCTATACGGTCTACTGGTAACGCGGCGACTACTGCTCGTACGCTTCGAGCGCCTCGCGGAGTTCGGCGGCCGAGTAGTCCGACGCGAGCTGTACGATTTCTTCTAGGTCTTCGTACGTCTCGCGGAGGTTCTGGATATGCTCCTGCTCGCGAGCATCTGGGGGGACCTGCTCTTCCGCTCGGCGGATGGTCCGGAGCGTCGTCTGGACTTCCCGCTGGATGTATTGCTGGAACACGTCCTGCAGGATGAACCAGACATCGCGTTCGGCCTCGAACCTGACGCGTCTGCCGCCGCCTGCAGACGACTTGCGGTGGATGAGGCCGACACGCGACAGCGTCCGTGTGACGTTACTCACCGTCGATTTCGCGTAGCCAGTTTCGTCGACCAGTTCTGGGATAGAGAGCGGTTCTGTAGCGAAGTACAGCACGCCATAAATACGCCCAGAACTTCGGCTGAGGCCGTACACCTCGGCTGATTGCTCCATCGATTCGATGACGCGTTCTCGTGCGACCGAACTGTCAGCATCACTCATGTATACGAACTGGCTGCCCTGTTTGCCACGTACCCTGCTGCGTCATACCTCTGCCTATTGCTTCCGTAAGTATTAAATTGTTTGATTGGTTTGTTCGGATTGAGCCGAACAAATAGAAACGACCGTCATTACCCACCCTACAATTCATGGCAAGCGTCTTCCCCCACCACCCGCCGGTTGACTATGCACCCCGAGAGCAGACGAACGTCGTAGTCAACGGTACCGAGCCGACTGATGTCCTCCAGATCCTTTCATCTGAGGCCGCTCAGGAGATACTTGGGGCGGTCAGGGATAACCCGCGGACAGCATCGGATATCGCGGACGCAGTCGACCGCTCGCTCCAGAGCGTTTCCTATCACCTCGACCGCCTCTGTGAAGCTGACCTTATCGAACCCGCAGAAACGTGGTACTCGGAGAAGGGGACGGAGATGACCGTGTACGCTCTCGCCACGGAGCGACTCGTCGTGCAGTTTGGGGCCAGCGCTGACCGGTCCGTGTAGTATCCAGCCGTTTCGAGCACTGCCTGTTCTCGGAAGTCTGCAGTCAGGTTCGGACAGCTTTGTTTCCCCTGCCGAGACAGAGACAAACAGACCTATTGGACCGCTTTTCGTACGCTGAATATGGACGACGGGACGGGCGCGGAACGAACGAAGGCGACAGTCCTACAGCGGGTTTCGAGCGTACTGAACGCCGACGCTCACGACGCGACGGCGCTCGACGGCGGAGAAGTCGGGTCGGTCTACCGTGTGTCGTTTCACGACCGTCCTGATGTGGCGGTGAAAGTCGACGACTCGCCGCTCGGAACCGAGGCGGCAATGCTTCAGTACCTCGACCGTGACACGCCTCTCCCGGTTCCGGAAGTCCTCCACGTCGAACCGGAACTGCTCGTACTGTCGTTTATTCGCGGCGACGGCCGATTCGACGAGCGGGCCGAACGCGACCTCGCGCGACACGTTGCGGCTCTCCACGACACTTCGGCTGACGCGTTCGGCTTTCCGTTCGATACCCTTTCGGGCCCATTCAGTCAGTCGAACCCGTGGACCGATTCGTGGATCGATTTCTTCCGTGCGCAACGGCTCCTCCCTTTTGCAACAGCAGCACGGAACGAAGGGGCCTTGCCAGCCGGCGAGTTCGACCGAGTGCAGCGACTGGCGGAAACGCTCGACGCTCGCCTCGTCGAACCGGCCACGCCGTCCTTGCTGCACGGCGATATCCATCCTGGAAACGCTGTGGTGGCTGACGGAACTGTTCGGGCCGTCCTCGATCCAGCGCTCTATTTCGGTCACGCTGAAGTTGATCTGGCGTACGTCGACCGACTGGATTCGATCGGGGCGGCGTTCTATGATGAATACCGACAACACCGCGACATCTCTGCGGGATACTTCGAAGAGCGACGCGACGTGTATGTCGCCTTTCACGCGCTGGAGAACGTCCGGTTTTTCGGCGAAGACGAACTCCCGAGGCTCGAACGTGCGTTAGACCGTCTCGGTATGTGAAACAGACGCAACCGGTGGCTTCGCCGGCCGTTCCGATGGTCGGCTCAGTCAGCCAGTGAGATGTTCTGCCGGAGGTCGTCTTCGATTGCCTCAAGCGTCCGGCCCTTGGTTTCGGGGACGTAGCGGTAGACAAACACCAGTCCCGCGAGACTGCAGAGGCCGAACAGCCAGAACGTCGCAGAGGTTCCGACGCCGTCAGTCAGGACGGGGAACGTCAGCGACACGAGGAGATTTGCACCCCAGTTGGCGACGGTGACGAGGCCCATCGCCGACCCACGAACGGAAAGCGGGTATATTTCTGAGATCAGGAGCCAGAAGACTGGACCGAGGCCGATCGCGAAAAAGGACACGAACAGCATCAGACTGATCGTGGCGATGATGCCGAGGCCGCCTTCAAGCCCGGGCAGGTAGAACACGGTGCCGAGGACGGCGAGGGTTGCAACCATTCCACCGACACCGACAAGCAGGAGTCGGCGTCGACCGACGCGGTCGACGAGCATGATTGCCACGACCGTCATCACGACGTTAATTGTCCCGATACCGACTGTCGCGAGTATCGAGGCCACATTTCCGAGGCCAGTGGACTCGAGAATTGTCGGGGCGTAGTAGATGACCGCGTTGATACCGGTGATCTGCTGGAAGACGGCGAGTCCGAGTCCGACCACGAGCGCTGGGCGAAGCCATGGAGCTAGCAGGTCCCGAATGCCGGTTTCGGACTGTGTTTCGACGGTCTCTTGGATCTCGTCGAGTTCCTGCTCGACACCGCCGGACCGCGTTCGCTTGAGCACGGCTCTGGCCTCGTCTGTCCGCCCGTGTTCGAAGAGCCAGCGTGGGCTTTCGGGCATTTTCAGAATACCAATAGCGAGCACGACGGCCGGGACCATCCCGGCACCGAGCATCCAGCGCCACGCGCCAGCGTCGGCGAACGCGTAGTTGACAAAATACGAGAGCAGGATTCCGGTGGTAACCATGAGCTGATTGAGCGAGGTGAGTCCGCCACGGATCTCTGGTGGTGCGATTTCGGAGATGTACAGCGGACCGACAATCGACGCGAAGCCGATAGCGACGCCGTCGATAAGCCGACCGGCGACGAGGACGGGGACGGTCGGCGCGACGGCCATCGTGAACGATCCGACGAAGAATACGATGGCCGCAATGAGGATGAGTCGACGGCGACCGAGGCGGTCGGCTAACTGGCCACCCACGGCTGCACCGGCCGCGGCCCCGGCCATCGCGCCACTGACGATGATCCCCTCGACAAGCGGCGACATGACGAACGAGTCCTGGATGAACAGGAACGCGCCCGAGATGATCCCGGTGTCGAACCCGAACAACAGTCCGTTCAATGCGGCTAACGCGGAGACGATGTAGACGAACCGGTCGCCGTCACCGCGGAGGACGTTACGTATGGTCGCTGTGGACATCTATGTAAAATTGAACTCGAATCTGTGTAAAAGTCTTTCCAAGTCTATTCGCACGACGGCGGAGCCACTGGGAGACGCCTGTAACGGGCTGTGCTGGAAAATGGTGCCGTCATTCGTCTCTACCGTCGGTGATAATCGTCGCGAGGTGATCTCGGTCGAACAGGTGCGTCTCTGTGAACTCCTCTGGGAAGTAGCGCTTCGCGTACCGTTCGATCATGAATAGGTTATGCAGCGGGCCGGCGTAGATCGGGCCGCCGCGAAACACCATGTCATTCTGGACGGCCCGCAACTGGCTGCCCACTTCGTGGTCTTTCATAGAGGCGAGTACGGAGTTCTCGAATTCCTCCCGGGTCTTCCCTTCGCGATGGTATCGCAGAAGGAGTGAGTCCGGATCTATCTCCAGTAACGTCTCGTAATCGAGCGACTCCGAGCCGGAGTACCCCTCAACTCCGGTATCGGCAAAGGCGTCAGAAATGCCGAGCGTCTGGAAGTGTTCTTTGTTGGCCCCGTTCCCGCTGATCCGATACGGCGTGAACGCCTCCGGCTCCTCGCCGGCGAACATGAGCGCGGCGTTTGGCCGATCCGCTGGCGCCGGGAGCCGAGCCTGCACCGTTTCGACCAGTTCGTCGTGGATTGAACGGATCGCCTCAAAGCGCGTCCGTTCCTGAACCATTTCAGCCACCTTCTCGAACGCCTCGTACAGCGAGTAGTACCGGTAGTCGTGCCAGTCGTCAGTCTGGCGGAAGATGAGATTCCCGAGAAACGGTGCGACGTTCTCCCGAATTTCTGTGAGGTCCGACTGATCCCACGCTCCAAGCCAGTTTGTCAGCCCGTGTGGGTCGATGAGGTGCAGGTCCGCGTTCATCTCGTAGAACGGCTCCTTCGAGATACCGTCGTTCCAGAGCTGTGTGAGCCTGCCAAGGTCGATGGACACCCCATCGAGTTCCTCGTAGTGTAGCGTTTTGTACCGACCGCGGTACCAGATCGACTGTACTGCGTCGCCGTGACCGAGCGCGACTAGCATATCGATGTAGTCCGCTGTGAACGGGGCGATTGTCTCGGGCACCGTTTCGAATTCGACGGTTCCGACTGGCTCCATCGTCACTGAATATGCCCCGTCGGAAGTCGCTGGATCGGTCTCAGTACCGCCCGCTCCGGTAGCTGTGGTCATGTCGCTGCCCTCGGTCACCGAAGACTCCTGACCACTCTCGCCCGAACAACCGGCGAGGAAGCCGCCGAAAGCGAGTGCCCCGCTACTTCTGACTATATCTCTCCGCGTCGGCCATTCGCACGCCGCTCTATCTGGATCAGTCATTCGAAATCACCCGTGACGATATTGGCGATTTGCTGCCGGTCGAACAGTTCGGTATCCGAGGTCACGTCGCCGAAGATATCGGGGTAGAGCTGTTGGGCCGCCCGTTCGGTCAAAAAGAAATTGTGAATCGGCCCCTGTCGGAGGTAGCCACCGCGATACACGCGCTCGTTCTGTACCGCAGTTAATTGACTGCCGACGGTGTGGTTCTGCATGAACTGCAAGATGGTCTCTCGGAATTCAGTCGCTGATTTCCGCTCGTGGCCGCGGATGAGGATAACATCTGGATCGACCGATAGAAGCGTTTCGTAGTCGTATTCGCCCCGATTGGTCGTACTGAGGTTCTCAATATCGGTTCCGGCAAGCGCATCAGTAACGCCGAGGTCACGCCATTGCTTCTTGCTCGTGCCCTTGTCGTTCAGTCGATAGGGAGAGAACGACTCCGGATCGTTGGTACCCTCGTAGGTGAGGAGGACGTTCGGACGCTCCTCGGCCGGCGGGAGTTGACTCTGGAGGTCCGCGATGTAGTCGTCGTGTAATTGTTTGAACGCCTCGTACCGTGCCTGTTCCTGAAACACCTCCGCGACCTTCTCGAAGGCCTGATAGAGCGTGTAATACCGGTAGTCGTGCCAGTTATCCGAACGACGGAATATCAGATTCCCGATGAACGGAGCGACGTTCTCAGTGATTTCGTCGATGTCCGACTGCGACCAGTCGAACCAGTTGACGAGCATCTGTGGGTCATAGAGGTGTACGTCGCTGTCGAGTTCGTAAAATTCCTCTTTCGTTCGGACCTCCGGATTCGCGTCAATCGTCTCTTGATCGACGGAAACACCGGGAAGCTCATCGTAGACGTACGTGTAATAGCGATCTCCCCCGCCGATACCTGTGAGGCCATCGGCCTGTCCGAGGGCCACGCCCATATCGGCGTAGGCGCCACCGTAGGGAAGCCATCGCTCGGGAACCGTCTGGAACGTAACGTCGCCAACCGGCTCCATGGAGACGGTATATGATTCCGTCTCGGTCGCCGTGGCTGTCGCTTTATTCTCGGTAGCGGTGGATTCTGAGACTGCATCGCCGGCACACCCGGCGAGTAAACTGCCGCCCGCAATTATCCCAGCACCCTTGATATAGTCCCTACGTGTCGGCCGTTCACGCGGCGTTTTCTCGTCGTCAGTCACTGTCCCGCACCCGTGATTATGTCAGCGACCCGCTGGCGGTCGAACAGCTGTTCCTCGGCGGGGATTTCGGGGTACGGATCACCGTCGACGTAGCCCGGCCACTCGCCGAACTGGTTGGGGTACAGTTGTTTCGCGGTCATCTCAGTCTGGAACAGGTTCAGAATCGGACCCTGCCGACGGGCACCTTGCGCGTATATCCGCCCCTCTTGGACAGCAGTGATTTCTCTTGTAACCTCGTTGTCCGCCAGTTGTGACCGAATATCGTCGAGATTGTGGGACCCCGCCATTGGCCCGAGGACGAGCAGTACGTCTGGATCAGCTTCGAGAAGTAGTTCGGTGTCGAGTGTAATATTACGGCCGTCGTCGCCGTACCCGTCACCGACAGCATCGGCTAACGCATCGGTCGCACCCAGCGGGCGGGTGTGAGCAGCGTAGTAGCCCGGGTGGTTCATCTTATAGCCCCAGATTTCCTCGCCGGATGTGGAGAACAGGACCAGTGCCGCGCTCGGCCGTTCACTTTCCGACGGCAGGCCCGCGCTGATAGTCTGCAGCATCGATTTGCGAACGGAGGCGAGCGCCTCGTACCGGGCACCCTCCCGAAACACCTGTGCTATCTTTCCGAAGATTTCCCAGAGCGTATAGTAGTCATACGCATCAGCCCAGCCTGATGGCGGTTCCTGCTGCGTGCCGCTGAGTGTGTTCCCAAACCACGGGCCAACGTTCGATTCTATCTCCTGGAGGCTGTTGTTGTCCCATCCCTCCGCTGTCGCAATCTTCGCCGGGTCAGCTACGTGGACATCGCTATCGAGTTCGTACAGCTTCTCTTTTGACGGTGGCCACGAAGAGTACAGGCCCTCCCAGTCGATTGAGACGCCTTCCAGTCGGTGGAGGAACTTCTGATACAGCGACTGATGGTATTCGGGTGCGTGCATTGCGTTGATCGCACCCCCTCGACCGAGTGCGACCAGCATATCCACGTGGTGGCCCAGTATCGTGAACACACTCTGGGGAACCGATTCGAACTCGACGGTTCCCATGGGCGACATCGTAACAGCGTATCTATCCTCAGCCGTCGTTGGTTCGGCCGTTGATTGGTCTCCTGTGCCTGTCTGTGTCGGGGCTGCTTCTGATCCGGACTGACCTGCACAGCCCGCTAGCAAGCTCCCACCCACCACCGCGCCGCTGTACTTCATGTAGTCACGTCTCGTCGGACCCTCGCGATTCATGTCATATCTCGACATAAATGTTAGGCCAGCCTAAAAATACATAACTGCTTCGGAATTTAGGCGCGCCTGAAAACAAAAGCCTGCGACAGACTTAGCCCAGCCATCCCAACTGCTGGTCGCTTGCTGCGCTTTCATCTCAGACCTGCTCATGGACAGTACAATCTCCGTGCTGTCATACCAGACTCAGGTCTGACCCATCGATTGACAATGTGTCAAGGGCGTCGAAATCTCCTCGCCAGTGGTACCAGCCACAACAGCGCTATTGGGGGAACGTACAACAGTAAAGTGTCCTTGCTGTGGACACACTAGTATGGCTGACGAGGAAATTGACGACGTGGGCAGAGCAATTCTGTACGCATTACAGGAAGATGCTCGAAATATGTCGTCCGGGGACATCGCAGAGCGAACAGATACGTCCGACAGCACCGTCCGCAAGCGCATCAACCATCTGGAGTCAAGCGAGGTAATCAAAGGCTACAGCGCTGATGTTGACTATCAGCAGGCGGGCTACCCGCTCCGGATGTTGCTCTACTGTACTGCGTCGATTCCCGAGCGAGGCGATTTAATCCCCGAAATCCTCGATATCGACGGTGTGGTATCGGTACAGGAACTGGTCACCGGCGAGGAGAACCTCCTTGTGACGGCTGTCGGCGAATC
>Ga0207754_100373_pt1 | contig 18535 bp, 16 predicted proteins | sample A23E1SouthBayCA_FD_187728 | JGI IMG/M metagenome (GOLD analysis project Ga0207754, IMG submission 187728) | Aerobic enrichment media microbial communities from Eden Landing Ponds, California, USA - A23 E1 (SPAdes) | ecosystem: Environmental > Aquatic > Marine > Unclassified | place: Emeryville... | reverse complement strand
CACCTCGCGCCGCTCGTCGAGTACGCCGACCTCGACGGAGCGGCCCTCCTGTCGACGGACCCGTACACTGGCGTTCCCCTCGATGGCGGACACGCAGACCTCGGGAGCGTCACGCGGGGGACCGGCGCTCGTCGGTGCTGAGTACGAACGGCCGGGCCGTCGATCCGTGAGACGGACGCCGTCTCCCGACTGCTGACAGTGTCGCTCGATCCCTCACAGCCAGTCGGCGAACGTGTCGTGTTCGCGGCTCAGCTCGTAGTAGTCGCGCTGGGCCTCGCAGATCGCGTCGGGCAGGTCGTGCTCCGAGAGGTACTCGCCGACCCGGTCGAGCTGCCACTGGCTCGGCGTGGTCCCGAGTGCCCGTCGTCGCTCGATCGGTGCCAGCATCTCGTCGATCTGGTTCTCGGGCACGTCCTGGCTCGCCAGCCCCCGCCGGGCGTACTCGAACACCTCGTCGTAGATCGCGTCGTGGTCGGTCGTGCGCTGGCCGTCGGCGGTCACCCAGGCGAGGTCGGCGTCCGGTCCCTCGCGGGCGGCGCTGTAGAAGCTCGCTTCTGCGTCCTGCCAGGGGAGTTCCGCGAGCGGATGGTCGGCGACGACCAGCCCGCGGAGCAGGCCGGCTGTCAGGACCTGGACGGCGATCGTGTCAGCGACCGTCGGCTGGGTGGGGATCGGCCGGTACTCGATGCGCAGGGACCGCTCGTCACCGGCTCCGTCGACGGGATCGCCCCCGATCACGCAGCGCAGCCACCGCCAGTAGGTCCCCCGCTTGTGGTCGAACTCCCAGTAGGTGTCGTGGAGTCCGCTCCGAGTGCCGTCCTCGATCCACTCCCGGAGGAACGGGGCGAACAGGTCGTCCTCGACGACGCGGTCGACGACCTCGGTCGTCGTCTCGATGTCGCTGGGGACCCGTACCTTGGGGTTCTCGCTGGTGTTGACCGACTGCTCGAAGGCGGCGATCCGGAGCTCGTGGTGGGTGTCTTCCAGCAGCGCCCGCGGGTCCTCGACCGCGTCGTACATGTCCGCCGGCAGGAGCGGCGAGTTCGCCGTCAGCGCGACGATCGGTCCCAGCGTCCGGATCGCCGCGTTGTAGTAGGCCGGGAACGCGTCGCTGTCGGGGATCTGGAGGTGTGGCTGGATCGAGGCGGTCAGCGACTCGAAGAGGATCGTCGGGAACGAGTGACTCGCGCCGGGCACCGAGAAGTCGATCTCGCCCCCGGCGTGGCCCAGCGCCTCGTTGTCCAGCGCCACGTAGCGGGGATCCTGTCGCATGTTCTCGGCGAAGACGAAGCCGTCGCGTTCCTCGACGTCCGAGAGGTACGACACGCTCCCCGCCGCTGGCGGGATCGTCCACATCGCGTCCAGCACGAGCTCGCGGTTGGCCTCGCGGGCCGCGTCGCGGGCCTTCTTGATGCGCATCTCGATCGAGGTCGTCTGGACCGCCAGCCCGGTCGGGCCGAGCACGTCGGGATCGGTGTTGATCTCCGCGTTGTGGACGCCCAGTTCCTTGGCCGCAGCGGTCCCGAAGATCGACTCCGGAAGCTCGGCGAGTCGACCTTCCCAGTCGTCAGGGTCCATGTAGGGCTCGTCGGCCTCGTCGTCCTCGTCGGATTCGAACGAATCGTCGGCAGCGTCCTCCGCCGGTTCGAGTGAACCCAGATCACCGCCGCTGCCACCGCTCAGGTCGGCGTCGAGTGTCGCCTCGTCGGGTTCGTCCTCGCCGTCGTCGTCCGTGGCGGGTTCCGGCTCGGCGTCGATCGCGTACACCTCGACTTCGAGTCCGACTGCGAAGTCCTCGTTGTCGAACGCGCCCGCCTCGATCGCGTCGCGCAGTTGGTCGGCCTGCTCGGCGATCCGTTCACGAAACTCCGCGTCGCTCTCCCCCGACAGCGACCGTCCAACCAGGTCGACCACGTCGTCCATGGCAGTGGTATGCGCGACCGGGGGAATTAGTGTTGTGCCTCTTCGGTCCGTTCAGAGTGCCGAGACTCCGGGCTCGCGGCGGCGAACGACTCGTGGACTCGCCGTCGGACCGATTCGTGCTCTTCCCGACCGCCCCGCGCTACTCGAACAGCTCCTCGTGGCGGGCCGCGAGGTTGGCGTAGTCGCCCGACGAGAATGCTTCGAACACGGCTTCGGGATCGATGGTCGTCTCGGACAGCGGCGTCACGGAGGCGGGGCTCCCACGGACGAACGAGTCCGGGGGCACGTCGTATCCTGGCGGCACGACCGTCCCCATCGCGACGATGGAGCCGGAGCCGATCGTCGCCTCGCTGACCGTCGAGTTGAACCCGACGAGCGCGCCGTCCTCGACGGTCGCGTCGTTGAGCACGGCTCCGTGTCCGACCATCACGTTCTCGCCGACCGTCGAGGCGTGGAGCGTGGCGTTGTCGCCGATGGCGCTCTCTCGTCCCACCTCGACCGGCCCCACGTCTCCCCGGAGGACGACGCCGGGCCAGACGTTCGCGTTGGCTTCGATCCGCACGTCGCCGACGACGGTCGCGTCGCTGCTGACGTGTGCGTAGCCGTTGATCGTCGGCGTCTCCCCTTCGAACGAGTACTCGCGACTGTCCATACACAGTGTAGGGGGGCGGTCGGCAAAAAGTGTCGGTCGAACTATACGGCCGTCGACGACGGGTGAGACGCCCACCGACACGCGACGACGCCCCTCGCTCACACTGCCGGCTGTCACTTCATGACGAGCTTCGCCACCCCGGGGTGGCGAAATCGGTCACAGATGTACGGCCGGGAGTATCAGTTCGCCCGGACCGCGTCGTCGAAGACGGGCTTGAGCCGGTGGACGGTCTGGTCGTCTACGGCGTTGGGATCGAGGTGGAAGTGAGCGACGGCGTCGACGCTGCGGAGCTGCCCGGTGAACATGTGCAGGAACTTGAAGGCCGCTTGCACGTCGGTAAACTGCAGCAGCTCGGTCAGCGAGTCGAAGCAGACCACGAGCTGGCAGTCCGTATCCAGATCGTTCAGGTAGTTGTTCAGCTCCATCCCCAGCCCGGTGATGTCGTTGGGGTTGGCCGTGGTCACGGCGACGCTCGCGGGCAGCTCCTCGCTCCCGTCGCCGGCCACGCCGCCCCGGTCGGCGACGTCGACGATTCCCAGCCGCGCCGGCAGTTCCTCGTGGGCCGACAGCCACGCATCGACGCGATCGGCCGCCGAGTCCGAGTAGGTGATCTGTAACACGTCCAGCGTCGGCGGCGGACCGACGTTCAGCAGCTGCGTACACTGCCGGTCTCTGGCCGCACTGAGCGACGGTGCCAGCGTGAGGACGTTCGTGCCGGGTGTGGCGGTCATTTACCGTCTCCCGCAGCGCCGAGCTGGCGATCCCACGGTGTGGGTGTCTGGACTGGCATTCAGCACAACGTCGGCCCAGCGAGACATATAGCTACGGGCTGGCACTCGGCCGTCAGTCCAAACGACGGCGGACTCTGGTTCCCAGTGACGCGTTCCCGCCCTCGCGGACCCTGACAGTCCGGAACCCGACGACGCGACTCACTACGAGCGTCGTGACGCCCACCAGCACGGCGTTGACCGCGGCGAGTGCGAGCAGCGGGTGTCGCTCGTGGAGCGCGGCGACGACCGGGGCGGGCAGCACGTGGAGATAGCGATACTCCGTCACCGACAGGGCTGTCTGCTCGCCCGGCTCGGGTGCGGTCGCCGACACCGACAGCGTCGCGGCCTGTCCGGGCCCTACGGTCAGTTGCTCGTCGAGGACGCTGGTGCCGGCACTCTCGCCCTCGAACACGAGCACGATCGGGACCAGTCCGTAGTTGTCGACACCGATCTCCCAGGTCGCGTCGTCGCCGGGGACGATGTCCGGGCTCTGGGCGACGGTGTCGCCGTCGACGACCAGCTCCTGCGTGCCGTTGCCCGCGAGCATGGCGGCGTTGGCCGGGACCAGCACTGCGAGCACCAGCAGTATCGTCGCGGTCCGCGCGTTCAGCAGTCCGGGCCGGTCGCGCGACCGCTCGGTGCTGCGCTTGCGGTCGTCATCCACCACGAGCGTGAGGGCGAACAGCACGAACCCCACCGCAAAGAGGACGACGCCCGAACCCTGCCGGTCCAGCGAGTCGCCGAATCCGACGAGCTGTGCGAAACTGGACTGTAGCGCGAGGACGCCGTCCTGGACCGCACCGACCCCCACGCCGAGCGCCGGGATGACGACGACCGTGCCGTCGATCTGGAGCGCGTGGGCGACGATCTGGTCGTCGGTCACCGGCGGTTCGGGACCGTCCTGGTCGGTAAAGGGGTTGGCGTCGCCCTTCGTGATGTACCCCTCGTCGGTCTCGCCGACGACGCGGTGGGTGGTCAGTCCACCGCCCTGGAGTTCTCGGGCCTCGTAGACGACGACGTCGCCTTCGTCGACGCTCCCGGCGAGCACGGACGGCACCGCGACGAAGCCGTCGCCGGTGTCGATCGTCGGTTCCATGCTCCCCGTCTCGACGTACGAAAACAGGATCGGCTGGCCGAGGATCGCCCCGAGCACCAGTGCCGCGACGGCGACGATCGCGGCCACTTCGAGCGCGGTCCCGACGGTCGCGCGAACTGACACGGGGCGACGTAGACGCCCGAGCGACAAAAGCGTTCTCGGCCGTCAGATCGGTGTTTCCTCGCCCGGCAACTGGGCCCCGACCTCGACGGTCGTGTACGTCGCGATGAACCCCAGCGCGTACCCCAGCAGGTGAACGTAGACGTTGACTACGGTCGCCCCCGTCGCCGCCGTCGGCGGGAAGGCGACGAAGAAAAACGAGACGAAGACGACGCCGGAAAAGCCCAGTAGCTCGGCGTTGCCCGGCCGGTAGGAGATCCCGCGGAGCTTCCGGGCGACATCAGTCACACGATCCGGGGCCGAGAGCCAGTACAGCAGCGCCGCCAGGATCGCGGTCACGATTAGTCCGGCAGTGCCCAGCCACACCGTCGCCCGATCTTGCTGGACCGACTGGACGCTCAGCCCCGCGACGAGTGCGATTCCCAGGAAGAACAGGGTCGGCGCGATCGTCTCACTGGGCCCCACGTCGGCGTGGGCTTCGAGGTAGTCTGCCAGTGCCAGCGGGAGGTAGCCGACGAAGGCCATCGTCACTCCGGAGAAGCCGGTGCCGGCGGCCGGGCGAACGACCGCCAGATTGAGGTACGACAGCAAGACCGGGAACACCAGGACGAACGTGAAGAAGGCCGCGAAAAAGCGGCTCCGACGCCCGCTCGCGACGCTGAGCAGGTACGCTACCGGGATGACGAGGAAGTATCCCACGACGTTGACCGCGAGGTGGGACGCACTGAGGTGGACGAACGGCGCGGTCGCCGCCGTCAGCAACGTCGGGTCCGTGTACTCGAAGACCAGCGACTGCCGCGTCGACAGCGGCAGGAGAAAGACCAGCCCCAGCAGTATCGGAACCGAAAACAGAACCGCGATGTCGGTCGGGTGGAGGCCACTCCAGCGTGGCGTGATCCGATCAGACCTCTCGACGGGGCTCCGATTGCTCATAACGCGCTCGACCGGAGATGCGCCCGTCTCACGCTTGAGCGTTCTCACCGAAATATCAGCGCTGAAAATCGGACTCGGTCCCAGAGTCGGCCGTCTCGACGCGGAGGGTCGCGATCGCCTCGACGGCGTCGGCTTCGAGCACCAGCCGGACGGCGAGGGAACCACCGGCCGGAATCGCGTTGGGCGACGTATCGTCGTCGGGGAACTCGGTCACGTCGTCGCGGTCGGCGCTCTGGACGGTCACACCGTCCGTGACCGGCGCTCCCTCCTCGTCGACGGCGACGATTCGCACGCTCGCAGCGCTGGCTGCGGTGTTTCTGATCGTAAACGCGGGATCGAGCGTCACGGTCTCGCCGTCGGGCACGTCGTAGCCGAGGATCGTGCGCTCGTCGTCGGTCTCGCTGACTGTGGCGGACCCGTCGCCGACGAGCCCCAGCGTCGGCGGGCTCTCGTCGGCGAGGACGACCACGAAGTCGGCGTCGTCGGACCGCCACAGGACGAACAGCACCAGACCGGCGGCGAGCAGGACCAGCCCGCCGAGCAACGCCGGGGCGAAGCCACCGATCTCCAGTGGCGACTGGCTCTGTTCGCCGACCGCGACGGTCACCGACTCGTTCTGGCCCTGAATCTCGTAGGACCCCGGCGCGTCGAAGGTGGTCGTGCCGCTGACGGTCGTCCGTTCGCCCGGTTCGAGCGTCACCGTCTCGGACGCGATCACGCCGCCACCGCCGCGGATCTCGACCGTCCTCGTCGTGGTGTCCGGCCCGCGGTTCTCGACGGTCGCCGTCACTGTGACCGTCTCGCCGACGGTCGGCGACTCGGGGTCGGTCGTCAGTCCGACCACTTCGATCCCCGCCGTCGGCGCGTCTGTCGGCTGGCCGCCGCCACCGACCTCGGTCTGGGTCGGCGTTGGCGTCGCGGTTCCGGGAGTGGCGGTGCCGTCGCCCGTCGACGCCGTCGGCGTCGCGGTGTCGCCCGTCGTGCCGCCGCCGGTCGAGCCACCCGTCGAGCCGCCGCCCGTGCCGCCGCCTGTGCCGCTGCCCGCGGTGTCGGTCGTCGTCGCGGTGTCGGTCGCGTTGTCGCCAGGGGTCTCGGTGGGTGTCGGAGTATCGGTCGGCGTCTCGGTCGCGGCTGGCGGTCCGCCGGTGTCGCCGCCGCCCGTTCCGCCGCCGGTGTCGCCGCCGCCCGTTCCGCCGCCCGTTCCGCCCTCGCTGGTCTCGTCGGGGATCGCTCCCCGGAGCGTGATCGACTCCATGACGATGCCGGGGGTCCCACTCTCGACGACGAACCCGATGCGTACGGACTCGCCGTCGGTGAGCGTCACCGGATCGGTCTCGTCTTCGACGGACGCGCCGGTGTCCATCCGGTAGAAGTCGACGGCAGAACGGTCGTCTTCGATCCAGACGCTGGCCTCCGCCAGATCGGTGCCGAGGACGAACACGTCGTCGACGACGGTCCGCGAGTCCGGATTCAGGTTCGATATCTCGACGCGAAGCTGCCCGTCCGGTCCGATCTCGGCGTACTGCTCTCCGTTGGCCGTGTCGGCGGGATCGAGGTAGACACCACGGACGGCCTCGTCACCGGTCGTGAACGCACCAGTGGTCGTGGCGATGGCGAAAGCACCGACTACCAGGAGTGCGAGGAACAGCGACCGGTGAGTGTCCATCTCGTTACCTTACCATTCGTCGTGCTCGTTTTGCCGCCGGCTGGGCAGTCGCCACGGTCCTGTCGCCTGTCTGTCAGGGAGCCGACCTTAGTTCTCGTTCGCGACGATCACGAGCGATCCGTTTCCGTCGGTGTCGGGGGAGTCCGGCACTTCTTTGCCGGCCTCGACCGTCGCTTTGAGGTCGAGCGAGTCTCCGCTGCTGCCCGAAGAGCCGCCTGTCAGTGGGTTCTGTGCGCTATCGAGTTCGAAAGTCACGATCGCATCGAGATCGCCGACGGTACCGATGCCGATCGTCGCGCTGTCACTGGGAGTACTGCCCGAGGGCCCGTTCAGCTGGATGTCCACGTCGGTCGTGGAGTTGTTCGTGATCGTGACGACGGAGTCGATGATCGTCGTCGCGTCGTCGTTCAGCCCCTCTGCACTGCCACCAGTATTCGTACCGAGTGCTTCACCGATGTTGATGGTCAGCGTGTCGGTGTTGTCGTTCGTGACGTAGGTGCCGTCCCCTTCGAGACCGATCAGACCGTTCGCGTCACCGACGGTGGTGACTTCGACCGTTCGGTCCGCCTGGACCTGTGTCAGGGCTCCGCTGCCCAGGACTGCGCCGCTGCCAACTGCTGCTGTGCCAATGCCGATGAGTAGGTTCCGTCGATTCATGATTCACTCGACCACCCACCAAGGTGGTTACCATAACATGTTTGCCCACTCATAAATAACTTGTGCGTCTATCGCGTCTCAAAACGGAGATATCGGACGATTCATACGGTCTATTGCGTGTTTGTCGTTGTCACACCCTCGGTACGACGACGTCGGATCACTGTTGGCGATGTGATATGGCAGCCGACCGGGTGGCCCCGAATACGATCGTCGTACCGACCGTCACGTCTTTGGTAGTGGCCCAGACAGTAGCGTGCAATGGGAACGGGCGACGGTTCTGCGTGGGTACTGCGTTCGCGTCACCTGCTCGCACAGCACCTCGCGGTCGCGGTGGTCGTCTGCCTGGTGCTGGCCGGGGCCGGTGGGTTCGTCGCCTACGCCGAGTACAGTGCGCCCGACACGACGACCGAGCAACGCGTCACTGCCTCGTGGACGACCGACAGCTCGTTCGCCTACCAGGCCACCGTCGAGCGCTCGACACGGGCCTTCGAGGCGGGCACGATCCTCCGGAACCGATCGGCGTACCTGTTCCGCGTGACGCCGGCACTGGCCGGCGAGCACCGCTTCCGACACGAGGGCGCTCCCGAGGCGGCGACCGTCGCGACGGACGTGCGACTGGTCAAACGCTCGATCGGCGGGACCGGTGACGACCGAACCGAGTTCTGGCGCGTCACCGACTCGCTGGCCTCGGAGGAGACGACGGTCGCACCCGGCGAGAGCGCACGCACGAGCTTTCGAGTGAACGTCTCCCAGCAGCGCAACGAGACTCGACAGATCGAGCGCGAACTCGGCGGGACGCCGGGGCGCATCGAGCTGTTCGTCCGCGTCACGACGCGGGTGACGACCACCGTCGACGGGGAGCAACTGGAACGGAGCCGGACCGAGCGACTGACGATCCGGCCCGGTACCGCCACGTACGCGGTCGCGGCGAACACGACCGGACGACAGGCGGAACCGGTTCGGACCGAGACTGTCTCCGTCCCCGTCGAGAAGAACACCGCCCGGATCTACGGCGGCGCGGCCTTCGCGGCCTTCTCGCTACTCGCCGCGGCGGGACTGGTCTTCGCCGACCGTCGCGATCAGCTGGCCGTCCCACCCGAAACGGTGGCCGCCTTGCAGACCGAACGGACGCGCGACCGCTTCGACGAGTGGATCTCGGTCGGGCGCGTCCCCGAACCGGACGACGACGAGCGCGTCGTCACCGTCGACTCGCTGGCGGATCTGGTCGACGTGGCGATCGACAGCGATCGACGCGTGATCGAGGACGGCGACGACGGTCGGTTCGTGGTGCTCGTCGATCAAGTGCGGTACTGCTACGAGCCCCGAGCCCCGACGATCGACTCGACGGATTCGGTGGGCGACGGCTCGAACGGGGCGACCGACGCCGTCGGCGAAGACGGCTCGGACCCGACGAGAGACGACGACAGCTGAGCCGACACGCCGTCTCCGGCGGTCACACCTGTGCTATCTTCCAGAACTGGTTTTTGACGCTCGGATTCGATCCCTTCCAGGGCCACTGGATCGCCGCCGCGCCCGATTCGGTATCACCGCCATCGATGTCGATGACGTATCCGCTCCCCTCGTTTTCGATCCGATACCGATCTGGTGCGTTCGGTATCGGCACGACGTTCCAGCGCTGGTATGCCGTTCCGTCTGGCGGTTCGAGTATCAGCGGTGACCCGCTGCTGTCGCGGTTCTCCGGCGTGATAACGCCGTCACGCCAATAGTGCTCTATCGTGTACGCACAGCCGTCGTCGGTCGGGGTAAGTATCCACGAAATCGAGTACCCGACTTGCTCGACTCTGCCATCTCCCCACCAGCCAGAGTCGTACCCCAAATACAGACCAGAGTGGACCGGTGAGAGTCGATACTGTCCTTCACTGAGCGGTGGCGTCGTCACCCGTCGCGTCAGATCGATTTCCGTCCCTGGTCCCGTCGCGCTAATTCGCACCTCGTCGGCGGTGTCACTGGCCGGGGCGAACTGCACGTCGACGGTGTTGCCGGGCCCCGGCGGCAGCGGAAACTGGACGCGCTTGCGCCGCCGTCCCGTTCGCGGCTGCAACACGTCGATAGCGTCGGTCTCGATCTCGACGACGAACTGGTCCTGGCCGTTGTTCGTGAGCGAGAACCCGCCGCCACATCCCGACGTGCCCTCGATACCCAGCAACGCGTCGGCGTCGGAAACGACGTCGACGGACGCCCGTCGATTCGCCGTGGACTTCGTCAGTCCGAGTGTCTGTCCCGCGAGGAGAGCGCCACCGCTCCCCATGAGGGCCAGCGCACCGCGACGCGTGAGCGTTCGCCTGTCCACCACCGGTCACCACCGACCTATACGGTCAGTAACAGGATCTTACTGAGGGGGAAACATTAACCTTGTTCTCTATTCACCGGCCGATATCGTCCCGTACTGTTGGCTGTCACTTCGTGACGGTCCGGCACCTGGGGGTGGCGAAACCGGTCACTCGATGTTGACGACCAGTACCGGCACGTCGACGCCCTTCAAGACGCGTTCGGTGACGCTGCCAAGCGTGGCGACCCGATCGCGACCAGTCTGGCCGTGGGTCCCCATCGTGACCACGTCGACGTCGTTGTTCGTCGCGTACTTCTGAATCGTCTTGTGCGGGATCCCCTCCTCCATCGCGGTCTCGACCGTCACCCCGGCGTCCTCGGCGGTGACTGTCACGTCGTCGATCGCGACCTCGCCCTGTTCACGCAGCGCCTCGATAACGTCGTCCTGGGTCTCTTTGTCGGCCGCGAGGAAGCGACGACGGTCGACCACGTACAGGACGTGCAGCGTCGCGTCGTGGTTCCGGGCCAGCGTGAGCGCGTGGCCAACGGTGTCTTCGGTGCCCTTGCTTCCGTCGGTCGGCAGCAAAATGTCGTCGTACGTCTCCATCGTTCGCCCTTTCGTCGGCCTCCCCAATATGTGTGGTCCCGTCGTGGCGTCTGACTGACACTGCCGGCTGTCACTGGATACTCGCGACCACAGGGTCGCACCATTCGTTACAGACGTACAGCCGGCAGTCTGACTCGCTCGTTCCGACCCCTTCTCGGCCCTCGATCGTCTCTGGGAGCTTTAATAAACTGAACGCCATACTAAAAACAATGTAAAGACGTGCTTGGAGTGGAGTTTCCACCGGAAATTACTTGTCGTGTTCCCTAAAATTGTGGCTATCACAGGGGTTGGTTTCGGTGGAATGGACACAGCCACGTCGTGGACGGTCGGTCGCGCCGGTGATCGGTGTCGCTCTGCTGGTCGTCATCGTCGTCGTGCTCGCCGCCGTCTCGGCAGTGACGTTCGTCTCGCTCGGTGAGAGCGGGGTCGACTCGGCGGCCGTACAGGGAATGGGGAGCTTCGACTTCCGGCAGGACGGCGACACGGGGAACGTGACGATCCAGCCCGACGCCGTCCGGTCACAACCGGCGGCGACCTTCCACCTTCGAGTCAACGATCGGGACGTACACCAGTGGAACGGCCACGACCCCGTCGAGTTGTCCTGCCTGATTCCGGGCGATTCGATCACCGTGATCAGTGTGACCGACAGCGGCCAGAGCTCGATCGTCCAGGAGTACGACTTCCGGTCGGCGACGGTCTGTCCGGAGATGAGCTTCGAGGAGCGGTTCAAGTTCGCACGCGTCGGGCCGGACGAAGACGACATGCAGCGCGTCGAGGTGGGTGACGACGTGGCGTTCGGGCTGTCGATCGACCCCGACGGACCGGGGCCGGACAATCAACACGCCTGGGCCGACCACACCCTGCCCGACGTGGGGAAGATCTCCCTGGCGAACGACTGGCACTACGTCCAGGCCTACACCGAGGGCCGCCCGGTCGAGGGACTGGAACCGCCGGTCTGGGTGTTCGTCCTGACCGACAACGTCCACTGGGACGGCGTTCCAGAGGCCAGCGGCGCTCGCGGGAGTGGGAACTACGCCAACTGGACCGACGACCCGGACAGCTTCGGCGATCCGGTCGAGAAGACGTACGATCTCGAATCCGGGCCGGAGGGCCGCGAGGTCGATCTGCAGGATCGCGTGCTCGACGGCGATCCCGCAACCGAACCGACCAACGACATCTACGTCGTCTTCAAACCAGACTGTCCGAAGAGCACGCTCAAGATCGTCGCACAGAGTGGAACCTACGAGAACGCGATCTACTTCAACGACGAGCAGATCGTCGAGAACACCGCCGACCTCGGCAACGACAACACCGACATCGAACCGGCGCTCACCTTCGACGCACCCGGCGTCTGCCAGGACGACTGACGAGGAGACCGGGCGCTCCGTCTCAATACACTTATCCCACCGTACCGTTTTGTGCCGTCCATGAGCACGGTCACGGTCACGCTACCGGATGGCTCCCCCCTCGAACTGGAGGCCGGGGCCACCGTCGAGGACGCCGCCTACGAGATCGGCCCGGGTCTCGGCTCGGACACGGTCGCCGGCGTCGTCGACGGTGAGCTCGTCGACAAACACACCCCGCTGCCCGACGACGCAGAGCTCGAAATCGTCACAGACGGGGCCGACGAGTACGTCGACGTGCTTCGCCACTCGGCGGCACACGTCTTCGCACAGGCGCTCCAGCGACTGTACCCGGAGGCGGAGCTGACACTGGGACCGTGGACCGACGACGGCTTCTACTACGACGTGACCGGCGTCGACCTCGACGAGGACGACCTCGGAGACATCGAGGACGAGGCCCACGAGATCATCGCGGAGGACCTCGACATCGAACGCGTCATGCTCGACCGCGAAGAGGCGCTCGATCGCTACGAGGACAACGAGTACAAGCAGGAGATTCTGGAGACCGAAGCAGCGGGCGAGGACCCCGTCTCCTTCTACGAGCAGGGCGAGTTCTACGATCTCTGTCAGGGCCCCCACGTCGAGTCGACCGGCGAGATCGGCGGCTTCGCGCTGCTGGAGATGTCGGCCTCGTACTGGCGCGGCGACGAGGACAACGACACCCTCACGCGGGTGTACGGCACCGCGTTCCCGACCGAAGAGGAACTCGACGAGTACATGGAGCGCCGCCAGAAGGCCAAGGAACGCGACCACCGCAAGATCGGTCAGGAGATGGACCTGTTCTCCATCGACGAGACGACCGGTCCCGGCCTCCCGCTGTACGAGCCCAACGGGAAGACGGTCCTCAACGAGCTCTCCGACTACGTCGCCGATCTGAACCGCGATGCCGGTTACGACGAGGTCGAGACGCCCCACGTCTTCCGCACCGAGCTGTGGAAGAAGTCGGGCCACTACGACAACTACGTCGACGACATGTTCCTGCTGGACGTCAACGACGAGGAGTACGGCCTCAAGCCGATGAACTGTCCGGGCCACGCGACGATCTTCGACCAGCAGTCGTGGTCCTACCGGGACCTACCGATCCGCTACTTCGAGGACGGCAAGGTCTATCGCAAGGAGCAGCGCGGCGAACTGTCGGGGCTCTCGCGGACGTGGTCGTTCACGATCGACGACGGCCACCTGTTCGTCCGACCCGACCAGATCGAGGCGGAGGTCCTGTCGATCATGGACATCATCCTCGACATCCTGGACACGTTCTCGCTCGACTACACCGTCCAGTTCGCGACCCGCCCCGAGAAGTCCACCGGCAGCGACGAGATCTGGGAGAAGGCGGAGTCCCAGCTAGAAGCGGTGTTAGAGCAAGAGGGCATCGACTACGTCGTCGAGGAGGGCGACGGTGCCTTCTACGGGCCGAAGATCGACTTCGCCTTCGAGGACGCGCTGGGTCGCCACTGGGACGGTCCGACGGTCCAGCTGGACTTCAACATGCCCGAGCGGTTCGACCTGACCTACACGGGCGAGGACAACGAGGACCACCGCCCGGTGATGATCCACCGGGCCCTGTACGGCAGCTACGAGCGGTTCTTCATGGTGCTGATCGAGCACTACAACGGGAAGTTCCCGCCGTGGCTCGCGCCCGAACAGGTCCGTCTCCTCCCCGTCTCCGACGACAACGTTCCCTACTGCGAGGAGATCGCAGAGGAACTCGACGACTTCCGCGTCGAGATCGAGGACCGCTCGTGGACGGTCGGCAAGAAGATCCAGGTCGCCCACGACGACAAGGTGCCCTACATGATGGTCATCGGTGACGACGAGGAGGCGGCCGGGACCATCTCCGTCCGGGACCGCAAGGAACGCGAGGAGAAAGACCTCGAACTGGCCGACTTCAAGCAGCACCTCGAACGCGAGGTCGAGCAGAAGCGCACCGCCGTCACGTACCTCGTGTAGTCACGCCTCTTGGTTTTCGTCGCCCCCGGAGTGGACGGTGTCTCTGAGGACGAGCGGCCCGATCGACAGCGTCCGCTTCGCGACGGTGACGATCCGCAGGATGTAGGCCAGCAGGAGGACGAACGGGACCAGCGCGACCGTCGTCGCGGCGCTGACCAGCCAGACGACGCTGTCGACGCCGAGGACGCCGCCCTGCACGACGGCCGTCTGTCCGCCGTAGAGGATCATGCCGGCCGAGACGATCAGCGCCGGGACGGCGGCGTACGCGATCGCCCGCGAGAGCTCGATCAGTTCCCACTGAAAGTACAGCGTCTTGACGTGCTCGCGGGCCGGCCCGAAGAGCGTCAGCGTCTCGACGAGGTCGTCGAGCGCCCCGGCAGCGTCGTCGGTCGCGTCGGCCGCCCTCAGCCGGCGTGCCTCGTAGATCTTGCTCGCGTAGTTGAAGTTCAGTGCGGCGAACACGACCTCGAAGGTACCGAACTGGGACGCTTCGAGGTCGTCGCCGACGGCGTCGGCGTCCGCGACGAGGTCGTCGGCGAACGAACGCAGTCGCTCGTCGCCGCTTCCCTCGGCTGCCGTCTGTAGTGTCGCGGCCTGGCGACCGACCGCCGCGACGAGCGACCGGAGAAAGCTCGCCGGATCCGGGGGCGTCACGTCGCTGTCGATGACCGACTCGACCGACCGCCGGAACGACATGGCACCGTCCATCCGTTCCCGTTGGTCCCCCAGCGCCCCGAGTTCCTGTGACAGCACCAGCTGAGAGAGCGTCACGACGAGCGTGACGCCGGTGATGATCGCCGTCAGCAACCCCTGGAACAGCGTCTCGACCGGGTCCGAGCTACCGATGGCCGCCCGCAGGTCGGTCCCGACGACCTGACTCAGTGCCACGAGCGCGAGGAAGACCGACAGGAGCGCGAGCGCCGCCACCACGCGCCGATCCGCGCCGAGCAACAGCCAGAGCTTCCACCGGCTCTCGTCGGCCCGTTCTCGCATCGTCCCGGCACCGACATCACTGTCGGCAGTTGGCATAGCTGCCCATTCGAAGGCCACGCACTTATAGCACCGATCGGGGCGACGGACGAGACGGCGATCCGGTCGTCGTCGCTCATCAACTGCTTATACGACCGGCTGTACATCTGTGACCGATTTCGCCACCCCGGGGTGGCGAAGATCTGCACGAAGTTACAGCCGGCAGTATTACGACTGTTCGTCCTCTTTGAGGTCTTCGAGCTCGCTCTCGACTTCGCTGTCGGAGACCTCGGGCGTCTCCACGTCGGCCTCGCCGTTGCCCCCCGCCAGCTCGGCTTCGAGGTCGTCGGTCGTGACCTCGGCGTCTGCGCTCTCGTCGGTCGTCTCGTCGGCGTCGCCTTTGCCCATCTCGGCTTTCAGCGTGTCGAGTTCGGCGTCGACCTCGCCTTTCGACTGGATATCTTCGAGTTCGCGGTCGAGCTGGTCCTTGTCGCTGAGCGCGTCCTCGAAGACGCCCTCGTCTTGCAGTTCGTCCATCGCCTGGGAGCGGGCCTCCATCTTCTCGGTGCGTTCCTCCGCGCGCTCGATCGCACGTCCCACGTCTTTCATCTCGTCGCCGGCTCCCGTCATCGCCTCGTTGACTCGCTTGGAGGCCTCGGCGGCCTCGTAGCGTGCCTTCATCGTCTCTTTCTTGGTCTTGAACTGCTCGATGCGCTGCTGGAGCTGGTCTTTCTGTTCGACGAGCCCCTCCTGCTGGCTCTGGAGCTGCTGGATCTGACTGTCGAGCTCCTCGATCTGGCTCATCTTCTGCTTTTTCTTTTCGAGGGCCTTCCTGGCCAGATCCTCGCGATCCTGCTCGATCGCCTGCCGGGCCTGTTCGTTGTGGTTCTCGACGTTCTCTTCGAGTCTGCGTTTCTGGATCTCCAGGCGCTTTTTCTGGGTGGTCAGGTCGGCGATCCCTTCCTTCACGTCCTGGAGTTCGTCCCGCAGTTGCTCGTAGGAGTAGTCGAGCGTCTCGTTCGGGTCCTCGGCGCTGTTGAGGACGGCGTTCAGCTTCGACCGGATGACGTACGATGCGCGCGAGAGGATTCCCATACCCCGTCTTCGGGGGCCGCGCCTTAAAATTCTTACATCCATCCGCCCTGAGGGACAATGTGGAACGGATTCCGATTCCAGATGGGCGTGACGTGCGGGCCGTCCTCGACGGCTCGGGAGCGGACCGCGTCGTCGTCGCGTGTCCGCCCCACCCACAGATGGGCGGCTCTCGTAGCGACCGGCGCTTGCAGGCGGTCGGCGACGCGGTCGGCGAGCGAGGCGTGGCGTGTCTGCGCTTCGACTACGGGTCGTGGGACGAGGGCCGCGGCGAGCGCCGTGATTGTCTCGCGACGCTGGAGTGGGCCCGCGAGCGGTTCGACTCGGTCGCGCTCTTTGGCTACAGTTTCGGCGCTGGCGTCGCGTTGCTCGCGGCGGCCGAGGCCGACCCACAGCCCGCCGCCGTCTCGGTGCTCGCACCGCCGGCACGACTGGACGACGGCACGGAGACGCCGCCGGCCGTCGGCGACATCGACTGCCCGCTTCAGGTGTGCTACGGCGAGCGCGACGACACCGCCGACTGGCGGCCGGTGGTCGACGCTGCCCGCGAGCGCGGGGCCGCTGTCGAAGGGCTGCCGGCGGACCACCACTTCGTGGGGCAGGGCGAGCGTGTGGGCTCGCTGGTCGCCCAGTTCGTGACGCGGTGATCGCGACGCGGTGGTCGGCGGTTCCCGCGGACGACGCTGGCCCGTTCCGTGGGGCCGCTCGGCCCGACGGTCGCACGTCTGGGAGTGTGGTTCGGGTTCGCTAACCACGCCGCTCGCCGCTTTGCGCCCGACCATAGGCCGGTCTCGCCATCCCGAAATGGTTTTGACGCCACGGAGTCCACCGTCGGTATGCCGACGGAACCTGAGACTGACTACGACCCGGAACTGGGTCGGAAGTTCATTTTCGTAACGGGAGGCGTGATGTCCGGGCTGGGCAAGGGGATCACCGCCGCCAGTACCGGCCGACTGCTGAAAAACGCGGGCTTCGACGTGACCGCGGTCAAGATCGACCCGTACCTCAACGTCGACGCCGGGACGATGAACCCCTTCCAGCACGGCGAGGTGTACGTGCTCAAAGACGGTGGGGAGGTCGACCTCGACCTGGGGAACTACGAGCGGTTCCTCGACATCGACATGACCTTCGACCACAACATCACGACCGGCAAGACCTACCAGCACGTCATCGAGAAGGAGCGGGCCGGCGACTATCTCGGCAAGACGGTCCAGATCATCCCCCACATCACCGACGACATCAAGCGCCGGATTCGAGAGGCCGCGAAGGGCAACGACGTGTGCATCATCGAGGTCGGGGGCACGGTCGGGGACATCGAGGGGATGCCCTACCTCGAAGCCCTGCGCCAGTTCGCCCACGAGGAAGACGACGACGACATTCTCTTTACCCACGTCACGCTCGTGCCCTACTCGATGAACGGCGAGCAAAAGACCAAGCCGACCCAGCACTCGGTGAAGGAACTGCGCTCGATCGGGCTCCAGCCCGACATCCTCGTCGGCCGCTCGGAGGACAAACTCGACATCGACACCCGCGAGAAGATCGCGCTCTTCTGTGACGTGCCGACCGAGGCGGTGTTCTCTAACCCCGACGTCTCTGACATCTACCACGTCCCGCTGATGGTCGAAGAGGCGGGGCTCGACCAGTACGTGATGGAGCAACTCGACATCGCGGACGAGGCGCTCCCACCCGAGCAACGGGAGAACCGCTGGCGCGAACTCGTCACCCAGCAGACGACCGGCGAGGTCGACGTGGCACTGGTCGGCAAGTACGACCTCGAAGACGCCTACATGTCCGTCCACGAGGCGCTGAAACACGCCGGCCTCGAAGCGAACGTCGACGTGAACGTCGAGTGGGTCGACTCCGAGGAGATGAGCGACCACCACGTCGACCGACTCCACGACGCCGACGCCGTCGTGGTCCCCGGCGGCTTCGGCTCTCGCGGGACCGCGGGCAAGGTCGAGGCGATCCGCTACGCCCGCGAGAACGACGTGCCATTCCTGGGTCTGTGTCTGGGCTTCCAGATGGCCGTCGTCGAGTTCGCCCGCAACGTCCTCGGACTGGCGGACGCACACTCCGCAGAGTTGGACGAGGAGACGCCACATCCGGTCATCGACATCCTCCCCGAACAGTACGAGGTCGAGGACATGGGCGGGACGATGCGACTGGGTGCTCACGAGACCGACATCGAGCCGGGGACGCTGGCCCACGAGCTGTACGGCGGCGACTCCTGTACCGAACGCCACCGCCACCGCTACGAGGTCAACCCCGAGTACATCGAGCGCATCGAGTCCGAAGGGATGACCTTCTCGGGGCGCGCCAACAACCGTATGGAGATCCTCGAACTGCCCGATCACCCGTACTTCATCGGGACACAGTTCCACCCCGAGTTCCGCTCGCGACCGACGCGTGCC
>Ga0207754_100372_pt1 | contig 18574 bp, 20 predicted proteins | sample A23E1SouthBayCA_FD_187728 | JGI IMG/M metagenome (GOLD analysis project Ga0207754, IMG submission 187728) | Aerobic enrichment media microbial communities from Eden Landing Ponds, California, USA - A23 E1 (SPAdes) | ecosystem: Environmental > Aquatic > Marine > Unclassified | place: Emeryville... | reverse complement strand
GAACCGCGAAGCAGGCGAGTTCGGCTCGTCCGCCGGCGCGCTCCGCAACGTCACCCACAACGGCTCGGGACACATTCTGCACGACCTGTTCTGGCAGAACATGTCGCCGGAAGGCGGCGACGAGCCTTCGGGCGCGCTCGCAGAGCGCATCGCGGAGGACTTCGGTTCCTACGAGGCGTGGAAGGGCGAATTCGAAGCGGCGGCCGGCGCAGCCGGCGGCTGGGCGCTTCTGGTGTACGACTCGTTCTCGAACCAGCTTCGGAACGTCGTCGTCGACAAGCACGACCAGGGCGCGCTCTGGGGCTCCCACCCGATTCTCGCGCTGGACGTCTGGGAGCACTCGTACTACCACGACTACGGCCCGGCCCGCGGCGACTTCGTCTCCGCGTTCTTCGAGGTCGTCGACTGGGACGAACCCGCCGCCCGCTACGACCAGGCCGTCGAACTCTTCGAGTAAACCCGGTACATCCCGACTTTTCTTTCGGACGCAACGCCGTCAGCGGCGGCGCTGTCCGCGAATCGAATCGAATTAAATCAGTCCGCGGGTGCGCTCCGCTCGTCCTCAGGGCTGTCGGTCGCGGGCGGTCGGGTCGCTGAACAGGTCGGCCCCGTCGAACTCGTCGTTCAGCGCGCAGACGCGGTCGTGCAGGGCGGCGAAGTCGCGGCCAACCCCGCGGTCGAAGCCGGCGAGGATTCCGGTGGGGCGGTCGCCGACGAAGGTCCGAAACTGCTCGAACGAGTCGAACCCGCGGACGGTGTAGCCGTAGTCCGCGTAGTACAGCGTCTCGTAGGTGTCTCTCGTGACGTATCCGAACCGCTCGTTGTCGATAAACTGCGAGATGTCGAGACATTCGAGCGCATCGGACACGTCCTCTCTGACGTAGAGGTGTTCGTACCCGTGGTGGTCGAAGACCCAGAGGTCGCGGAGGTCGTCCCCGCCGAAGCTACGGAAGGCCTCGACGAGTCGTGCGGCGGCGTCGCTCATCGTTTCGGGTCTGGCGTCACGGCTGATAAGCCTACTTATGGGGTCGTCGAGGGCTGTAAGGGAGCGATGGGCACGCTCGTCAGTCGCACTGCCGTCGCCGCCGATGCTCGTTACCCGCCGCCTGCGGTCGTCGGGGTTTTGCCCGTCGGCCGAGAAGCGCACGCATGCCCAAGCCGAAAGACGACTTCGACACCCTCTACGGGTATCTCCTGTACGAACCCGCCGACATCCTCGACCCCGACTACATGTACACCGTGGGCGAAATCGCCCGCCTGATGCAGGGGCTGTCGCCGCAGGACGACCTCGCCGAGGAGACCGAAGACCGCATCATCCAGTGGACGATTCCGTGGATCGTCGCCAACCAAGAGGACTTCGTCATCAACGACCCGCGGAGCGACGAACCGGGTTACTTCGGCCTCCATCCCGATGCGGTCCCCGAGGAAGACGAGGAATAACGACCGCACTCACACCGCGTGGCTCGGCGTTCCCGATATTCTTCCGACGCGAGAGTCGCACAAACGGTTATCTGTCAGGTAGTTGTGTCCTCTATCGTACGATGACTCAGTTCGACACCGAGGTCGCGGTCGTGACCGGCGCTAGCTCTGGAATCGGTCGCGCGACGGCGGAGGCGTTCGCCGCGGCGGGCGCGCGCGTCGTCGTCTCCGACGTGAACGTCGAGGGCGGCGAGGAGACCGTCGCACGCATCGAAAAAGCCGGCGGGACGGCGATATTCGTCGAGACGGACGTGACGGACGACGACGCCGTCGCCGCGCTGGTCGACACGGCTGTCTCCGAGTACGGCCGACTCGACTTCGCCTGCAACAACGCGGGCATCGGCGGTCCGCAGAAACCGACCGCCGACCTCTCGGCTGACGAGTGGCAAGGGGTCGTCGACGTGAACCTCAACGGCGTCTGGCGGTCGATGCGGCACGAGATTCCCGCGATGCTCGACGGCGACGGCGGCGTCATCGTCAACATGGCGTCGATTCTCGGGAAAGTCGGCTTCGCGAACGCGGCCCCGTACGTCGCCGCGAAGCACGGCGTCCTCGGGCTAACGAAGACCGCGGCCATCGAGTACGCAGAACAGGGCGTCCGCGTCAACGCGGTGTGTCCGGGCTTCGTCGACACGCCGCTGCTCGGGGAAGGCGGCCTCGACGACCCCGAAGCGCGGCAGGGAATCGAGTCGCTCCACCCGATGAACCGCCTCGGCGACGTGGACGAAATCGCCTCCGCGGTCGTCTGGCTCTGTTCGGACGGCGCGTCGTTCACGACCGGCGAGGCGCTCACCGTCGACGGCGGCTACACGAGTCGGTAGAACGGGCTAGCGCGACGTAACGAGTTGGCGAGGCGTAACGGGACGACGCGGCGGCGGCGAGGTCGACCCGGGGACTTACCTCGTCCGCGCCGCTTTCGCCGCGAGGTCGATGTCGTCTTTTGGGCGAGTGGTGACGCTCGGCCCGTGGCCGGTGTGGAGTTCGGTCAGGTCGTCGCCGACGACCTCGCGCAGGCGGTCGATGCTCTCGACGAGCGCGCCGCGGTCGCCCTCGGGGAGGTCGGTCCGGCCGAAGCCGCCGTTGGCGAAGACGAGGTCGCCCGCGAAGCAGACGCCCGACCCGCGGGAGAAAAAGCAGAGGTGGTCGTCCTTGTGGCCCGGCGTGTGGACCGCCTCAAACACGTCGTCACCGATTTGGACGCGCTCGCCGTCGTCGATGCGCCTGTCTACGGCGAGGTTGCCGGTGTCGTAGCCCCACGTCTGCACGTCGAACGCCTCGCGGACGGCGTCGACGTTGCCGATGTGGTCGGGGTGCGTGTGGGTGAGGTACACCGCGTCGAGCGAGTCGGTGACCTCGCGGACCATCGGCACCACGTCGAAGTTCGCCCCGGTGTCCACGAGCGCGGTGGTCTCGCCGTCGACGAGAAAGACGTTGCTCGTGAAGGCACGGATGTCTCCTGCGAGATTGCGAATCATGGTCACGGGTACGAAAAGCGGGGTATTCGGTGTTGTGGGCGCTGCGGAAATCCGGGCCGAGGACGGTAGGATTTAGAGGGACCGACGACGACCAACACCCAACCAGGGCACCCCTCATGCGCCAATATCTCGACCTCGTCACGGACGTTCTCGGAACCGGGCAGCACAAACCGAATCGAACCGGAGTGGACACCATCTCGGGCTTCTCGAAGCACTACACTGTCGACTTACAGGAGGGCTTTCCGCTGCTCACGACGAAGGACCTCTCGGGCTTCCGCTGGAACTCCCTCATCCACGAACTGCTGTGGTACCTCTCCGGCGAGGAGCACATCCGCACCCTCCGCGAGGAGACGGGCATCTGGGACGCGTGGGCCGACGACGAAGGTCACCTCGACACGGCCTACGGCCGGTTCTGGCGTCGCTACCCGGTCCCCGAGGAGGGGCTTGCGGGCGAGGCGTGGCCCGACGACGGCCACCGCTGGATGAACGACGAGGGGACGTTCGACCAGCTCGCGTACGTCCTCGACACGCTCGACGAGAACCCGAACTCGCGCCGGCTGGTTATCAACGCGTGGCACCCCGCCAACGCCGCCGTCTCGACGCTCCCGCCCTGCCATTACACGTTCGTCTTTAACGTGCAGGGCGACGAACTCAACCTCCATCTGACCCAGCGCTCCGGCGATATCGCGCTCGGCGTCCCGTTCAACCTCGCGGCGTACGCCATCCTCGCGCAGGTCGTCGCCCAGCGCGCCGGCTTCGAACTCGGGTCGTTCGCCCACACTATCGTCGACGCCCACGTCTACTGCGGGGCCGGCGAGCGCGGCGCGTGGTACGGCGACCACCTCGACGAACTCCAGTCCCGCCTCGACGACGTGGAGTCGCCCGAAGGATACCTCGACGTGCGCGAGTGGCTCCTCGACGCGGCCCCCGAGGAGGCCGACGGCGAGGAGGACTACGACCACGTCCCCGGACTGCTCTTGCAGGCCTCGCGCGAACCGCGCGAGCGCCCCGCGCTCGACGTGGCCGACGTGCCGCTCGAAGAACTGTCGTTCGAGGATATCGTCCTCCGCGACTACGACCCGGCCGACGGGATTCGCTTCGCGGTGGCCGAATGAGCGGCGAGGTGCCTGCTGGGTCCGAAACCGAAGGCGACGCAGCGGTCCGGTTCGTCCTCGTCGCCGCCGTCGCCGACAACCGCGTCATCGGCCGCGACGGCGACATGCCGTGGCACCTCCCCGAGGACCTCAAACAGTTCAAGCGGACGACGACCGGTCACCCGGTCGTGATGGGTCGCAAGACCTACGAGAGCATCGCCCGCCAGCTCGGCGGCCCGCTGCCGGACCGTCACAGCGTCGTGCTGACGACCCGCGACCTCGACCTCCCCGAGGGCGCTGAAGCGGTCGATTCGGTCGAGTCGGCGGTCGCCGCCGCCGAGGACGCGGCCGACGAGATGGGCGTCGAGACGGTGTACGTCGTCGGCGGTGCGACCGTCTACGAGCAGTTCCTCGACCGCGCCGCGGGGCTGGTGCTCACCGAACTCGACGCGGCCCACGAAGGCGACACGCGGTTCCCCGAGTGGGACCGCGGGAAGTGGGTCGAGACCGACCGCGACGACCGCGACGGCTTTTCGTTCGTCACGTACGAGCGCCGGGAACAGGGACACCGAGAACCCGCCGCGACTGACCGCGGCGCGGAGGAATCCGATGACTAACACGGGCGAGTGGGAGTACAAAATCGTCCGCACGGCCGACGGCGGCCTGTTCAGCGGCGACACGTCCCCGATGGAAGACGCACTCAACTCCCTCGGCGGCGACGGCTGGGAGCTCGTGGACACGATTTCCGACTCGCGCGGCGCTGGCGCGAACAGCGGGCAGACGGCGCTCGTGTTCAAGCGGCCGAAGCGCTGAGACGCCGGGCGTTATCTCACGGGGCGCTCGTGAACGACCCGTGTTTCTCGTGATGCACCACGAGTAGCTTTATTGACGCGAACGACCTCGTAAGAGGGAACGAAGCTTCCCCTCGCTATGACCGCCTCGACACTCGCAGACCGACTCCGACAACCCGAGTACACCGGCGAGAACCGGTGTACGCCCTGTACCGTCGTGAACGTCGTCATCGCCGCCGCGTTGAGTCTGTTGCTCGGCGTCGCGTGGCCGCCGCTCGGGTTCGTCTCGTTCGCCCTCTTCGCGGGCGCGATTTACTTCCGCGGCTACCTGATTCCCGGCACGCCGACGCTCACGAAGACGTACTTCCCCGACCGGGTCCTCCGCTGGTTCGACAAGGAGCCGACGCAGACTCGCGTCGGGGCCACCGCATCCGCTCCTGGGTCGGCCACCGATGACGACGTTGACGCCGAATCGTCGGGCGAGGAGGTCGAATCGGGGCAGTTAGACGGCGACGGCTCGTCAGTCGCGGCGTTCGACGTGGAGGCGACCTTGATGGACGCCGGCGCGTTGGAGTTGGACGAGAGCGGCGACGAACTCCGCCTCGCACCGGCGTTCGAATCGGCGTGGGACGACGAAATCGCGCGCACCGACGAGACGGTCGCTCGACGGTGGCTCGCCCGCTTGACCGGGGTCGACGAGGCCGATGTCACGCTAGAGTCTCGCGCTCGGAGCCGGTGGCTCGTGGCGATGGCCGACGGGACCACCCTCGGCACCTGGGAGTCGAACGGCGCGCTCGTCGCGGACGTGGCTGCCGACGCCGCGCTCGACGGTCGCCTCGACGACCGGGACCAGCTGACGGCCGAACAGCGGAGCGCGCTGGCGCGGGGGCTCCGCATCTACCTCAACAGCTGTCCGACCTGCGGCGGCGGCGTCCGGTTCGGCTCGGAGACCGCCGAATCGTGCTGCCGGTCGTGGGAGGTGTTCGTCGTCCGCTGTGAGGACTGCGAGACGCGACTGCTGGAAGTCGACGCCGAGGCGCTCGAACCCGAAGCCGCCTGAGCCGCCGGACTGGCGCGTCGGCCGCGACGCTCCGCCGGCGAATACATTTTTGTCGGCTGACAACAGTTTCTCCGTATGAGCAAGGCGCACTTCGAGGTGTTCGTCGACGCGGCCGACAAGTACCGCTGGCGACTCGTCCACGACAACGGAAACATCCTCGCCGACTCGGGCGAGGGCTACGCGTCGAAACAGAAGGCGAAACAGGGCATCGAGAGCGTCAAGCGGAACGCGCCCGACGCGGACGTTATCGAAGCGTAGTTCCGCGGTTCGAGCCTCGGTTCGCCTGAAATCGCCAGATATCCGCCGGTTCGAGTACGAACCCCACACCGATGCCGGGTGTGGAGGCTTTTTCCGCCTCCGGGACTGACCGGAGAGTAATGACGAACGTCGCCGACGCGAGCGAGGAGGTCGCACGATGAACCGAAACGACAAGCAGGCCTACGACCGCGGCACGTCGCTTTTCTCCCCCGACGGACGCATCTATCAGGTCGAGTACGCCCGCGAGGCCGTCAAGCGCGGCGCGCCGGTTCTCGGCGTCCGCACCGCCGACGGCGTCGTGCTGGCGGCGCTCCGGTCGACCCCGTCGGACCTCATGGAAGCCGAAAGCATCGAGAAACTGCACAAGCTCGACGACGCGCTCGGCGCGGCCACGGCCGGCCACGTCGCTGACGCGCGGAAGCTCGTGGACTTCGCGCGGACGACCGCCCAGCGCGAGCACCTGCGCTACGGCGAGCCAATCGGCGTCGAGACGCTCACGAAAACCATCACCGACAACATCCAAGAGAGCACGCAGTCCGGCGGCACCCGCCCGTACGGCGCGTCGCTCCTCATCGGCGGCGTCGAAAACGGTTCGGGCCGCCTCTTTGCGACCGACCCCTCGGGGACGCCCCAGGAGTGGAAGGCGGTCGCCATCGGCGGCCACCGCGAAGACGTGCAGGCCGCCCTCGAAGACGGGTACGCCGAAGACCTGTCGCTCGAAGACGGCCTCGCGCTCGCCGTCGAGGCGCTCGTCGCGGCCGACGAGGAAATCGAGAGCGACGAACTGAATCTCGTCACCGTCTCCGAGGCGGGCTACGACATCGTCGACGAGGAGACCATCGCCGAACTGTTCGCGGACGCGACCGAGGACGACGAAGACGACGAGTCCGGCGAGACGGACGAAAGCGAGGAGTAGATGACAGACGGGAGCCCGACCGACGGCAACACCTCGGCGGCCGAGGCGGAGACGACAGCGGCCGCGGCCACGGATGCGGAAGCGGGCGCGACCGCCGGCGCGGCGGCCGTGACGCTCGACCGCATCGCGGTGTATCCGGTGAAGTCGCTCGACGCCGAGTTCGTCGACGCCGCCGATATCGTCGAGAACGGCGGGCTCCGCGGCGACCGCGAGTACGCCATCTTCGACGAGGACGACGAGTACGTCAACGGAAAGCGCGAGCGGGCGGTCCACCGAATCCGGAGTTCCGTCTCGCTCGCCGACGGAACGGTCGAACTGTCGGCCCCCGAGATGGACGATTACGACGGCCCGATAGCCGAGGCCGACGGCTGGCTCTCGGCGTACTTCGGCTACCCGATCGAACTCCGGCGCGACCCCGCCGGCGGGTTCCCCGACGACACCGAAGCCAGCGGGCCGACGGTCATCTCGACCGGGACGCTCGACGCGGTCGCCTCGTGGTTCGACGGCGTCGACGCCGACGAGATGCGCCGTCGCCTCCGGCCGAACCTCGTCTTCGACGCGAGCGAGCCGTTCTGGGAGGACCACCTGTTCGACCGGCGCGGGACGGTCGTCGAGTTCAGCGTCGGCGGGGTCGCCTTCGAGGGCGTCAACCCCTGCCAGCGCTGTGTCGTCCCGAGCCGCGACCCGGACACGGGCGCGGAGACGGCAGACTTCCGGACGACGTTCATGACGAAGCGCCGCGAGACGCTCCCCGAGTGGTCCGGCGGCGACTGGTTCGACCACGACTTCCGGCTCATGGTCAACACCGCGGTGCCGGAATCGTCGTGGGGCGAGACGCTGTCGGTCGGTGACGCGGTCACCGTCGGTGACATCGTCCCCGAGTGAGGGTCGGGTTTCGTCGCGTTCGAACGCCTCGCAGTCGGTCGGTTGTTCTTACACCCGCGGCTTTAGGTCACCTGCCCCGGTTGACACACATATGTTCACGCTAACCGGCGTGCGGGTCGTCGACGCCGACGGGACCCGCGAGGCGAACGTGGTGATAGACGAGTCGACCGGGCGCATCGCGTCCGTCAGCGACGAGACCGAAGGCGAGACGCGACACTGCTCGGGTGCGGTGGTCGCGCCGGGACTCGTCGACGCCCACGTTCACCTCATGATGGACGGTCGCCCCGACGTGGCTGCCTATCGGTCCGAGCCGGTCGAACGCGCCTGCTATCGGGCCGCGGCCAACCTCCAGAAGACGCTGGAAGCGGGCGTCACGACCGTCCGCGACCTCGGTTCGCCCGGCGACCTCGCGACGAGCGCGAAGGCGGCGGTCACCGACGGCGACCTCGACGGGCCGCGCGTCCTCGCCGCCGGGGAACCCATCACCATGACCGGCGGCCACGCCCACTGGTTGGGTCGGGAGGCCGACGGTCCGAACGAGGTTCGCAAGGCCGCCCGAGAGCAACTGAAGCGCGGCGCTGACGTGGTGAAATGCATCGCGACCGGCGGCGTCCTCACGACCGGCGCGGTCACGGGCGCACCCGAACTCACGGAAGCGGAGATTCGCGCCCTCGCGGAGGCCGCGAGCGCGAAGGGCGTCCCGACCGCGGCCCACGCCCACGGCGAGGACGGTATCAAAAACGCCGCCCGCGCGGGGGTTTCGAGCGTCGAACACGGGATGTTCATGGACGAGGAGGCCGCCGACCTCATGGTCGACAACGGTACGTACTGGGTGCCGACGGCCTCGGCCGTCCGCGAAATCGTCGAGGCGGGCGTCGAGGCCGGCATCCCGCCGGAGGCCGTCTCGAAGGCCGAAGACGCCGCCGAGCGCTTCGAAGGCGCGTGGTCCCACGCGCTCGAGGCCGGCGTGAACATCGCCATGGGCACCGACGCGGGCACGCCGTTCAACGACCACGGCGAGAACGCGCTCCGCGAGATGGAACTGCTCGTCGAGTACGGCCTGTCGCCCGCCGAAGCGCTCGAAGCCGCGACCGTCGGCGGCGCGGACCTCCTCGGGTTAGACGACGTTGGGAAGGTCGCCGAGGGCTACGTCGCGGACCTCGTCGTCCTCGACGCCGACCCGAGCGAGGACGCCGGCGCGTGGCGGACGGTCCGGCAGGTGTATCGAGAGGGCGAACGGGTCGTCTAATCGCAACACGGCAGTCGGTATCACACCCGATTTGAAGCGACAACCTTTTACAACCGCGAGCAATATCTGGTGATGTACCAACGTGCTCTGTTGGTGTAGTCCGGCCAATCATATCACCCTCTCACGGTGATGACCAGGGTTCGAATCCCTGACGGAGCACTTCTCTCACTCTTGAACCGCGAGCGATAGCGAGCGTGTTCGGTTCCGAAATGCGACGAAGGGTTCGAGCAGCGAGCAACGCAACGCGTTGCGAGTGAGTTCGAATCCCTGACGGAGCACTTCTCTCAATCCCCGAACTGCGAGCGACAGCGACCGTGTGCTTTTACGTGGCACGATTTCGCACTGCACCTACAAGTCGGGGTCACCGAGTTTCGACATCACGAGGTCCTCGGCGGTTCGCAGTCGGTACTGAACCGTCGAACGTGGCACGTCGAGCACGTCGCTGAGGTCTTCGACGGTCACCTTTCGCGGGCGCTCGTAGTAGCCGTGTTCGACGGCGGTTTCGAGCGCCTCCCAGTGAGCCGACGAGAGGTCGGCCGCGATGCGCGATTCGGCGTCCCAGTTACCGGCGCTCGTGAGGTGTTCGACGTCCAGTTGCAGTCCCTCCCGGAGCTGCGCCTCGATGGTCTCGTACAGTTCGCCGAGCGGGTGGTCGCCGGGATAGAGAATGCGCCAGCGGTACGCGCCCGCGCGGCGGGACGACTCGAAGATGACCCCCGGCCCGACGTGTTCGAGGACGTAGCGCGGAATCGAGTGGCAGTTGCTCACCTCCTCGCGGTAGGTGTAGACGGTCATCGAGTTGTCCGAGCGGTCGAGGACGTGGTAGTTGCGATGGGTGTGGCAGTCGGGCGCGTCGAGACACTCGTTACACCGCGTCTCGTCGAGGAACACCTCCTCGAACGCCGACAGCGCCTCCGGCGTGCCGACGACGTGGTCGACCCGCCACATCACGTCCGTGGTGGACGAACAGACCGACGACCGGGACCGCAGGCTCGGGTACTCGTAAAACAGGTCCATTAGCTCGTCGGTGCCCTCCGAGAAGCGAACGACGAATTCGAACTCGCGCATTCGGTTTCCGCTCTGTCGCGGAGCGACTTAGCAGGTACTAATCAGACACCGACCGCGTTCTACCTTCGTTCCGATTCAGACTCGGCTTCGGGGCACACCACTTACTGAAGTTAGCAGATACCAACAGAACTGAGAGGACACCTGAGCACGGAGTAGCGACCACGACGAACGGACACCGAACGCCGCGCGTCAGGCGTGGTTTCCACCCGCTCTTTCGGACGCGCGCTCGCGTCCCGCTGGTTCGTTCGTCCGCGGGGACCGGTTCCGACCGTCCCCACCCCCACCACCGACTGCACTCGAACGCTCCAACCAACCTCGGACGACGGCCGGGTCACCACCTATTTTACGCCCGGTCGTCTACCCGCACGAGGATGTTACTCGCGGGAACGGTGGTCGTCGACGCGTCCACCATCATCGAAGAGGGTGCCGTCGTCGTCGACGGCGACCGAATCGTCGCGGTCGGAGCGCACGCGGACCTCACAGACCGGTATCCTAACCACGAGCGACGCGAGTTCGGCATCGTCGCGCCGGGACTGGTCGGCGGGCACGTCCACTCGGTGCAGTCGCTCGGAAGGGGCATCGCCGACGACACCGAACTCTTGGATTGGCTCTTCGACCACGTACTCCCGATGGAGGCCGGCCTCGACGCGGAGGGGATGCGCGTCGCCGCCGAACTCGGCTACCTCGAATGCATCGAGTCCGGCACGACGACGGTCGTCGACCACCTCTCGGTCAATCACGCCGAGCAGGCGTTCGAAGCCGCGGGCGAGATGGGTATCCGCGGACGCATCGGGAAGGTTCTCATGGACACGAACGCTCCCGAGGGACTCCAAGAAGACACCGACGCGGGCCTCGCCGAGTCCGAGCGCCTCATCGAGCGCTATCACGACAGTTTCGACGGGCGCATCCGGTACGCCGTCACGCCGCGGTTCGCCGTCACCTGCTCGGAGGCGTGTCTGCGGGGCGTCCGCGACCTCGCGGACCGCTACGACGGCGTCCGCATCCACACCCACGCGAGCGAGAATCGAAGCGAAATCGAGACGGTCGAAGACGAGACGGGAATGCGCAACATCCACTGGCTCGACGAAGTCGGTCTCACCGGCGACGACGTCGTCCTCGCACACTGCGTTCACACCGACGACTCCGAGCGCGAAGTGCTCGCAGAGACCGGCACGCACGTCACCTACTGCCCGTCATCGAACATGAAGCTCGCGTCGGGTATCGCGCCGATTCCCGACTACCTCGACCGCGGCATCAACGTCGCACTCGGCAACGACGGCCCGCCGTGTAACAACACGCTCGACCCCTTCACCGAGATGCGACAGGCCAGTCTCCTCCAGAAAGTCGATGCGCTCGACCCGACGAGCACGCCCGCCGCGACGGTTTTCGAGATGGCGACCCGCAACGGCGCGAAAGCCGCCGGCTTCGACCGCGTCGGCGAACTCCGCGAGGGGTGGAAGGCCGATATCGTCGGTATCGACGCCGACCGCACGCGAGCGACGCCGCTCCACGACGTGCTGTCTCATCTCGTCTTTGCCGCCCACGGCGACGACGTGGTGTTCACCATGGTCGACGGCGACGTGCTCTACGACGAGGGCGAACACGTTCGCGCGGACGCCGACGACATCCGAAAACGGGCTCGGGCGGTCGCCGACGGTCTCGACTCGGCGCCGACGAGCGACTGAACAGCGTCTCCGCCTGCGAGACCACCTCGCACGCGAGACCGGCCGGCCGCACCCGCGAGGCCCGCCGCCATCGTCGCCTCTTTCTCTCCGCGCGACGCCACCCGAGTTATGACCGTCCGACTCCGCGCGGCGACGCCGTCCGACCTCCCCGCAATTCGGGAGATTTACGCGCCGTTCGTCGAAGACACCGCGATTTCGTTCGCCTACGACCCGCCGAGCGTCGCGGACCTCGAAACGAAGCTGGAGCAGAAGACCGACTACCCGTGGCTCGTCTGCGAACTCGACGGCGAGGTGGCCGGCTACGCCTACGCCGGCGCGATTCGAGAGCGCATCGCCTACCAGTGGGCCGTCGAGACATCGATTTACGTCCGCCCTGAGTTCCAGCGCCGCGGCGTCGCCCGCGGTCTCTACACGGCGCTTTTGGACCTGCTCGAACGGCAGGGCTACGCCTCGGCCGTCGCCGTCATCACGACGCCGAACCCCGCGAGCATCGCCTTCCACGAGTCGTTCGGCTTCGAGCGCGTCGGCCGTTTCGAGCGCGTCGGCTACAAACACGACGCGTGGCACGACGTGGAGTGGTGGAGCCTCGACCTCGGCGACCGCCCCGACGACCCCGACGCGCCGCTGTCCGTCGCAGACGCTCGCGACCGTGACTGGTGGGACGACGCGCTCACCCGCGGTGCGGCGCTCGTCGAAAACAGCGCATAACGGTTCCACCCGAACCGAGTCAACTCCCGTCGTCCGACTCGGTCGCGTTCAGACGCCGGCTTCGAGGGAGTCTTCAGTCTCGGCGTCCGCCGAGTCGCCTTCCTCGGCCGCCTCGACTTCATCTGCCGCGTCGGCGGCTGCTTCGCCCGTCGCTCCCTGTTCGAGTACGTAGCGCTCGACGCCGGCGGAAAGCATTCCCTGCCAGTCGTCGAACTCGGTGTTCGCGTCGACGTACCGGTCCAACTCGTGGGTCGGTATCGACTCGAAAGAATCCTGATCCGCGACCGCGAATCCGCTTTCTTCGAGGAATTCACTAATCGATGCCGCCTCACAATGTGACTCGACCCACGGCGACGGGAACAAGTCGGCCAGCGTTACCTCGCCGCCGAGACCCCCAATCTCGACGTCGAGTGTCGCGGCCGTCGTTTCGGCCTCACCCATACCCGGGTCCTACGTCCACGGATATAACGGTGTTGCGGTTGGCGTCCGAGAGAGTCAGTTGGTCGAGACGATTTCGACCACGTCGCGGTGCGAAAGCTCGTGGTCAGACCCGATTTGGCGCTTCGAGTGACAGTCGATGCCGTGGAGGAGGCCGTCGCCGATGTCCGAATGCAGATGGTACGCGAAGTCCTCGGTCGTCGAACCCTCGGGCAGGATAAAGCAGTCGCGGAAGACGCCCTGCGAGTCGCTCTTGCCGTTGGCGCTGCCGGGGAAGATGGCAATCGCTCCCATCACGTCGAACAGCGCGTTTTCGAGCGACTGCTGGACGCCCGTGCCGCCGAACTCGGTGACGAACTCGCGAATCTGTTCGAGGCCCGCCTCCTGTTCGTCGCTCACGTCGCCGACGATGTCGAAGTCGTCGTCGCCGGGGCGGTAATCGACGACGCCGCCCTCGTCGGCCTTCTTCAGCGCCTTTTCGGCGTGTGCCGAGGTCGGGACGAACGTCAGGTGTTCGTAGTCCGAATCGGCCGTGATTTCCTCGTAGTTCTCCTGGGAAACCGGCTTGTCCATCTTGTTCGCCGCGATGATGATTGGCTTCGTGCGCTTTCGAATCTCGCGGGCGAGCGACTCCTTGTCCGCGTCGTCCCATTCGTCGGGGTCGAGTTCCAAGCCGAGAGAAAGGATTATCTGCTTGATTTCGTCCTTGTTCGTCTTGAACGCGGACATCTGCTCCGCGAGGTCGACTTCGATATCTTTGTCCTCGCCGTGATAGCCCGAGCGGTAGCGGTCGATACCTTTCTCTAAGACATCGAGGTACCACATGTCCAGTTCGTTTTCGAGGAAGTCGATGTCCTCGCGGGGGTCGTGGCCCTCCGTCGCCTCGCCTTCGATGTCCGTCTCACCGGAGAAGTCGACGACGTGGACGAGCACGTCCGCCTCGTTGAGGTCGGTGAGGAACTGGTTTCCGAGGCCCTTTCCCTCGTGCGCACCGGGGATGAGCCCCGCCACGTCCACGAGTTTGACGGGGACGAACCGCATTCCGTGGTCGCAGTAGCCGACCGAGGGCGTACACGACTCGTCGAACTCCGGGGCCGCACACTCGACGCGGACGTACGCCTCGCCGATGGAGGGGTCGATAGTCGTAAACGGATACGCGCCCTCGGGTACGTCGTTCATCGTCGCCGCGTTGAAGAAACTCGACTTCCCGACGGACGGTTTTCCGACGAGACCGATCTTGTAACTCATTCGTTGGTCGGACTGGTGTCTCGAACGCTAATAACCGTTCGACGTTCGCCTCGCTGTGCGTGAAATTCACACGCTACCGGGGCCGAGGAGGGTGATTCTCCGCGCCCGACTCCCGGGTTCGAGCGCCGGAGAGGTGACGCCGTCGTCTGGTTCGGAGCGGACAGCAGCCGGGTCCGGTTCGGTGTCGGAGGTCTCCTCGTCACCATCCGATGAGTCGACGCGACGACGCCGTCCGGTGCATCTTTGTCTTCACGTCCCCGACTGCCGGGCATGACCGACCCCGACGAGACGGCGAGCGAACCCGCATCCGCGTCGACTGCGGACTCCGGCGCGGCGACCACCGACTCCTCGTCGGACGGCGCGACCGACGCGGACACGTTCCGCGTCGGTATCCACGTCACGGAGACCGAACTCCGGTTCGTGGTCAACGTCCCGTCCGACATCGATTCGGGGTGGACCGACCCCGACGCGTTCCAGCGACTCGTCGAACGCGTCACCTGGGAGCAACTCGACCAGCGGACGACGCTCCAGACCGTCGCGACCAACGCCGCCGAGGGCGAGACGGTGTTTCTCGGTACGGTGACGCTCCGACCGGACGAGACCGTCGTCGACCACACCCTCCGCGTGCCGCCGCTCGACGGCGCGTGACCCGACTCGGCGTCACCGATGACCGACCCCACGACTGAGACCGCGATTCGCGAGATGCAAGACGCCGCGCTCAGTCGCGCGCTCACCGACGACGACCGCGCGAGACAGTCCCTCGCCGTCGCGGGCGCGCTCGAAACGGCCAGAACGGAAGCGACCGACGTAGCGTTCGACGGTGGCGGCGTCACGCTCGCGGCGTCGCTCGCGTTCGTCTCGACGCTGTTCGCGCACCGTCGCCTCCGCGAGTCGCTCCGGGCGAGCGTCCGCGCATCCGACGATTCGGCGTGGTATCCCAGCGGCGCTCCCGCCCGCGTCGACGACGACCTCGTGGTCGCGGGCGCGCGGCTCGCGGTTCGACGGTTCGACGCCGACCCGGCGCTCGTCGCCGCGCTCGGTGACGTTTCGATAGAAAGAGTCGCGTCGGGCGAGTGAGTAGCCCGACCGTCAGCCTCTGACAACGACGGTCGGGGGCGTAGCGGGATGGGGTGCCTCTGATCCACAGTACCCGCCCGGACGCGGAAGGCTGAAGCCCGAACCCCACGCTCGCTGCGTGGGGAACGTATATTAGTTAGTTGTTGGCGTGGTCCGGCGGGCCACCGCCGTTACCGTTGCCGTTCGATTCGTCATCGCCCGAGTCGTCGTCATCCGACTCGTCCGAGGGGTCATCGTCCGACTCGTCGTCAGCGTCGTCCGCAGTCTCAGACTCCTCGTCGTCGGCCTGCTCGGTTTCGTCGGTCTCTTCGTCTTCCTCGTCGTTCGCCTTATCGTTGTTCGCGTGCTCCGGCGGGCCGGCGTTACCGTTCCGGGCGTTGCCGGAGTTACCGGGCGCGTCCTCGTCGCCGTCAGCGTCGTCGCCGTTCTGCGGACCGGCGTGGTCCGGACGCTTGTCGTCCGCGTTACCCGGGTTGTTCTCGGTCACGAAATCGGAGACGGCCTGCCCGAGCGGGCCGTCGCTACCCGTGTCCTTGAGACGCTCGACGAAGCTGCTGACGAGCTGTCCGAACGGGTCCTCGGCGGCGACCTCACCCTGCAGGGTGACGGTCGTCTCGGCGGTGAGGCCGTCGTGCTCGGCTGCCACGTCGACCGTGACGGTCTGCAACGGCGAGATAAGGTCAACCGTACCGTCCGCGTCCGTCTCGTACTCGCCCGCGTCCGTGTAGTTCCCGTCGACCGCGACCGAGGCGTTCTCGACTGGGTCACCGTCTTCGGTCACGGTGATGGTGACCGACTCGTTTTCGTCCTGCGAGACGGCGATGTTGAGGTCGTCAGCCTCGACTTCGACCGTCGTCTCCGCGGTGAGACCGTCGGCGGTCGCAACGAACGTCAGGTTCGTCGTGGTCGTCGGCTCGGCAACCTCGACGGTTCCGTTTGCGTCCGTCTCGTACGTACCGTTGCCCGCGTAGTCCGTCCCGTTGACCTGAACCGAGGCGTTCTCGACGGGGTCGCCGGCCTGCGTGACGGTCGCGATGACCGTGTCGTTGGCGTCGTCAACCTCGGCGGAGACCGAGAGGTCGTCGCCCTCGACCGCGACCGTCGTCTCGGCGGTGAGGTCGCCGTCCATCGCAACGAACGTCAGGTTCGTCGTGGTGGTCGGCTCTGCAACCTCGACGGTTCCGTCTGCGTCCGTCTCGTACGTGCCGTTGCCGGCGTAGTCCGTCCCGTTAACCATGACTGACGCGCCTTCGACGGCGTCACCGTACTGGGTGACGGTGGCGACGATCGTGTCGTTAGCGTCGTCAACCTCGACGGAGACATCGAGAGACTCGTCGACCGGGACGAGGACGACGGACGAGGTGGTCGTGTTGCTCCCCTCAGTAACGGTGACCGTCGCGTTCACGCGTTCCTGCGGATTGGGGAGGTCGACGGTGCCGTTCGTCCCCGTCGCGTACGTTCCGTTTCCGGCGTAGTTACCGCTCGATTCGACGACGACCGTCGCGTTCTCGACGGCCGTCTCGTTCCGCGTCACGGTCACTGTCGCGTCGCCCGTGTCGGCGTCCTGCGTGACGCCGACCTGGAGGGCATCGGAGCTCGCTGCTCCGACGGCCCCGGGGACCATCGCGACGGCGAGCATCGCAACGACCATGACTACGGTGAAGTGTTTGCTGCCGCGCATGCAACCCTTCCTTCTAACCCTGATACGGTAAAAGGGGAGAATCGTAACCCCGGTTTTCGCTGAATTTCATCCCAATCAACGCGTTCGAAATCGGGGCGTCGTCTGTCGATTTCGTCGAGTTTCACACTGAACGACTGACTGGTCGGCGTCGAAATGCTCTCGTGGTCGGATGCAAGCGGATGCCGCCCGCTTTGCGAGAGCGTTGCCACTCTTGAACGACGGAGAGACGCGACCGAACGCGGTCGCTCTGTGTATGCGTGTGCGAGCGACCGTGCGTGCCGCTCTGCATAAAATGAACAAAGCCCACTGGACGCGATGTCCAGTGGGCTTTGTGAAGTATGAGTGGGGGCGGCGAACTGGATTTCCCAGAGGATCGCTCACTCCAGTACTGACCAGAACGCAGGTGAGCTTAACTTCCGTGTTCGGGATGGGTACGGGTGGAACCTCACCGCTCTGGCCGCCTTAATGCCGATCAACGGAATCGAACCGTTGCCATACCAATATCGGTCGGGCCGTCTTACCAATGTGTTCGTGCAATCCAGTTTGCGCCTGGACCCGTTCTCGGGTCTCAGTGCGTATGAATGTGGCTTGGACTGTTAGTGCTCGCGGGCTTAACAACTCGTTGCCTCGTTGCGCACACCCCGAGTCTATCGAACTCGTCTTCTACGAGTGACCTCAGTGGAACTTCTTTTCCGTGTGGGTTTCGAGCTTAGATGCGTTCAGCTCTTACCCCGTGGTGCGTAGCTGCCCGGCATCTGCCCTCTCGGACAACCGGTACACCAGTGGCACCCATTCGTAGTTCCTCTCGTACTATACGAACGTTCACGTCAAGTTCCTTAACACCCCCAATAGATAGCAGCCGACCTGTCTCACGACGGTCTAAACCCAGCTCACGACCTCCTTTAATAGGCGAACAACCTCACCCTTGCCTGCTTCTGCACAGGCAGGATGGAGGGAACCGACATCGAGGTAGCAAGCCACCGGGTCGATATGTGCTCTTGCCGGTGACGACTCTGTTATCCCTAAGGTAGCTTTTCTGTCATCTACGGGTCCCATGAATGAACCTCGTAGGTTCGCTAGACCACGCTTTCGCGTCAGCGACACTCGTTGGGAATGTCACTGTCAGACTTCCGTTTGCTCTTGCGCTCTTCCACGAGTTCCCGACTCGCGTGAGGAAATCTTTGGGCGCGCTCGATATCTTTTCGAGCGCGTACCGCCCCAGTCAAACTGCCCGGCTACCGGTGTCCTCCGCCAGGAGTGAGAGTCGCAGTCACTAACGGGTAGTATTTCAATGCTGCCTCGGTGGCCCGCTGGCGCGGGTACCTGTGTAATGGCTCCTACCTATGCTGCACATTAGCGACCACGTCTCAGCGACAGCCTGCAGTAAAGCTCTATAGGGTCTTCGCTTCCCCTTGGGGGTCTCCAGACTCCGCACTGGAACGTACTGTTCACCGGGCCCAAC
>Ga0207754_100370_pt1 | contig 18836 bp, 8 predicted proteins | sample A23E1SouthBayCA_FD_187728 | JGI IMG/M metagenome (GOLD analysis project Ga0207754, IMG submission 187728) | Aerobic enrichment media microbial communities from Eden Landing Ponds, California, USA - A23 E1 (SPAdes) | ecosystem: Environmental > Aquatic > Marine > Unclassified | place: Emeryville, CA... | reverse complement strand
CTTTTGAGCCAGCGATGCGGCTTGTTTAACGAAGCGGAAGAGTGGCATTGGTACATTCACTCTCTCCGCTTCGCTTCCACCTTCAGAGCGACGCTATCCTGTCGCCGTCATCGGATTCAACAGAGCAGTTCGACTCAGGCTATGTGGTCGCATATATCCCCGTAGAATGGGAACTTCTCTAGAGAACTTGGAGAACTTTGAACCACTCCAAATTCATCCAAAATTTCTGACCTCTTTTGGTCGTGCTATCCTTTCCCACAAACGATGTGTGCCAAGGTCCCCTCCGGCGAGACGCCGGCCAGTACTGAGGAATCGACGTCCGTCATTCGGATCATCCACAGGTCCATCGGCCCGATTCTGCTGGCGCTCCTTCCGCTGATCCTGTTCGTGGGAACGGCGGCCGCGCAGTCGGATCCCGGCAGCGCCTTCTGTGATTCCAATATGGCCGACACCATCCAGAACATCTTCACCATCATCCAGTTCGGCGGCCCGCTCATCGGCGGTGTCCTCGCGCTCGGCGCGACGGTGGCGATCCCGTTCACCCGCCGGTCGGACTGGAAGAAGGAGATGAAGTCGGTCCGGAATCAGGGTCTGCTGTGGGGCGTGATCGTCGCGCCGCTCGGGACGGAGATTGTCCAGTTCATCCTGAACAACATCGTGGTCGGTGGCACGAGTTGTGGATTCTAACCACGCACCAGGATTCGCACTCGTCATGTCCGCCGTCCTCGTCGCATCGACAGCCGCCGTTCCAGCGGTCGCCCATCCCCCGAACAGTACCGACCACGGCGTCCCGGAGGAGACCTTTCACAAACTGTGGTCGGGGGATCAGGACGGCGCAACCGACGGCGCGAACCTGAGTAACGGGTCGGCAGTCAAGCAGCTCGGCGAGGGGACCGATGTCCCGTTTGATTCGCCCCCGCGGGCGGTCGAGCAATGGAACCGGGGTGACCACCAGGAGTTCCCGGCGACGAACAGCTCCGTGTCGATCCATCCGCCCGATGCCGACCTCTCCAGCGGCCAGTTCATCAAGGAAGCCTATACCGAGGTGTTCGCCGTCCAGCCGTCCACACGAGCACGCCTGTCGCCGTCGCGACAGCCGCTCTACGTCGCCCCAGATGGAACGCTCCGCGGGACCGTCGACTACCGGGTTGCGGTGCCGCCAGACGACACTTCCGGCGACCGGCGCGTCTACTGGAGTCTCGAGAGCCACCAGATCAAGGAGACGAAACTCCTCGTCGACGGTGACGAAGAGACGACGGCTGGTGGGTCTCACACGCCGGCGCTATCGTACTCCTTGGATGGGTACGCCGGTGAGGAGCACCAACTCACGCTCCAGGCGAACATCTCGGTTCGGCTTCGGAAGGAGGTTGAGACCTGTACTGCCCACAACGACGAGGGCGACTGCACCAACTGGGAGAGTTCCGTATCATACCCGACCGAGAACGTCACGGTGACCGATTCCATCGAGGTCACGAAGTACGACCTCGCGGTCGCCGGCTTCATCGCCGAGTATCCGAACGGCGACCTCGGCCTCGTCGTCTACAAGAACCAGCCGTGGCTCGGCTACCAGTTGCCAAACGGTGACGTCCGGGGTGTCTGGCGGTTCTACTCGGCCCGAGACAAGGACTGGGATACGCTGGTCTACAGCTCGGACGATGGACAGCGGACTGCTCACTCGCCGCTCCATCCACTCCAAGTGAACGCGTATCCCATTGAGACGGGGCCGACGCCGTCGCCCCGTCAGAACGTGACGATACTGGACGTGTACGGAACGTCGACGTCGCCGCCGACGCTCCCGTCGAACGTTCACTTGGATGTCCTCACGGAGCCGTACACGGCCAGCTACGGCATCGCGACGCGGGCCACGGCTGACGAACAGCCCGAGACCGTCCGTGCGTGGGGCCTCGTCAGAGGTGTCGAGGCGGAACGGCCCGCCGATGAGTTCGCTCGAATCCAAATCTACGAGAGCAACCTCACCCTGGAGGTGGTGAACCAGACCGAAGACACCGTCACCGTCCGGGTTATCCTCCAGAACGCGAATACCGGCGCACCAATCAATACCAACGAACGGGACGGCTACGTCGTCGTCAACGGACAGCGGTTGAACACAACCGGCAACGGAACCGTTACGACGACGATTGAACGGCCCCTAGGCGGTGTGTCGGCCCGATACGAACCGGGTCACTGGTGGCTCAATCCCCCCGGCTATACCGGTGACTCGGACACCGTGCTGCTGCAAGGCTCAGTGCTCCAGATAGTGTCGACGCTGTTCCGGATTGGCGTGCCGGTCTCGCTGTTCCTCCTTGCGGTGTTCTTCGTCGACCGAATCACCGGGTGGCGGATTTGGCCCCCATGGAGGTCCCTATGATGACCAGAGACAATCCTGCATCCAACGGTCGAGAGGTTGAGCGGTCCATTAGCCGACGCCGTCTCTTAGCCTGGTCAGGTACTGCTCTCCTCGCCGGCGTCGCCGGGTGTTCGGGGACAAACAACCCCGGTAATGGGACGGAATCGCCGACAGGAACGTCGTCCCCACCCGCTGATTCCGTCTTCGAGGAGGTCGAATTCACGGGCCCCAACCTCGTCGTGACGCTGGCTGAGGATCACGATGTCGACCGTCTCAATCTGATCGCCCCGGACGGAAGCACGTTTGAACAGACCACCGTCGCGGAAGGGGCGACGACTGCAGATCTCCAGATCCTCTACAAATCCGGCGGCTCCTACGATACCGGTGAATACGAACTGGTCGCTGTTAGGGGCGAATCTTCGGATACGATGTCGATTGAGCTTCGTCCGGAGCTTAGCGTCGTAGATGTTGAGCCGGAGGTCGACGAAAGTGACCAGAACAGTACTGGTCGGCTCTTCATCACGGTGGAAAACACCGGTTCCGGGCCGACGTGGGTCTACAATATTGGGTTCCGAAACGCCCCGTACTCGAATGCGCCGGAGGTTATCGAAGGAGATGGGATCGCCGATACGAGGTTTGAACGTCCACAGGATCCACAAGAGGAGTTCCTTCAGCCCAACACCGAGCAGAGATTCCTGAAGGGACGTGGAGTGCTGATCATCAGTGACGACGATTCGGTTTCGTGCGAGGGGGGTTCTGTCGAGTTGACCGTAGTCGTCCAAACCCCGCACGGTGATGTTGAACAGCCGATTCGCGCTGATCTAACCGGCGGCTACCATATCGATGACCAGGCCGCCGTCCAGCATCCCTGCAAGAACGTCGACATCGAACTACTACCTGGTGGTGGTGACGATGCGTAGGGTTCGTCGACGAGTGGTCTCGGCTGTCGCGGGTCTCGTCGGATTACTTCTTCTCGGACCAGCTCCAGTGGCTGCACAAAGCGACGGGGGCGGCGACGGTGGTGCCCTCGGTGATATCATCATTGGGGCGATTCAGGAACTACTCCGGATTCTGTTCAGCCCTATTCGGACGGTTATCGAGAATCACGGCGATGCTGTTCTGCGAACTGTCGTGGGAACCCCACATCCCGATTCTGTCTTCAGTGCTCCCTCGAACGGTGCCTGGCCTCGAATCTACGACTTCTATTGGGAGACGATGATCCCGCTGACCCTCACGCTGTATGGACTCTCTCTCGGGATTGTGATTTTCCTCGAGTCGACGAGCCACCTGTTCAATGGCTACCATCGTTCGAAGCTGAAGAAACGAGCCTTCTCGGGGCTGCTCGGCATCCTGTCGTGGTGGTGGATCGCAGCCCTCTCGCTCCGGTTTATGGACGCTTTGGCGGGGTTCCTTGTGCCCTCCGTCTCCGATATTACCCTCTTCCAGACCCTGTCGTTCTCGACGATGGGAGTCCTCGGCACAGTCGTCGCCCTGTCGACGAACTTCATCCTGTTCGTTCTCATCGGTCTGATTTACCTGGCTCGTCACCTCGCGCTCTACCTGTTCGTCTTCCTGATGCCGTTGCTCATCGTCTTCTGGATTCCGGGAGTCGGTCCCTTCGCCTTGGCTTCGAAGTTTATGAAGAAGCTCGCGGGCTTCTACGTGCCGTTCCTGTTTATGACGGTTCCAGTCGCCCTTCTGTTCCGGCTTGGCGATATCCTCGGGACCAGCATTGGCCCATCTGCCGGCGAGTTCGGAGCGTGGCTGACTGCGCTCATCATCCCGCTGGTTGCCGTGGCGTCGCCGTTCATCCTCTTCTGGCAGGCGGGGGCTCTGTTCTTCATCGCCGATCGGGCCGCCCGGCACGTCTCGGCGCAGAAGGCTCGTGGGCGACTGTCCAGAGGCCGGGAACGGCTACAGTCGGCGAAGCAGGGCGGGAAGAACTTCGTCCGTGGAGTGCGCGACGAGCCGGCGGTCAAGAGCGGAGGGCAGTACGTGCTGAACTCCGGTGACTCCAGAGCGCACGCGACCGGCCAGCGCCTCAACACGACCGGCTCCCGTCTTCGCGAGGCGATTACGGACGGCGGCGGAGACGGCGGGCAAGGCGGCTCCGGTGGCGGCGGCGGTGGCTCGACCGCCAGTACCGGCTCTGGCGGGGATGGCGGTGACAACGACGGGAGCGGAGAGTTCGAGCGGGACGAGGCTCTCCGCGACCCGCAGCCGCGGAACCGGAATCGCGAGTCGAGAGACGACCCGCCCCGATACATCCAGTAAACCATGAGCTCCGCAACTGACCCCGCAAAACGAATTCCGAAGTCGCTCGGTACCGACACCCAGTTCCTCGGGAAGTACTCCCTGACGGACCTCGCCGTTGCGGGCCTTCCCGGTGTCCTGGTAGTCCTGGTGACGCAGGTCGTTATCCCACCGTCGCTCACGGTCCGCGGCATCCCGGTGTCTGCCCTCACAATCCCCCTCGCAGCGATTGCGATCGCCTTCGGTGGGCTGTTCGTCTACCTCACACCGGGCTACACCAACAGTCTCGACTGGCTCGGTCTGTTCGTGAACTTCCACCGCAGCGAGACGGAGATCGCCCACGAGGAGGCGAAGGAGTACACCCACGTCGAGCGCGTCTACCCGCGACACGACGCCATCGAGCGGACGGATCGGGCCCTCGTCGGCGCGGTGCAGGTGTCGCCACCGACCATGGCGCTCGCGACCGACGAGGAGTGGGCCCAGAAGGCAGAGGCCTTCCAGGACTTCGTCAATACGACCGTCGAGTTCCCGATCCAGATTTACTCGACGACGCAGGCGTTCCCCGCCGACGAGTACGTCGGGCGGTACGAAGACCGGTTGAGCGACCCCGACGTCAAATCTAACGAGAAACTCCAAGCGCTCATCGAGCACTACGTCGACTGGTACGACCGAGAGCTGGCGCAGCGCCAGATGACCATCCGCGACCACTACGTCCTGATCCCGGTGCGGCCCGAGGAGGTCCGGTACGAACGGGCCAGCCTCCTCGAAAAGCTCGCTGGGATCCCCGTACTGGGCATCCTCGTCCAGATTGTCACGGCGCCGCCGGAAGAGGAGGAGCGAGCCGCGATGCTCGAGGAACTGGACGAGCGGCGCCGGCGGGTCGAGCGCGGCCTGCGTGGCATCGAGGGGTGTGACACGCGCCCCGTCGATGCGGCCGAACTCACCCGCCTAATCGCGGAATACTGGAGCGGTACGGAAATCGAGTACGGCGACCCCGAACAGGCGCTCCGCACGTCCCCCGTCATCACCAAATCATGATTGGAAACCTACTGCCCTTCGCCGGCTCGGACAGTTCGGAAACTGACGACGAGGCGACCGCAGACGAGGTCTCCGACGAACAGGAGCCAGAAGATGACGAGCCCCAGCTCACTGTTGATTACGAAGCCGACGGTGAGGCCGTCGACGGCATCCCCGAAATCCACCAGACAGTCGTCTCGCCATCGAGTATCGAGCGAACACCCAGCGCTCTCAGGACTGACACCCAGTGGGCGCAGAGCCTGTGGGTCGGCGAGTACCCCGATGCGCCGATGGACGGCTTCCTTGAAAAGCTGTACGCAGCCGCCGAGACCCAGCAGACGGATGTCAGCATCCACATCGACCCTCGTGACACGCGAGAGACGCTGGATTCGCTGGAGAATAAGATCGAGGACCTCGAAGCCGACCACGAGTACCTGACCGAGAAACACCGTGCGAGCGCCCGGGGCGTCGAGAAAGACCTCGAGGACCACCAGGAGATGTATGACGTCCTCCGGAACACGACGATGCAGGCGTTCGACGTCTCGATGTATTTCACGGTCCGGGGCGACGACCGCGAGAATATCGACGCCGAGTCGGTGTCGACGACGGCCCGGCAGGCCCCCGCGAATCTGACGCCGGTGACGCCACGGTGGTCACAGCTGAAGACCTTCACCTCAGCGAGCCCCATCGCTCTCGATCAGTTCAACGAGACGCTCGACAGCAAGACGCCGATGCTCGGTGGGGCGGTCGGCGCGATGTTCCCCTTCGTGGCCGGGGCGTTCGCCGAACCCGGCATCGAGTACGGAACGTACGCGCTGAATTCGAGCCCGCTCATCCTCGACCGCTTCAAGCGGCAAACCGGCTACTGTATGATGGTTATCGGCCGGCTCGGCGCGGGCAAATCATTCGCGACGAAGCTTCGGTTGGTGCGGCGGGCGATGTTCGACGAGGATACGGTCGTCATTATGCTCGACCCGATGCGGGGGTTCGCCGGCGTCAACGAGGCGCTCGATGGCGAGCGCATCACGGTCGGTGGCCGGCGGGGGCTGAATCCACTGGAGATCAAGCCGACACCCGACCACGTCCTACAGGAGGTCGACGACATCGACCCGTGGGGTGAGCAAATCAACTGGGTGATGACCTTCTTCGCGACGTTCTTCGAGCACGTCGCGGACCACCCACTCGGCGAGCGCAACCAGACGCTTCGGCGGGCCGTCCAGGAAGCCTACGAGAAGCGCGGGATCACCCGCGACCCGGAGACGCACACCCGGGACTCGCCCACAATTCACGACGTCATCACGGTCCTCGAGGAGATGGTCGAAGACCCCGAGGAGTACGGATACGTCACTGAGGGCGAGCAGGAAGCCGTCCAGTCGGATGCCCAGTCGCTGCTCAAGGACCTCCGGCCGTCGTTCCGCGAGGGCGGTGAACTCGAGAACCTTGCTCGCCCCTCCGAGTTCGACCTCGATTCGAAGGTCATCTACCTCGATCTCCACCAGGAGGAGGGTACCCGTGGCCGGGCGGAAACCAGCCTGATGATGCAGGTGCTGTTCAACAGCGTGTACGAGCGGGTCAAGCAGACCGACAAGCGCGTCGTCTTCTGCATCGACGAGGCGCACTACCTGATGAACGACGCCGTCTCGCTGGACTTCCTGGAGACGGCGGTCCGGCACAGCCGTCACTTCGATCTGAGCCTCGAATTCATCACGCAAACGGGGGGTGAATTCGCGCTGACGCCGGAGGCACGCACCATCGCGAACCTCTGTTCACTGACTGTCCTCCACCGTGTCAACGAGGAGAAAGAGAAGATTGCCAAGTGGTTCGACCTCAGCGAGCGGCAGGTAAATTGGGTCACCTCTGCGAAGGCGGGGGAGGACGAGGACGGGTACTCGGAGGCGCTCGTCGGCATCGACCAGGAGGGCTGGTTCCCGCTTCGGATTCGAGCCAGCGACTACGAGGCGCACGTCATCGACGGCGGCGCTGCGGACGTCGCCGAACTCGAGCCCGAGTCGAGTGCGAGCGTAACGAGCCCGGACAGTCGCCCCGCCGGCGCTCGGGCCGACGGCGGTGACCCAACCAGCACTGCCTCTCAGGAGGATGACTGAGCAGCGTCCGTCAGACCCCACGGCTGCGAACAGCGGTGACGAGTACATCCGAATCACGCCGTCCCGGAGTGATCTTGCACCGGAGACTGTGGTTCGCCAGCTCGCCGGCCTCCACGGCCTTGATACCGGCAACGATGGGCTTCTCAACGGTATCGGACCCTTCGGCGATCCGCCGCCGGTGTTCGAATTCCTCGCAGTGAGCGAGGGCGCGGACGAGCCGGTCGAGTTCTACTACGGCGCCGACCGGCGGATGGATGCCTTCGAGGAGCGCCTCCGGACGCTGTATCCACCGACTGTGACGTTCGAGCGGGTTACCCTGGACCTGGAAGCGAAGCTGCTCCCGTCGACAGCAGAGCCAGCTCACGATAGCGGTGCCGGGGGCGATGACCGTCCCGAGATGAATACTGAGGCGTCTGAGGAGGCCTTCGATGCTACAAGCCAAGAGCCAGTCGGCGACGGTGGGAGCGTGGTTTCTGAGAGCACTACATCGGCAGACGACGACGCTGAGTTATTGTTCGGGACCGAGTCGAGTGACGATCTGAGGACGAGCCCACCGTCCGATTCCGAGCCTGAGGTCCGGCAGCAACCGAATCACACGCCCCCGAGCGTCGAGGAGACGACACCGCTGGGAATCACCTGGTGTGGGAAGGCGGCCCGACGCGAAGACTGGATGACGACGCTGCCGCAGTTCACGGAGACTGAAGGCGAGGACGATGACAACGCACGGGCGCCGCTCGCATCACTCATCGACCAACTGACCCGCGCCGAACACCCGATCGCGTTTCAGGTGCTCTTCCAGCGGAAGCCGGACTGGACACACGAGGCACGGGAACGCCAGCGGAAACTCCGCGAGGGCGAGGACCGGATCGTCGACTGGTTCCTCGGGGAGCTCCTCGGAAACACGGAGAACGAACCACAGAGTCCCTCGAATACCGGCCGCCAGCGCCGATACCTCGACATCGGCGGTCGGGAGCGCGTCGAGGCCATCGACGAGAAAGAGCCACAGCACACGTTCACGGTGAATATGCGAGCGCTCTCGCTCGTAGCCTCTGACCGGCAGCGCGAGCGCGTCGACCACCGTCTCGACGATATCGGGTCCGTGTTCGACCACCTGAACGGGGCCCACTATCGGCTCCGACCGAAGCGCGTCCGCCGCGGGCTCCGAAAGGGGCGGCGGGCTACGAAGCACGCCGACCGCGTCTTCAACGCCAGCCTGACGACCAAGAGCGACTGGCGGAAGACCCGCCCCGATCTCGTCCTCGGGCCGGATGAGTTGGCGAACTTCGTGGTCGTCCCGCCGGCGACCGAGCTCACGACCGAGGGCGGGCGAGGCTCCGACGCCGAACCCGAGAGCCGGACACCCCTGCCGCTCCCCGCGCAGGACCACATGGATGCGTTCACAGACGCCGGGATGGCGATCGGCCGCGGGCTCGGGGAGGACGGCACGCCGACGCCGGAGCCGATGCGGATTCCCCCGCATCTCCTTCCGTTCCACGTCGGCCGGTTCGCGAAGAGCGGCGCCGGCAAATCGGTCGCCCTGATCAACGACGCGCTCTCCCTGTACGACCAGACCACGGGCCCCGTGTTCTTGATCGACTCCAAGGGCGGGAACCTCCCCGAGAACTATATGCGGGCTCACGCGAAGCGCTTCGGCACCGACGACCTCGAGGAGAACGTCCTCCACTTCTCGGTGCCTGACATCCTGCCTGGCTTCGCGTTCTTCGACATCACGCCGGCCTTGGAGGACGGCGTCCGACGCGTCGACGCGATTCAGGACAAGGCCGACCACTACGAGGAGCTCATTAAGCTCGTGATGGGGCCGGAGCGGTACGAGGACGCCATCGCCTCGCCCACCCTTATCAAGTACCTCATCAAGGCGATGTACGACGAGGAGTACGGTCTCGAAAACGGGCACTTCCGGCAGGATACGAACTACTTCACCCACGATCAACTCGAACACGCGGTTACCCAGTTCCACGCCGCCGGCCCGCCGGAGGCGACACCCGAAGATGCACCGCGAGCCAGCGACCCGCAGGTCGCGGAGAAGCTCGAACGACACCTGCGCTCGAATCCGGCGACGTTCTCGAACGTCGTGAGCGGCATCAGCAACCGGATGGACTACATCACGCAGGACGCCCATCTCCGCCGGATCTTCAACAACACGGAGTCCCAATTCGACTTCCGCGAACTCCTCGACGAGGAGAAGGTGGTGATCTTCGACTTGGGCGACCTTCGCGACGAGGCCGCCCGTGTGATGACTGGCGTCATTCTCACGCAGCTGTACGACGCCGTCAAGCGTCGCGACGGCGACGAGTTGGCCCGGAAGCCGGATGACTACGTGGCGAATCTGCTCATCGACGAGGCGTCGTCTGTCGTCGTCTCTGATACGCTGACGACGTTGCTCGAAAAGGGGCGGGAGTTCCGCCTCTCGATCGAACTCGTGACGCAGTTCCCCGAGCAGATGAAGGAAGCGGGGAACCGCGAGGTCTACCTGAACGTCCTGAACAACATCGGCAGCCCCCTGGTTGGGAAGATCGCCGTCGACGCCGACATCGCCGAAGCACTCGCACACGAGGCGATGGACCCGGTCGAGTTCAAGAACCGTATCAGTTCCCTCCCGCGTGGTGAGTGGATCGCACAACTCCCGAGCCCGCAATTCGGCGAAACCGGTCCGGATCCGTTCAGTATCGAGCCGCTCCCGCTTCAACCCGGTCATCCCGACAGCGACCGGCCGCTGACCCCCGGAGAAGAAGACCGGTTCCAGGACGCGCTGGAGACGGTCCACGAGCATACTCGTGAGGAGTATGGTGTCGCCGGCGGGATGACTGTCGAGAGTCGCGACGCGGCGACTGATGTCGCCTTGGAGAACGCTGACGAACTGCCGCTCGAAGTGGCGATGGCCCGTGCGATCCGTACCGTCCAGCTGTCGAACGAGGTCCGCGAGACGAACGGCTGGGTGTCCGTCGAGGACGTCGACGAGGAACTCCTCTCCCGCATCGACGAGAGTACCATCGAGGCGCAGGGCTACGAAGCACTCCCGGATGTGCGGGAAGCGTCCTCGCTGATGGAGGTGGACCTTCCAGATGGGGCGACGTCAGTTCAGTGCCGGCTTACCGACGAGGGCGAACAGGCGGCACAGGCAGATACCTCGACGTCACCGACTGGGGGCGGAGAAGCCCACGACTCAGCCCTCGCAACGGTTGAACGGGCCCTCGTGACGGCGGGATTCTCCGTGGAAGTGCTGGATCAGAATGGAGACGCTCGGCCTGACGCCGTCGCGATGCATTCAGACCTCGACACCGAGGTCCAGATCGAGGTCGAGACCACGACCCACGTCCGTCCCGCGAAAGTCCTCGCGAACCTCCGGAAAGCCCAAGAAAACGACCGGATCCCGTTGTTCGTCGTCGCAGATCACGACGGCCAGCCTGCAACCGATATCGCGAATCGACTCGCGAAGATCCTTCAGGAGCCGCGGAACTCCCTCACCTCGGGGGAGATACGGCTGTATACAACGAACTACAACGTCACATTCAACGGCGGGGCCAGGGCAGCGGACGGCGTAACTGCTGTCCGTCCCGCAACCGACGGCAGTCGACATACCCGCTGGTTCGAGCGTGATGGTGATCTCGTCCTCGAGGACGGCTCGGGCGACCAGCACGCTCGGGTCGCCTCGTTCGAGAGCGTGTCGAAGGATCAGTTCCCGGCGACATACAGTTACGATGCCGAGAGCGAGACGTACACCATCTTCAGGCCTGGTGAGCTTCCCGAGACCTACGAATCACGGGAGACATTCGAGGCGGACTGGGTGGCTGTCAAGCGGCCGTTCGTGCCTAGTACTGATCTGCCCGTTCCGGGGTACACGGATGACTCATATGCGATAGGCGTCATCGAGGATGAGCAGAACCTCAAGCTCTACACCCCGGACTCTAACGCGACCAAAGACCTTGCAGCGCTTACAGAGGCGATCAAAAGCAACAAACTCCATCCAGCAGGTGTGGAGGCAGACAAACCTGCCGACGAGCAATCAATGAAGCAGAAAGACCACGACAACGATCCGTTCGGTATCCAAGCATTCGTTCGCGATAGCATCGTTGAATCCAGCGAAGCAGTCGTCGCAGTCGCCGATGTTTACGATGCCTACGAACAGTTCGCGAAAGCAGGTGAATATGACGTGAAGCCGAAGAATCGGTTCACACGAGCGTTCGGGGACTATGTTGAATTCGAGCGTGGCAAAAAATGGCTGGACTGCCAGACCCGGCGATGTTACATCGGCATCGACCTGCGCAACGCCGGCGACCAGGGGGAAGCACGTGATGCCAGTGAGTAGTCGTTTCACCCCCGCGCAGGAGGTGCAGGAGCTCACGAGATGACGCTCTCCGAGTCAGCCATCCGCGAGCACTACCGTCGCGTCAAACCGGTCTACGAGGCGCTGGCGACCGTCAGCGACTATCCGACCATCGGCCTGAACGACTTCGTCGGGTGGTATATCAAGCGCGACCACGACGACGTCGAGGCCATCAAGGCGGGGTATCCGCAGCGTGGGCGGGTCGCCTGCCTCGATCGCGACTACGACGAGATTCACGACCGCCTGGAGCGGACGCTCTATGCCGTCACCACCTACAAGACACCAACTGCCTTCCAGCGGTGGGAGCCCTGTCGGTACGACGAGTCCGAGGGGACGACCGTCTGGCAAGATGAGCCTCCGACTCCCCGCTATGTCGATCTCCGAGCGGTGCCTGCGTGGGGTGACATCGACCTTGCTGATGACATCAAGCCCGAGCGTGGCGATCTTGATGCGCAGACCCGAGAGCTCGTCGAGCGAACACTCGACGCCTATATCGACGAGTATGCGACGCTCTATCGTTCCCGTGACGCGGTGTATGCGCTGGATTCCGTCGGAGGCGCGTACGTCTTCGGAGCACCGGAGGCTACGCTCCCGATTGCAGGCCACTTCAGCGACGATCCGGACGCGCTGGAGCGGGTGTTCGACGAGTTTCTCGACCGCTCGAACGCGTGGCTCCAGGAGGCAGAGGACCGCGTGAACGAACGCGTCGACGGCGCCGGCGACGTCATCCAGCCCGACTGGGTGAACAACAAAAATCGGCAGTACAAGCCGCCGCTGTCGGTCCACGCCAGCCACGATGCCGTCGTCACGCCCATTGCGACCGACGATGTCCGCTACGATCACCGTCCGTTCGAGGCCGTCGACGATGCACTCATCGAGCAGGCGGTCGCCTGGGCCGACGACCTCACGCGGGTCGAGCACACGGACTGCGTCGACTCGCTGGTTGCGACGCTCTGGTCGGATCTCTATGAGAACCACGACGGGTGGCGGGCCACGCTGGAGGCGTGGGTCGATGCGGAGCGTGAACGGGAACAGGAGCGGCAGCAGCGCCGTGAGGCAGCACTCCAGCGTCGCCAGGAGCGACTGAAGGAACTCGATGGAAGCCTCGAAGGCCGCCCCATTACGCCGTTCAAAGAAGACGTCTACGAGGCCGTCGAAAACATCGACATCGCCGAGATCGCCCGCCACTACGTGAGCGATGCCTACGATACGGATCCTAACCAGCCGCGGCCGCAGTTCGATCCGTGCTGGCGCCACAGCGAGAGCGGGCAGTCCTGCTTCGTCGACGAGCAGGCCAACACGTTCGGTGATTCGAAGGTGAACGCTGGCGGCGGGCCAGCGAAACTGATGGCGCTCGCAACGGGGATCATCTCCGACGCCGATACGGACCTCGGTGGGGAGGACTACTGGGCTGCTGTTGACGAACTGCGGAGCGCCGGCTACGACATTCCGGTGTGGGTTCCAGAGGCCGGTTCAGACCGCGTCGACGGCGGAACCTACGACCAGATGCCCTTCTGGGCCGTTCGGAAGGCAGCTGTCGCGCTCGGGGTCTGTCCCGAGGACGCGTTCGTTGATCGTGAGGGTGAGGATGGGACCTACGAGGGATTCCCCGGCTTTGAAACATATAATGAGACGCTAGAAGCCATCGAAGCGGCGGGGCTGGAGCACGGCCGAGAGCGAGTCACACCTGACGAGAACGCGGCTGACGGTAAAGCAGAGTCACCCACTACTACATCTGCCAGCGACGAGTCAGCTGGCGACTTGGATCGAGTTCACTTACGCGAAAAGAACCGGGTACTGACAACTAAGGTTGAGCGTCTCGAGTCCGAACTGGAGGAAAGACCGGAGCGAATCGAGGCTCTTGAAGCGGAGATCGATCAGCTCCGAACGGAGCTTGCCACCGCTCGCTCCGAACGAGACCGACTGGAGGAAGCGCTTAAAGAACGCGAGTTCGAGCAGGAGCCGAGCCAAGAAGATCGAGATGAATACCAGTCCCCTCTTGACATGGCGAGACGGGTTCTTTCGTTCGGTGAGTAGATATCCCACTACCCCTGTTGAACTCCCCAGTTGCTGATAGTCTGTTTAACTGGGGTGAATACAACGCACATACACTACACGGATGCCGACCTTGTCATGGCTCGTGCGCAAATTGTTCTTTATAACACTCAGTCCTCATCTGTCATGCGTTCAAGCGTGAGGACCAGACCGTCGTGGTCGAATCCATTGTCTCGCAGTGCGGCGAGGGCTTCGTCCGGGAGTGCGGCAAGAGAGGTCGTCAAGTCGTAGGCGATCCCGGATTCAGTCACGCCTTGGAGCCGCCAGTCGCCGGCTAGAGCCTGGTCGTCCTTCTCATCATCGTGAACGGCCTGATACACTGCGTACTCGTTCTTCGAAAGGTACGCCTTCGCTTCCGAGAGGTCGTCCGACAGCGCCTTAATCTCATAGCGCACCGGCTGTAGCCGTCCGTCCGCCAGTTCGAGCCCGATGAGGTCGAATCCAGCACCATCCCAGACGTTCGAGATGTGGAGAGCATCTTCGATCGCGTTACGGTCGCCAGTTGCTCCGAACTCCTCGAGATGCTCACGGACGTGCGACTCCGTGACGCCACCATCGTAGAAAGGCCAACATAGAACGTCAATCGCATCCTCTAAATCGGTCACTTCTGTACCCTGGACGGTCAAGATATGGGCGGACTCTTGAACGGTATCGAGAGCAGCTACTGTTCGGTCCACTATCTCAGTGCGAGCTACGTCCTCAGCATCCTGTCCATACGCCATCTGGGCACGTTTCTTTTCGGTGTCATCTTCCAAGTTGAACACGCCGCTACCCTTCCTATTCGGAGTCGCTGGCTCCAGGGACGCTTCGGTGATATCTGTGTCCGTAATATCCTTGATTTCCTGTATTGAGTTGAACGCTGCTCCGTGGCCCTCGAACTCCGCTTCGAGCGATTCCGGATCAGGTATCTCTGACTCTTCAATGTCGAGCTCCAATGTACCAAGCCAGTTGACGACCGCGACCTCAGGCTGGAACGCCACCTTCTCACACTCGTTGTCACGAACGTACGTGATGAGACGGTCGGGGAGTGTTTCGGTATCATAGTCACCCAACCCACCCTTGTGGACAATTTCGAGAAGGTATGGAACAAGCTGTTCTTCGTGGTCAGCAAACCAGGATTGCCATTCGCTGGTATGCAGCTCGTAGCACCGGAACCGTGGCCGGTACCACTCCCAGTCCCGCGTATCCGGAAGGTCAACCGCGTCGAGCACTCTGTTGATGTCACTCTCGGTGAGTGGCGGCCGACTGTCAGGCAATTCGATGTCCCGCGGTGTCAGCCGCCGCAGGTGATTCACCGCGTCGGTATTGAGCGTGATATTTTCGTCGTCAAGCGCGGTCGCCGTCGCGTCTCGGAGGAGTTCCCGCTCCTCGTCGGTAAGCTGGTCGAAGACACGCTCATAAGTGTCGACAAGCGGCGTCGCGCCCTTCTGATCAACGAACCCCTCCAGTGAAATGTCGTCGCTGGCTGCGATCTGAAGAGCCCTGGCGAACAGATCGCCGACCTCCCGCCCCTGATCTTCCAGCAGCAGTTCAGCAAGCGGTTCGCCGAACGTATCGAGCGACGGATATTGTGTACCGCCTTCGCTGTCGAATATGATGGTCCGGTGGTCGTCACCGGTTATGAGGGCCCGGCCGTGCTCGTCCACGAACTCCCGCTCGGTACGAGTGTCGCCGTTAAACCTCGCTGTGACCTCACGCCAGACGTTGTCAGCATGCCGGAACCGGTCTGGACCCCAACGATCGGCTACCGTCTCCAGGTCGATGTCGAACGGCCGGGTTGCGTCAGCCAGCGCGAGTAGCTGGGGAGCGAGCGAACCGAGTCGGTCTGCGACTGCTTCGGCTATGTCGTCGTGGATACCACCTGGTGGGTCGCTGTGGATCGTCCGATCGACGCGAATTGCCCGGTCGGCTAGTGGTAGATAGTCCTCCAGAGATTGTGGTGCGACCGTTCCAGCCACCAGCGGTACTGTGGGGAAGTATCGTCGCATCATTTCTTGGTCGGCGGGCGTGCCGGCCACCCAGCCCGGTTCGTCGAGGGGTCGCCATCTGAGATGACGCTCCGCTAAAGCGACGGCGCCCTCCTCAACGTCGGCTCCCCTGTGGGTGAGTAACCATAGGTCGGTCTCACCACGGTTCGTTGAATCGCCTTCGACGACCGCGTTGAGGATGCGATCGAACAGATTCACGAGCGTCTGTTGGCGTCGTGGATCGGCGATGCTGCTCGGATCGAGGTCACGGAGTGTCTCTAGCAGCCGGAACGCCGGCGCAGCACCGTTCGCCTGCAGGATGTCTTCCTCCAACCCGGCGATAGCTCCGAGCTGGCGTAGCATCGACGCCGCGTCAGCGGTGGTCGTGAGGCTCCACAATAACTTCGGATATTGGGTCTGTTGGGGGACGTGCAGCGTGATGTCTTTCGGCGGAACAGCAGTCGGAGGATGACGGTCCGGCTCCGGTGGAACGACTCCTGTCGTATCATCTCCCTCTGCGACCGGAACCCACGGTCGATCACCGAGCGTATCGCGAAGACTGGTCCGGCTGGTAATCTCCTCGCTCTCGAGAACCTCCCGTTCTATGGCGACTAGTTGTTCGAGCCAGTCACTCCAAGCCGCCTGTAGAGACCGCTGCCAGGCGTGCGGGTCACTCGCCGGCTTCTCGGCCGGAGGGAGACCGCCGAGTGTCGCATCTGGGAGGCCACGACCGGCCGCTGCCAGAGTCGGCGGACGCTCACGAGGCTCAACCCGTCCGTCCGGTCCGCCCTCCACGAGTGTGAGTTGGACGCCATCCTCAGGAGGTGTTGGTGCGACACCGAGGAACGCCAGGAACGAATCTAAATCGACCTCGTCGTTCACTATTCCGAGTCGGTCCACTTCAACTCGGTCACGCGTGAGCTGGCGGGCGGGCTCCCACTGCCCGTCGGCTGTCGGTAGAAACAGCGTGGCGAGCGCCCGGCCTGCCCGTCGGGCGTTTGGGCTGAACTCGTTTCGCATCCGCCAGCCAGTATCGTAGCTCTCACTCGTCGCTGGGGGATCCTGGCTACCTCCCGTCTCGAGCTGATACAGTTGCGCAGCGAACCGAATCAGCTCGCGTTGCCAGTCGCCGGCATCTGTATCGTCCCCTGCCGATATGATTGGCTCATACGACCAATCCTCGAGCGAGTTCGGTAGCTGCCGCAGTTCTGAGAGAACAGCCCATCGATTGAACGGGGTCGCGCCCAAGGCGTTCGGTCTGTCCTCGTAGAGAACGCTTGGGAACTCGTAGGTGGTTACAGCGCGGTCGTCGGCCTGCAGTACAGTCGGGAGGGCCAGTTGACCGTCGTCGGCTGTCCGGACAAACACGGCGCGGTCTTTGCGCTCGGGCTGACCTCCTTCCTCAACCGGATCTGCGGTCCCGGGCAATGGCACTGCCTCGACACCCTGGGGGTTCCCGCCATCTTCAACGATAGCAGCGACCGCCGCATCTTCCTCCCGAAGTGCATCACACATCGCCTCCGCGACTTCCCGCCACGTCTTCCCGCGACTCTGGGTGTGCCAAAGATAATCAACCCACTCCAGAACGGCCGCCCAGAAACTACGATACGTTTCCTCGGGCCATCGGTCACGCTGGTCGAAATAGCCCGCAACGAACTGCGCCCACAACCGGTACTTCGCAGGGTCTCTTCGGCCGCACTCAGGGTCGAACAGCAACTCGGCGAGATGCTCGACCGCGATTTCGCCGGCTTTCGATTGAGCGAATCCCGGATTCAAAAAGTACCATAGGTCGGGCCGTTCGGAATCTGGCTCCACCCCCGCTGGGGCGTGCTCAACACTGTCCGGGGTGATGACGTCCCAGTCGACCGCCCCGGTCAATCCTGGCTCCCGTTTGACCGCCTGGAGCAAATGCAGCTCTGTGGCGGCCTGGATGAGCCGCTTGTTGTACGGTCCCATGGTGTCGTCATCCAGTCGAAGGTTCGTCCGGTCGATACTAAGCTGGAAATCACCCTGGAAGTCGGCGCCAAACGGTCCATCGACAAGCGTCGGCAGATACCCATAAACGGCCGGCGTCATCGACTCCGCATCCTCCCCAATCGCCTCCTGATGCTTCGGGGGCCAAGCTACCGCGGCGCCAGGCTCGGAGATCTCGTGTTCAGCATCATGTGCGAGTTCTCTGAGCTCGGACGAGTTCCAGTAGACGATCGACCACGGACGGGGCTTGCCAGTGTCTTCGGGCCATGTCGTCCGAGGGAATGATTCGTTCGGCGTTTCGAACTGCACGCGGATATCGCGATTTTGGGCGTCAAGTCCGGTAAAATACAGGTGCCGTGTTTTGAACTCAGTGATTGACTCGACAAGGGCGTCTTTGCGGTTGGCTGGAACAGGCACCACGACCGCTGTACTCACGTCGCTATCGACATCTACGTCGGTTGGCCGTCCCTCCGCGGCTAAGGGCAGCGGGAAGTGATAGCTCGGACGCTGTTCAGACTCGTTAACCGGTGGCAACGCCACATCGCCGAGGTACGTTTCGAGACCGCGTTCGACCGCAGTCTCACCACACCGACGGTTCCAGGTATCTAGATCGAGCGGGGAGTGCATCTCCAGGCCCCACCATTGGTCGCGGTCAGCGAACTGGCTCCACACCCGGACGTAGGTGTCCAGCGAGAACACCGACCGGAATCCGATTCCTTTGGTGCCGATACTTTCCTCGGGAGATTTGTTCGAGGTATGTAACGAACAGAGTG
>Ga0207754_100368_pt1 | contig 18880 bp, 19 predicted proteins | sample A23E1SouthBayCA_FD_187728 | JGI IMG/M metagenome (GOLD analysis project Ga0207754, IMG submission 187728) | Aerobic enrichment media microbial communities from Eden Landing Ponds, California, USA - A23 E1 (SPAdes) | ecosystem: Environmental > Aquatic > Marine > Unclassified | place: Emeryville... | reverse complement strand
CGTCGTCGAATAGTTCGATCATGGTTGTGTCGTGTCCCGAGTGCGAGCACTCCGGACGCTACCAGAACGTGGTCACTACCCGGTAATAAGGCTAGGCCGCCAATTATCACAGTTGAAACGGATATCTCCAGACGAAACAGCCGGTTTCACGAGTGAGAAATTCGGAAAGGAACCGGATAGAACCGGCGTTTTCCGGATCGGTCCGGAAATCGAGCCGCGAGCCACGACAGAGCGGTCAGCTATCGTAGGCGACGAGACTGTACATCACGAACAGGAACCCGAACGTCGTCAGTCCGCTGTTGACCAGCAGGAGCGACCGGACGCCCTCGAAGTCGTTGACGAACGCGCTGATCATCGTCGCGGCCGCACCGGCGACCGCCAGCGCGAACCCCAGCGAGAGGTGCAACATCGCGTCACGGGACGTCTGGACGTACGCACGCATAGCCATCCCGACCATCGTGAGTCCGGCGACGACGAAGACGAGCGTAGAGATAGCGTACAGGAGTTCTATCATCGGCACTAACGTACGCTATTCCGTTCCCGCTAATAAATCCACCCTCGAAAATATTGTTGCTGATAATCGAATGCGATCGTGATAACGGACCGGTCGCGCGTGCGTGACTATCCTTCCGAGAGGGTCCGCCAGGCCTCGTCGAGTTTGTTGGTCACTTCCGACCGGTCCTCGACGTGGACGGAGAGTTCGTCGTCGAAATCGACGGTGACCTCGTCGACAGAACGGCGATAGACCTTGATGCGGCGGCGGTCGTCAGAGAGAATGTTGTCGTGCAGTTCGAGCAGGTCGTGTTCGGTCAGCTCGTCGATCCGGCGGTAGCACGTCGCGATCGGGATTCCCAGCTCGTCGCTGAGTTCCTGGGCGGACGCGGGCTCGTCCGTGGCATCCAAGATCTCTGCGCTGTATTTGTTCCCCAGCGTTTGCAGAATATCCACTGAAGCCATCGGTTATCAAATAATATATTCTGTCGATTATAAAGCTATCGCCCGTGATACTGGCCGATATCGATCTGATTTCGCCGAGGTCCCGATCGCCGAGGATCGCGAAAAACCGTCGCCGTACTGCGTTTTTGTCGATAATAATAACGGCTGGTCAGATTGGCGAGTCCTCTTCGCTCATCATCGAGAACGCGCTGGCGTTTTCGTGGACCTTGATACCACCCCACGAGATCTCCATGGGGTAGATGTCCGTCTCGATGTCCTGTTTGCGCATCTTCGCGACCCAGACGTATCGGTTGACGCCGGTGTCGGTCGGCGTCTGGATCAGGTAGATGTTGCCGTCGGTGAGATAGTTCTCCAGGCCGATGTCCGTGTCCGGGAACACCGCACCCTGTTCGTTGGTCAGGAGGCTGGTCAGGTTGTTGTTGTTGAGGATGTCGGTGAACTTCAGCAGGTACGTGCGCTTTTCTTTCTCGTCTTCGAAGAACAGCTCGAACATCGTCAGCGAGTCGAGCACCAGCCGGTCGTACTTGTCGTCTTCGAGGTCGTCGAGGAGCAGTTCCAGAGAGGAAGAGAAGTCGTTCTCTCGAAGCAAGACCTGCTTGTCGTACACTTTGATGTCGCCATTCTCGACGAATTCGGGCCACTTGTCGAAGCCGATCGACTCCGCGGCCTCTCTGAGGTCGGACTCGTTTTCTTCGAACGAGAGGTAGATCCCTTTCTCGTCGAACTGCTCGACGCCGTTGTAGATGTACTGGAGGCCGAGAATCGACTTCCCGGCACCGGGGTTCCCACTCACCAGCGTCGTCGAGTTCGTGACGATGCCACCGTTCAAGATTGCGTCGAGGCCGTCGATACCTGTCTTTGTGAGTTCGATCATTGTTGCTGTATCCGGAGATAGCGGTGCGGAATTGAGTTGAAATCTCGGGGCTGAGTAAAAAAGTCTTGCTCCCTAATTCGAGTGGACGACCCGGGGATCGACCCAGATGACGAAGTCGTCCTCGCGCTTGACGACGCCGCGGATCGACCCGTCGCTGTCGGCGGCCGGCGAGTCGTCGACCTGCTCGTCGGAGATCTGGACCACCTGGTCGACTTCGTCGACGAGCCAGCCGGCGGCGCTCTGGTCTTCGATGATCTCCGGATCGAAGACGATGATCCGCTGTTCGGCACCGCTATCGCCGATCCCGAACACCGACTTGGGGTTCACGATCGACGTGGTCCGCCCGCGCAGGTCCATCACCCCTTCGACGTGGCGGGGCGCGTTCGGGACTGTCGTCAGGTCGCCCACGTCGACGATCTCCGTGACGTAGTCGATGCTGACGCAGTACGTCTCTTCGCCCAGTTCGAATTCGAGTACCTGACCTTCTGTTGTTGACATACCTGACGACTCCCGGTTACGAGTACCGAGCCGATACGCCGACTTAAGCCTGCCCTCTGTGCTATCAAAGTTGATTACGTGGGCGGAGTCTTTATTTTGGTGCCACGCCCGCCTTTCAGGTAGCAATGGATCTGGCTCGACTGCGAACTATCGTCGACGTGCGCGGGCACGGGTGACCGATGGCCGGTAGTACACCCCGCGCCGTCGTCGCAGACGACTCTCACTTCATGCGTAGTGTCATCTCCGACATCCTGAACGAGGGTGGTGTCGACGTCGTCGCGGAGGCCAAAAACGGTCGCGAGGCGGTCGCGCTCGTCGACGAACACCGGCCGGACGTCGTGACCATGGACGTGGAAATGCCCGAGATGGACGGCATCAGTGCCGTCGAGCAGATCATGGAACAGTGCCCGACGCCGGTCCTGATGCTGTCGGCCCACACGGACGAGAACGCGGACGTGACCTTCGAGGCGCTCGACGTGGGTGCGGTCGACTTCTTCACCAAACCCGGCGGAGAGGTCTCGATGGAGATGTCGCGGCTGAAAGATCAGCTCCTCGAGATGGTCCTGTCCGTGGCCGACGTGGACGTGTCGGGCACGTCGGGACGGACACCGACAGCGTCGCCGGATCGGTCGCCCACCAGTACGCCGGAGGCGGTCGCGGACGACTACGATGCGGACCCGACGCTGATCATCGGCTCCTCGACTGGCGGACCGAAGATGGTCGAGTCCGTCCTCTCGGAGTTGCCCCTGGCGGCGGACTTCCGGGTGCTGGTCGTCCAGCACATGCCCGGCGGTTTCACCGGACGGTTCGCGAAGCGAATCGACGCCCGGAGCGACTACGACGTACGGGAAGCCAAAGACGGTGACCGCATCGCGGGCGGCGAGGCGTTGATCGCGGCCGGCGATTACCACCTGCGGGTCAAGAACTACCGGAACGGCCGGCTGCGGGTCAAACTGTCTGACGACCCGCCGGTCAACAGCGTCCGACCGGCCGTCGACGTGACCATGGAGACGGCCGCGGACGTGATCGACGACCCGCTGGTGGGAGTGATCCTCACCGGAATGGGCAACGACGGTGCAGCGGGTATCGAGCGGATCAAAGCGGCCGGCGGGCGGACCATCGCACAGGACGAGGCCACGTCGGCGGTCTACGGAATGCCACAGCGAGCGGCCGAGACGGGCTGTGTCGACAGCATCCTGCCGATCGAGGAGATCCCGGCAGGTATCGTCGAGACGATCAAACGAGAGGTGACATAACATGAACGATCAGTACCTCGATGCGTTTATTCGAGAGAGCGAAGAGGCGATCACGGAACTGAACAACTCCCTGCTAGATCTGGAGTCGGATCCGGAGGACACGGAAGCGATGGAGTCCATCTTCCGGACGGCACACACGCTGAAGGGGAACTTCGGCGCGATGGGGTTCGACGACGCGTCGTCGCTGGCCCACGCTATCGAGGACCTCCTAGACGAGATGCGGGACGGCAACATGCCCGTCACGCCGGACGTGATGGACCTGATCTTCGCGGGCGTGGACAAGATAGAGGCCATCGTCAGCGAGATCGAAGAACACGGCGAGTCCCGGACCGACGTAGACGAGATCGTCGACGACCTCCGAACGGTCCTCGAAGAGGGCGTCGAAGCCGCCGAGAGCCCGGCCGACGACACGGGCGGTTCGGACGAGACTGTCGACGACCAGACCGACACGGACTCGTCCGGAGGCGAAGACGTTCCCGTCGAGACGAACGTCAGTCCCGACACGGCCGACGACAGCGTCATCGCCGCGGAGATCGACATCGGCGACTCCGACATGCTGGGCGTCGACGCGATGCTGGCGATCGAGGCCGTCGAGGACTACTTCGAGGTGCTCGATGCCGCTCCGCAGCGCGAAGCCGTCGAAGACGGGGAGTTCAGCGACACGTTCACCCTCTACCTCGACGCCGAAGACGCCGGGACCGTCGACAACACGCTCTCCGGGATCGGCAAGATCGAGAGCGCGGAGACGGCGGACGTGACCGACGCGCTCAGCGAGAAAAGCGGGAGCACCAGCGACGAGACCGAACACAAGGTCGACGAGATCAAGTCCGTCCGCGTCGACGTCGACCAGCTCGACGACCTCCACGGACTCGTCGAACAGCTGGTGACCAGCCGAATCAAGCTCCGCCGTGCCGTCGAGCAGGACGACCTCGACGGGGCCGGCGAGAACCTCAACGAGCTGGACAAGATCACGGCGAACCTCCAGAACACCGTGATGGACATGCGTCTGATCCCGCTGAAGAAGGTCGTCGGGAAGTTCCCGCGGCTGGTTCGGGACCTCTCGCGGGATCTGGGCAAGGAGGTCGACTTCGAGATCGAGGGCGAAGACATCGAACTCGACCGGACGATCCTCACGGAGATCTCCGACCCGCTGATGCACATCCTGCGAAACTCCGTCGACCACGGGATCGAGCCCCCGGAGGTCCGCGAGGAGAAGGGCAAGCCACGCACGGGCTCGGTCGAGCTCAGGGCTTCCCGCGAGCGCGATCACGTCATCATCCAGGTCGAGGACGACGGGGCCGGTCTCGACGTCGAGGCGATCAGAGACAAGGCCATCGAGAAGGGCGTCCGTTCGCCCGAAGAGCTAGAGGCGATGGACGACTCCTCGATCTACGACCTGGTCTTTCACCCCGGCTTCTCGACGGCCGACGAAGTCACCGACACGAGCGGCCGCGGCGTCGGCATGGACGTGGTCCACGACACAGTCACACAGCTGGATGGCTCGGTCAACGTCGAGTCGACGCCGGGCGAGGGGACGACGGTGTCGCTTCGCCTGCCGGTGACGATGGCGATCGTCAAGGTGCTGTTCGTCGAGGTCGGCGACGAGGAGTACGGGATCCCGCTGAAGAACGTCGACGAGATCACCCGGGCCGACGACCGCAAGCAGGTCAACGGCAAGGACGTGATCAAGCACAACGACGAGATCTACCCGATCATTCAGCTGGGCGAGACGTTCGACGTGCCCGGCGAGACCGCCAACGGCGACGGGATGCTCGTCCGCGTCCGGGAGTCCGAGCGCCAGGTCGCGTTGCACTGTGACTCGGTCAACAGCCAGGAGGAAGTCGTCGTCAAACCGCTGGAGGGGATCCTCAGCGGGACGCCCGGCCTGTCGGGGACCGCGGTGCTCGGCGACGGAAACATCGTCCACATCCTCGACGTGGTGACGCTATGACGAGGGCAGTTCGATGAGCCAGAGCGACCAGCGCCAGTTTCAGGAACTACTGGAGTTCATCGGTGCCGAGATGGACTTCGAGTCGGGGTTCTACAACGACGCGTACCTCGATCGCCGCATCACGGCCCGGATGCGCCGGACCGACGTCGACAGCTACCGCGAGTACCAGCGGCGACTGGAGCGCGACGACGACGAGCGAGCGGCGCTGCTCGACTCGCTGTCGATCAACGTCACCGGCTTCTTCCGCAACCCCGAGGCCTGGGAGAGCCTCCGGAGCGTCCTCCGGGACCTGACCGACCAGCACCGCCGCGTGAACCTCTGGAGTGCGCCCTGTGCCGACGGTCGAGAGCCGTACTCCGCGGCGATGCTCGCGCTGGACGACCCGCAGGTCGACGACCGGTCGGTCTCGATCCTGGGGACCGACATCAACGAGGACATCCTCCGGGCGGCACGCGAGGGCACCTACGAGACCTCACACACCACGGACATCGCAGACGAGCTCGCCCCCCTCGACGACTACAGCGAGTACATCGAGCGCGAGGGCGACTCGTTTCGCATCCGGAAGCCCGTCAGCGACATGGTCGAGTTCGAGCAACACGACCTCATCCGGGGCGCGTCGAAGCGGGACTTCGACCTCGTGTTCTGTCGGAACCTCCTGATCTACATCGATGGCGAGTACAAGGTGCCGATCTTCGAGACGATCGAGGAATCGCTGCGTGAGGGTGGCTACCTGATGATCGGGATGACAGAGACGCTGCCGACCGCCTGCCGAGACAGCTTCGAGGCGGTCGACAAGCAACACCGCATCTACCGGAAGGTATGAGCCTCTACCAGCTGGAACGAGACGGCGAGGTACAGGAGATCATCCGGACACTCCGGGAGTCGGACAACCCGAAGGTCAGAGCGCGGGCGGCGGAGCTACTCGGGAACTTCCCGAACCACGACGACCGGCGGGACGTGGTCAACGCCCTCGTCGAGGCGGCCCAGGGCGAGGACAGTCGGATCGCTGCGACGGCCGTCGACTCGCTGGACGAGCTGGGCGGAGACGCGATCGAGCAGCTGATCGCCGACATGGCCGGCGTCGACTTCGGCGACGACGGGGCCGAGTGGGTCCGCGCGAAGGCGTTCACGCAGGCCCTCGACGCGGACGTGCCCGAACTCAGGATGGCGGCGGCCAACGGCCTCGGCCAGCTCGAACAGGCAGATACGGTCGGTCCGCTGTCGAACTGCTTCGACGACGACGATCCGCGCGTTCGGGCGCGGGCCGCGCGGGCCTGTGGGAAGATCGGCGATCCACGGGCGGTCGACCCGCTCGAATCCCTGCTCCGGGATCCGAAGGCGGCCGTCCGCAGGGAGGCCGCCGACGCGCTGGGGTCGATCGGGAACCGGCAGGCGATCCAGGCGCTGCTCCCGCTGTACGAGGACGACAACGAGCGCGTCCGGCGGATCGCCGTCGGAGCCTTCGGCAACTTCGGCAACGACCGGCCGGTCGACTACCTCGTCGAGTCGCTCACCGACGACTCGTCCGGCGTCCGCCAGACCGCCGTCTACTCGCTGATCGAACTGCTCTCGAACGTCCCGACCGAGCAGAGCCACGAGATCCGGGACACCGTCGTCGAGCGACTCTCCTCGACCGACGACCGCAGCGTGGTCGTGCCGCTGGTCGAGATCCTCGAAGAGAGCACACAGAGCGCCCAGCGGCGCAACACCGCGTGGCTGCTGGGCCGGGTCACCGGCGAGCAAGAGCGCGTGCGCGTCATCGAGTCGCTGATCGACGCGCTACACGAGGACGATCAGATGCTCCGGCAGTTCGCCGCGACCAGCCTGGCCGAGATCGACGGCGACGACGTGGAGCGGCGGCTCCTGTCGGTCGTCGAGGACGAGCAGGTCGACCCCGACGTGCGCGCACAGGCGATCTTCACGCTCGGGAAGGTCGGGAGCGAGCGCTCGCGCAAGACCCTGGACCGAATCATCGACCAGACCGAGAACGAGACGATCCGCAAGCGAGCGTTCTCGGCGATCTCCAAGCTCGGCGGCCGACGATGAACGCGAGGGCATCGTCTCGAACGCGGAGATCGACAGACCGATACCGGCCGAAGACGACGGGAGAGACGGGATGAGCGACGGCGAACAGAAGCTGGCCGACACCAACGGGAAGTTCGTCCAGGTCGTCAAGGACGGCCGCAAGCGCAACGACATCGACTGGCGAGCGGGCCGGATCATCCTCTCGAACAAACGGCTGGTACTCGTCAGCAACGAGGGCAAGCGGACCATCCCGCTCTCGAAGATCACCTCGATCACGGGCCGCGACAACGTCAACAAAGCCATCGCGAAGGTGTCGGGCTATCTCTCCTTGCAGGTCGGACCGAACGTCACGCTGATCGCTCCACAGGACATCGAGGCGTTCGAGGCGAAGCTGTACAGCGCGCTGCTGGACCAGACCGTCGTCCTCGTGAAGCACCCGGCCGTCGAGGGCGGCGTCGTCCAGGACTCGGAGTGGGAGAAAGGACGGCTCAAGATCGACGGCGACAGCGTCGACCTCGCGATCGCGTCTGGCTCGTTCGTCGAGCTAGAGGTCGAAGACGTGGGCAGCGCCGAACTGGAGACGAAGACGGTGATGGACAGCCAGCGCCGCGTCGCCGAGATCGAACACACGATCGAGGGGACCAGCGTCGAGACCCACGTCTCGGGCTCGAAGAGCGACGTCTCCGTGCTCGCCTCGTTCGTGCGACGGGGCGAGCAGGCCGGCGAGGTCGACGTGGAGCTCAGCAAGGAGGAAAACGAGGTCCTGATGGCGCTGTACACCGGCGTCTCCCCGTTCCAGATCCCCGACTTCGTCGGCATGGAGATCGAACAGGTCGAGGAGATTTACGACCGGCTCATCGAGTACGGTATTCTGGAGCCGGTTCGGACTCGCCGCGAGGTCCAGCTAGAGGCCCGTGGCCGCTCGATCGCTGGCGAAGCCGTCGACGATCAGTGAGAGCCGACAGTATCAGGAGTTCACGTCTTCGAGGTGTCGGCTCGCGACGACCTCGCCTTTGGGGGTGAGCGTCGGACCGTCGGACGAGTCCTGGACGAGCCCGTCTTCTTCGAGGTCTCGCAACAGCATCGTCACCGCGGAGCTGTCGGTGCCGACGATGTCGGGCAGTGGCATCCCGTCCATGTCGCCCGTCGAGTAGATGGCGACGAGGATCTCGGTCTTGTCGTCGGTGAGTTCGATGTCTTGCAGCTCTTCCATGAGGTCGCTGTACTCGATCCGGAGGTACCGACCCAGGATCGACATCTTGCGCGGCGACGCCATCGCGGCCATGGTCGTGACGGCAGTGCCCTCCATCATGTGGCGGAAGGTCAGCGTCGGGCGGTCGGAGCCGGCGATCTCGCGGGTCGTCCGCTGGAAGTCGGTGACGGTGGCCAGATCGACGGCGAAAGTGCCAGAAGACGAGCGAAACTCGACCGATCCGTCCGAGACGAACAGCTTCGCCGTCGAGAACGCGTCGTCGGTGACGCGCCCACCGACGCGTGCCCGCTCCTTGACGGTCGTCTCGGTGCCGTTGAGAATCGCCTTGAACAACACCGTCGAGAACTTCGAGATCTTGTCGTCGTCACCCTCGACGACGGCGACGTGTCGACTGTCGTTTCGCTCGAAAGCGACGGTGACCGTCGAGTCGAAGAAGTCCCCCAGATCCGGCGGCACGTGCCCGACCGCGACGTCGAAGATCGACGACAGCGGAATCGTAAACTTGTCGTTCTCGTTGGCCGCCAACACCAGTCGCTTCTGGCTCAGCAACACCCGCCCCTTGACCGGCTCGGTCGTCGCCATCACCTCCGCGTTGAAGTTGCCGACGAAATCAGCGATGACGGATTCCGACATTGATCACTCACCGAGTGGTACTGCGGGCAGAATCTTATGGGTTTCGAGCGAATATCATTCGAGAGAACGGAGAACCGCCCGCTGGCGGTCACTCGCCGAGATCGTCCGCGATACTGGCCAGGGAGTCGTCCGGGGAGTCCGTCGCCGTGTAGACGACCCGAGAGCCCGGCGTCCGCAGGCCGTAGGTGTATCCCGCGGTCACGACGTCGAGGTGGACCGAGCCACCGATCGTGCAGTCGCTGTCGGCGAACCACTCGACGAGTCGGTTCTCGCCGTCGCCCTCGCGGGCCAGTCGCCGATTGTCCGCGGCGTGCTGGAACATCGGCTCGCCCTCCAGCGTCGTCTCGACGCGCGCGTGGTACTGCTCGCCGTCGAGCACGCACTCGATCACGTCGCCCGCGGCCACGTCGAGGTCGGCCGGCAACTCGATCCGTGGGCGGTCGGTGCGGCCGACGGAAGCGACCTCGACGCGGCGAGTCTCGACGGCCTCGTGGTCGCTCGGGAGGCGATCTGCCACGTTACTCGTCGTCGCTCTCGCCCAGCAGGTCCGCGACGTCACCGCTGCCCTGTTCGGTGATCTTGGCGTTGATCTGGGCGGTCTCCTCGCTGACCTCGCGGCCGCGGATGGTGATGCGCTTGCGCTCGCCGTCGCGAGTGGGCTTGTAGCCGACGCCGCCGTCGGTGAGGATCGACTTCGTGCCGACGCCGCGCACGTCCGCTCGCATCGGTCGGCCGGCCGTGTCGGAGCCGCCGGTCAGTTCGAGCGTGAAGCCGTCGAGACCGACCGCACTGCCATCGACTTCGTCGCCGAGTTCGCGGCCCATGAAGCGGTTCGCGTCCTGTCCGTCGACGTCTAGCTGGTAGGTCGTGCCTGTCTCCGGGTCCGAGAGCGCAACGGTGAATTCTGCCATACCCACCGATATTCGACGGCGCTTAAAAAGCGCGTCGGAACCGACTTTCGACTGGGCTCGCGCGTGACACGCGTGGGAGAAAGCTCACACGTGTGCCAGGGACGGCGTGACACTCGGACTGCCCGGCGGTATCACTCCTCGGCGTCGACGATCGTACTCGCGCGCGCGTTCTCCTTGAGCTTGATCCCGGCCCCGCCGACGCTGATCGGAACGCGAGGGAGAGCGTCGACGTGCAGCGTCGGGTGGCTGAGCCCGCGTTCCAGCAGCTCGGTGCGTGGCTGGAGCGTGACCGTCGCCTCGCCGGTGAGCGACTCGTTGTACTCGATCAGGTACTGGCCCGCTCGTAGTGTCCACCACTCGTAGTCGTCATCGGGGTCGCGCTTGGCCGACGCGTGCGGCGTCGTCTGGGCCGGTTCGAGTTCCCCGCCCCCGAAGTCGACCCGACCCGGCGCGCCGATCTCGAAGACGTTCGCGACGGTGAGATCGAACCCCGAGTCGGCAGTCTGGGTCGGTTCGTGGACGGCGTCCTCGACGTACTGCTCGTACATACGCGAGCCCTCGGAAGCCGGACACAAAAGCGTCGGCCGTCTCAGCGCTCCCAGCGGAAGCGGCCGTCTTCGAGGACCGTCTCGCCGTCGATCACCAGTCGGCCGTCCTCGCGGAGATCGGTGATGAGGTCGACGTGGATCGCGCTGTCGTTGCCGGTGTCGGGAACGCAGGCGTCGTAGGCCCGGCCGAGCGCGAGGTGGACCGTCCCGCCCATCTTCTCGTCGAAGAGGATGTTGTCCGTGATCCGGTCGATCCCGCGGTTCATCCCGATCCCCAGCTCGCCCAGCCGGCGAGCGCCCGCGTCGGTCGCCAGTAGTTCGCCGATCGTCGACTCGCCCTGAGCGGCGCTGTGGTCGACGACCTCGCCGTCCTCGAAGACGAGCCGCACGTCTCGCACGCGCGCCCCGTCGACGGTCATGGGCACGTCGAAGGTGACCGTTCCCTCGGTGGCGGTCGGTGCGGTGAACACCTCGCCGGAGGGGAGGTTGTGCGAGTCGTAGGCCACGGAGGCCGCGGAGTTGACGGCCACGCGGTCGACGATCGACATCGTGAGGTCCGTCCCCTCGCCCAGGAGGTGGACCTCGCTGCCCTCGTCCAGCAGCGTCTTGAGCTGGCCCATCTCCTCGGCCAGCGCTTCCCAGTCTCGCAGCGTCGCGTCGTAGACGAAGTCACGGTAGGCCTCGTAGGAGAGGCCGGCCTGCTGGGCCATCGCGCGGGTCGGGTGCTGGGTGAAGACCCAGTCGGTGTCCATCCGGGCCGCTCTGATCTCGGTGCGAGCCCGGCGGTAGGACTGCCGGCGGTCCCCCGGTACGTCGCTGGCCGCGGCGGTGTTGCGCGATCCGCCCAGCGAGAGCACGCTGTCGGCCCGCTCGTAGAGCGCGCGCTCGAAGTCGGGATCGGCGTCGAAGTCGCCGTCGTGGGCCCGCAGGTAGGCTCGCGTCATCTCGTCGGAGCCGTAGGTCGCGAGCAGGTTCGCTCCGCGCTCGCCAAGCGCCGCCGCGACGGCCACCCCGAGATTGTGCGCGCCCTCGTCGACCTGAACGATCACGTCGTCGCCCGCTTCGATCTGTGCGCTCCAGTCGACCAGTACGTCGGCGTGTTCGCGAACTCGGTCGTCCATACCGGACGGTCGTCTGGCCCGGATAAAACGTCACTGCCACTGGTCGGGGCGGGGGTCGTCGGAGTCACGACGAGTGATCAGTGCGAGAATCCGACGAATCGCTCGTCGTCCGGGGCCAGAGGGCATCGTTCGACAGTGTAATTCTCACAGAAGGGGATATCTGAAAGAGAGACACACTGTCAGTGTGCCTCTGGGGCGATATCGAGACGGTCGGGTGGCGGATCGCTCGAAGCAGTTGCAGTCGATCGGCTCAGAAATACGCTGCTCTGATGATAGACAGCAGCCAGGCGGTCGGTACGAAGACGAGGAGCACGCCCACGACGCCGATCAGATACTCCCCGTCCAGGAGTCCTCTCGCCAGTCCCGCTCCGAGCCTCACGACGAAGAGGAAGAGGACGGACAGGATGGCATTGCGGAGCGAAAACTCCAGCCCCTCGCTACTGTAATCGACTGGTGCCATTTCGTAGTACTCCACACCGCCTCGTGAAAAGAATGCTTCCCAGACGACCACACCGGCCGAGTGGCTGGGTCACTTGCCGACGATCCAGGTACCGGCCTAGACGCTGTCGACGGCCGCGGGCTCGCCCGTCTCGGCGCTCTCGTAGAGGGCGTCGATGACGGCCATGTTGTTGACCGTCTCCGTCCGGTCGACGGGCGGCGTCTCGTCGGCCGCGACGGCGTCGGCGAAGCGCTCGACCTGGCGGCGGTAGTGGTCGACACCGTCGATGGTCTCAGTGTGTTCCTCGCCGTCGACCTGGTAGGTGAGCGACACCGACTGGTCGGGAGCCACGTCGAAGGCTTCGGGGACGTGGAGCCAGCCGTCTGCCGTCATGATCCGATACTCGTGGGTCATCGGCGTGTCGAAGCTGCTGGTGACCTGCGCCGTCACGCCGTCGTCGTAGGTCAGCAGGCCCGAGAGCTGGGAGTCGACGCCGGTCTCGTAGGTGTCGGCGGCGTGGGCGAACGCGCGGTTCGGCTCGCCCAGCACGTTCCGGACCGCGCTGACGGCGTAACAGCCGATATCCATGAGCGAACCGCCGTCCAGTTCCGGATCGAGTCGGATGTCGTCGGTCCGATCGCCCAGTCCGAAGGTGAACGTCGCCTCGACGTGGCGCACCGCGCCGAGTTCCTCGCGGACGATCTCGCGGGCGCGCTCGGTGCGGGGATGGAAGTGGTACATGAACGCCTCCATCAGGGCGACGCCCTGCTGGTCGCAGTAGTCGAACAGCGCGCTGGCGCGCTCGGCGTCGGGCGTCAGCGGTTTCTCACAGAGGACGTGCAGTCCGTGGTCGGCGGCGCGGCGCGTCCACTCGGCGTGGAGGCCGTTGGGTAGGGGATTGTACACGGCGTCGATCCCGTCGTCGGCCAGCAGCGCCTCGTAGCTGCCGTACGACCGATCGATGCCGAGTTCGTCGGCGACCGACCGGGCGCGCTCGGCGTCGCGTGAAGCGATCGCACCGACAGCGTGTTCGCTGGCCTGGATCGCCGGGATCACGTCTTCGCGGCCGATCGCCGCCGTACTGAGCACTCCGAATTCCATGCGTGAGCGTGCGGTCGGGACGGGCATAAACGCTGAGTTCCGCGGCGACGAAGGGGACGCCGGCCGGGAGAGTTCACGTGTGTGCAAGACCCGGTCGTCGACGGGGTACCATCGCTTCGAGATGGTCGGTACAGGAGAGCGAAGTATTAGTAAGAGAGATGTAGTGGTAACAACTATTTTTATACTTGTGTCCGGATAGACGACATGGTTGAGAATTTTCTTTATGAACCAAAGGAAGGCGAATTACTGAGTATGGCTGTTGTGAGGGCAGTTGCGCTGGCACATCACGAGGGTGTGCTTGAACAGGATTGGATCATACACAACGACATCAACCCCGATGCGCTTGACAAGTTGTTTCAGGACAGACACCCGAATATGACCCTCCGATTCGAGGCAGATGCAACAACAGTCACGGTCAACGCTGACGGACATGGCAATCCTGTGATTGAAATTAAGTCACACCGCTAAGTTCGCACGCACACCGACCAATCGATTCTGCCCGTTGTCGCTGAAAGAGTCCTCGTGGAACGGCTTCTGTCACACGGTCAACGGAGAATCTGTAAACGACCTCGCCAGGACAGACCGGAGACGCTTCACGAAGTGACGGCCGCCGGGATCGGCCGCGGCGAGCGATCGATCGGAGCGGGCTATTTGGTTAGGTCGTCGCGCTATCAAAACAAAAAACGCGGCACGTGGAGTTAAGAGCAGAAGTTCTGGTACGTATGAGTATGGACCTGAAGGTAAAGTTGGTCGTACTGATGTTGGCGATCTCGCTGTTGCCGCTTGGCAGTGTCGGAGCCCTGGCGACACAGAACATGGGGTCGCTCAATCAGGACGCCCAAGACCGGAGCGCCCAGGAGTTGCGCGGGGCGATGACCGACAACCTGAACAACAGCGTACAGGCACGGCAGTCGTCGCTACAGAACCAGTTCGACCAGCGGGAGGTCGACATGCGCTCGCTCGCCCAGTCGGGCGCGATGGACAACTACCAGGCCGCTCGACAGGGGGAGATGCAACTCGTCCAGGAGGCCAGCCAGCGACAGGTCGGCTACACGGCCCTGGAGATGCGCAACGCCATCGAGAGCACGACCCAGACCGTGCTTGACACCCAGTACGACGGGCGCGAGTGGGAGGAACTGTCCCCCAGCGAGCAGCGCGCGGTCAAGGAGCGCGTCGAACGGATCATCGCCGGCACTGGCGGCGACGGGACGACCGCCGACGGGACGATGAACGAGACGTTCCAGCCCGGTTACATCGGCGAGACCGGCTACGCCTACGTGACCGACCTGGACTCGAACGTCGTGATCCACCACCGTCTGGAAGACGGGCACAACTTCGCCGACGACTCCGGTGGGAGCCTGACCGTCTTCGACGACATCAAAGCGAACATCGAGTCGACGCCCGCGCTGCGCAACGGCGAGACGTGGGGCGTCGCCGAGTACGAGTGGGAGGACACGACACAGGACGGCAATCCCACGGAGACCCAGCTGGTCGCCTACACCTACTACGAGCCCTTCGACTGGATCGTCGCACCCAGCGTGTACTACTACGAGCTCCAGGAGCGAGCCGTCGCTGACAGCGAGGCACGGCTGGCCGACTCCTTCGAGCGGTACCTCGAAACGCGGACCGTCAGCGTCGACAGGCAAGAGCGCTACGCCTACGACGAGATCATCTTCGTCGACAAGCGGGGCCGAGAGGTCGTCAGGGCGACTCGCGAAGGCGAACGGGCGGTGACCGAGCGCGACGGTTCGGGGTGGTACGCCGACAAGAGCTGGTTCACCAGTGCCGGCTCCGTCGCCAACGGCGAGGTCGCGTTCAACCGGATCGAGGAGGAAAACGGCAGTCAGCGGATGTACGTCTCGACGCCGGTGTACCAGGACGGACGGTTCCAGGGCGTCGTCGTGGCCCAGTTCAACTACTCGATCGTCACGGAGATCACGAACGGCGTGTCGGTCGGCGAGACCGGCAGCCTCTACGTCGTCAACGACCGCGGCGAGATGGTGAGCCACCCCAACGAGACGAAGGTGGCACAGCGTGTCGACGTGGCCGACGGTGAGTACGGTACGGAACTCGGCAACATCACCACCGAACAGATGCTGGCCGCCCAGTCGGGCATGGCCACGCATACGCGAACGGTCGGGGGCGAAGCAACCACCCGATACGTCGTGTACGCACCCCTGCAGGTCGGAGACAGGCAGTTCTCGCTCGTCGGCACCGTTCCCGAGAGCGACATCGAAGGACCGATCACGGCGCTGGGAGACGCGCTCCAGCAACGCACCGACGACGCCCGCAACCTCATCCTGTTGCTGTCGGGCATCGCGGCGCTGGTCGTCGTCGCCGCGGGCTACGCCGTCGCGCGTTACGTCGCCAGTCCGATCGAACAGATGCGCGACCGGGCCGCAGAGATGGCACAGGGACGGTTCGACGGCGAACTCGACGTGGACGACCGGGACGACGAGATCGGGGAGATGGTCGAGGCCTTCGAGGAGATGGAGGCGAACCTGACCCGCCAGATAACGGAGATCGAGGCCGTCTCGGCGTCGCTCAGCGAGGGCGAGATCGACGACGACCTCCACACGGATCTGCCGGGCTCGTTCGGCGACATCATGACCGACCTCCAGGAGGGCATGACGCAGCTGCGGACGAGCTTCGCCCAGATCAGCCGGGCCAGCGAGAACGTCCGGACCGGCGAACTCGACCAGGAGATCGACAGCGACCTCCCCGGAGAGTACGGCGCGGTGATGGACGAACTCGACGCGGGACTCCAGCAGCTCTCCGAGAGCTTCGACCGGCTCCGGACGGCCAGTACGGCGCTCAGCGAGCGACGGCTCGACGAAGACCTCGACACCGACCTGCCCGGCGCGTACGGCGACGTGATGGGAAACATCGACGCCGGCCTCGACGCCGTCGAGGAGAGCATCGCACGAGTGCAGTCGATCGCACGCGAGGTGAGTTCGGCCACGGACGACGCCGCGGCCAGCGCACAGGAAGTCGAGCGGGCCAGTCAGGAGGTCGCCGAGTCCGTCCAGGAGATCTCTCACGGCGCGGACCGCCAGTCCGAACAGCTCCAGGAGGCCGCCGCGGAGATGAACGACATGTCTGCGACGGTCGAGGAGGTCGCCTCCTCCGCCGTCGACGTGGCCAACACGTCGGAACGCGCCGCGGACCGCGCCGAGGCCGGGAGCGAGCGGGCGAGCGAGGCCTCCCGCGAGATCGAGGGGATCGAAGCGGAGACCGAGCAGGCGGTCGAACAGGTCGCGGCGCTCGAATCCGAGATCGACGAGATCAGCGAGATCGTGAGTATGATCACCGACATCGCCGAGCAGACGAACATGCTGGCGCTCAACGCCTCCATCGAGGCCGCTCGGGCCGGTGAGGCCGGCGAGGGCTTCGCCGTCGTCGCCGACGAGATCAAGGGGCTGGCCGGCGAGGCCGCCGCGGCGACCGAGGAGATCGACGATCTCATCACCGAGCTACAGGCGACGACCGGGGAGACCGTCGACGACATCGAGTCGATGCGCGACCGCGTCGAGAGCGGTGCCGACACGATCGAGGACGCGATCGCCATGTTCGACGAGATCGCCGAGAGCGCCACCGAGGCCGAGCACGGCGTCCGAGAGATCACCGAGGCGACCGACGACCAGGCCGCCTCGACCGAGGAGGTCGTCGCGATGGTCGACGAGGTCAGCAGCGTCAGCCAGCAGGCCGCGGCCGAGGCGACCAGCGTCTCCTCTGCGGCGGAGGAACAGGCCGCCTCGGTCAACAACATCTCCCAGAACGTCCGCTCGGTCGCCGACATGGCCGACGACCTCGAAGCACTGGTCGACGCCTTCGAGGTCCAGCAGTCCGCGGCCGACGGCGACGCGAGCGCAGCGGGAGCCAGCACCGACGGCGGCTGGTCGCCCGACGACGGCGCGGAGTGACGGCGCGGAGCCGTCAGGACGCCGTCCACGGCGCGCACCGCGGACACGGGTAGCTTTTTTCGCGGGGCCCCCGAACGTCGGCCAATGACAGAGTCGTTCGATATCGTCTCGCCCGAGCAGATTCGCTCGGGTCGGGCGACCGACGCCTACTTCGACCGGACGATCGAGGCGCTGGACCACGCCGGCAAGAACCCACACGTCGTGGCGGAGGTGACCGCAGACCAGTTCCCGACCGGCGAGTGGGAGCTCCTCGCGGGGCTGAAAGACGCGGCCCACCTCTTCGAGGGACGGGGCGTCGACGTGGACGCGATTCCGGAGGGGCGGCTGTTCGACGGCGGCCCGGTCGCGCGGATCGAGGGGCCGTACCGAGAGTTCTGTCGCCTGGAGACGGCGCTCCTCGGATTCCTCTCTCACGCGACCGGCGTCGCCACGCGGGCGCTGGAGGCCCGCTGTGCGGCCCCCGACTCGCAGGTCCTCTCCTTTGGCTCTCGGCACGTCCACCCCTCGATCGGTGCGATGGTCGAGCGGTCGGCGCTGCTGGCCGGCCTCGACGGCATCTCGAACGTCGCCGCTGGCGAGGTGCTGGGCCGGGCAGCCGGCGGGACGATGCCCCACGCGCTGGTGATCTGCTTTGGCCGAGGCAACCAGGAGGAGGCGTGGCGGGCCTTCGACGAGGGCGTCGACGCCGACGTGCCACGGATCACGCTGTGTGACACCTACAGCGACGAGGTCGACGAGTCGCTGCGAGCGGCCGCGACGATCGAGGACCTAGAGAGCGTCCGCATCGACACGACCGGCTCCCGGCGCGGGGACTTCGAGCACATCCTGAAGGAGGTTCGCTGGACGCTCGACGCCCACGGCCACGAGGACGTGGGCATCTTCGCCAGCGGCGGCCTGGGACCGACGGAGCTGGCGCGGCTGTCCGGCGTCGTCGAGGGGTTCGGCGTCGGCGGGTACGTCAGCAACGCCGATCCCGTCGACTTCGCGCTGGACATCGTCGAGGTAGAGGGCGAGCCGGCCGCCAAGCGAGGGAAGCTCACGGGCACGAAGCAGGTGTACCGGACGCCCGACGGCGACCACCACGTGGGCCTGGCCGACCGCGACGGGCCGGCTGGCGGGGAGGCCCTGCTCGAACCGCTCGTGCGCGACGGGACCGTCGTCCGCGAGTTCGATCTGGACGCCGCCGCCCAGCGGGCGGCCGACGACGCCGACGCCGTCGGGTTCGATCCCGTCGACGGCGGGACGAAGGCTTAATCACGCCCACCGGCTAGGTTCCGGTGGCAGAGGGAGACCGGCTTCCGTGAGCGCACACCGTGCGCGCATGAGGAAAGTCCCCCCACCCGCTGGGCGGGTGACCGGGCGCAAGCCCGGGGCGGGAGACCGTCGGCGCTGGAACAGAAACGAGACCCCTCCACCCGACCGATGAGGCG
>Ga0207754_100364_pt1 | contig 19032 bp, 18 predicted proteins | sample A23E1SouthBayCA_FD_187728 | JGI IMG/M metagenome (GOLD analysis project Ga0207754, IMG submission 187728) | Aerobic enrichment media microbial communities from Eden Landing Ponds, California, USA - A23 E1 (SPAdes) | ecosystem: Environmental > Aquatic > Marine > Unclassified | place: Emeryville... | reverse complement strand
TCGTCGAGACCGGACCGGCCGAGCAGCTCATCAACGATCCCAAACACCCCTACACGAAGGTGCTTCGGTGGGCCACGCCGGACCTCTCGCTGCAGGAGGCCGGCGACATGCCCATGCGCAAGATCGACATTCCGGACCCGATCAATCCGCCGTCGGGCTGTCGGTTCCACACGCGCTGTCCCGAAGCCCGTGAGGTCTGCAAGCGCGAGACGCCGGACACCTACCAGATCAACGGCCAGCAGGCGGCCTGCTTCCGCCGCGACGAGTCCCACGAGTACTGGGACAGTCCCGAGCTGATGGACTGAGTTCGCGGCCGACCCCGTCGAGAACCTTCTTGTAGCCGGACCACGAAGGAAGTGTATGTCGTTTCGAGACGAGCTCTGGTCGACGATCTACGCCACGCGGGGTGTGCTCCGCCTCCTGACGCCGTTCCTGCTCTTTCTCTTCGGATTGACGCTAGTCTCGTTCTACCTCGGGCATCAGCAAGCCGCGACGACGGCAGTCGCGTACGCGAACCTCGTCATCACCGGCGGGGCGGCGCTGGCGGCCGTCGTGCTGTACTGGTACACGACGAAGCGTGAGGAGAACTGAGACTGCCGGCTGCAAGTCTGTAAAGGATTTCATGACCCAGGGTCGTGAATATCTTATAACGGTTACAGTCGGCAGTATGGGCGAGTGGTGATTACCTGAATTGAGGCGCGGAGGCCCCTTTCTCAAGGAGCGACCGAAGGGGGCGAGTAGGGAGGGGATACAGCGTCCTCAGAATCGAAGATTCTGATATGCGAACGAGACGCGTCGCGTCTCGTCAACGCCGCACAGTTCTCAAACACGTTCGACGCTTGGCCCCCAGGCCCACGCCTTCGACACATTTATCTTGATAAAATATTTAAATATAAAGGATAGATAAGCACAAAATAGAAGACCACGAAGTCATCACGGGGACGGTCAAAGCCACCGGCAACGGCGCTCACGTCCTCGTCCCGAAGGACTGGCGTGGCGCAGACGTGAAAATCGTTCGAACCTCAGAACCCACCGACGAATAGTCCCAACAGATGAACTATAACTACAGGTATCGGCTCCAACCGTCCGACGCGCTCGAAGACCAGTTAGCGTGGACCGTCGATACCTGTAGACAGGTCTACAACCACTTCTTGTACCGACTCAACCGCACCGACGACACCTCTGCATACTCCGAGCAGAAGCGCCTCCCTGACCTCAAGAAGTGGTGGACCGACCTGAAAGACATTCACTCGAAGGTTCTCCAAAAAGCCGTCCAGCGGCTATACGATAATCTCGCAACGCTCCGTGGTCGCAAAGACAACGGCTACCACGTCGGCACACTCAATTGGAAGGCTCCGGGCGAGTACCGCAGTTTCACATACAGTCAGTCCGGCTTCAAGCTCAAAAACACGAGCGGTCGGACGCGGCTGTGGCTCTCGAAACTCGGTGAAATCCCACTCACATTCCACCGTGACCTGCCTGACGACGCCGAAATCAAGACCGTCACGGTCAAACAGGAGCCTACGGGAGAGTGGTACGCCATCCTCGGCGTCGAAACATCCGATGAGCCGTTGGAGAAACCAGAGAGCCCTGAGAAATGCGTTGGCATCGACGTGGGGATTCTCACATATATCCACGACACCGACGGCAGGGCTGTCGAACCGCCCGACCTCTCAGACGAACGCGAGCGACTAGAACGGGCACAGCGCAATCTCTCGCGAAAGGAACACGGCTCTGCGAATTGGGAGAAACAACGTCGAAACGTAGCCGAGCGCCACGCCGACCTCAAGCGAAAACGGCGTGACTTCCTCCACAAGTTGTCGAACTACTACGTCACCGAGTACGACTTGGTGGCCGTAGAAGACTTGGATGTGAAAGGGTTAGTCGAACTGCCGGGGAACTCGCGGAACCGAGCAGGCGCGGCGGGGGGGACGTTTCTGCGGATGCTCGAATACAAGTGCGAACGCGAAGGGACGCACTTCGTCGCGGTGAATCCACGCGGTACGACGAAAGAGTGTGCGTCGTGTGGTGTTTCGACGGAGAAGCCGTTGTGGGTCCGTGAACACTCGTGTCCAGCGTGTGGGTTCGAGGCAGACAGAGATGCGAATGCGGCGTGGAACATCCTTTCTCGCGGCATCAAGCAGTTAGGAGTGGGACGCTCCGAATCAACGCCTGTGGAGACTGCGCTTCCTGTGGATACCGATTCGGTGTCTGCAAAGCGCGTCGTGGAAGCAGGAAGCCCCATCCTCAAGCGCGAGCAGTCAGGCAAGCGGTAGGGTGGGGTAGTTCACTGTTCGGCCAGAAAGTCGGCGGTCTCGGCGGCCATGTCTCTGAGGTCGTCGGCGGCGTCCTCGTCGTCGGTCAGTTCCCGGAGTCCCTCGACGGCGGTCTCGTCGCCGAGAAAACCGAGGGCAGCGACGGCACGAGCGCGCGTCGCGTCGTCGACGTCGTCGAGCGCGGCGATCAGCGGGTCGATCGCGCCGGCGAGGGCATCGGGGTCTGCCTCGGCGAGGTTGGCCAGTGTCCCCGCGCTTGCTGCTCTGATAGCCGGGCTGTCGTCGTCCAGCAGCGCGATCAGCGCGTCGTGGTCGCCACGAAGCGCTTCGGGATCGATGTCGGCGATTTCGGTGAGGAGGGTCGCGGCGACGACCCTGGCCGAGTGTTGCCGACGCTGGGCCTGCTCGCGGACGTTCTCGACGGTTTCGGCGCGGATCGGCCCGTCGTTCGGTGACAGCTCCAGTCCCTCGGTAGGATCGTTGGCGGGCCGTTCGACGACCGACAGCAGGTCGTCGATGTGGTTGACGAAGGCCGCGGGGCGCTCGGCGGCGATCGGACGGATCGCACGCGCGCCGGCCGAGCGGATCAGGGGGAGGTCGTGGTCCAGCACGCCGACGAGGCCACCGGTCGCGTCCGCGAGCGTGCCCGAGTCCTCCTCGGCCAGCAGCGACAGCGAGAACAGCACCTCTTTGAGCACGACTGACCGATCGTCATCGAACATGTCGGTCAGTGTCGGAACGAGTGGCTCGATGGCCCGCGGGTCCTCGGCAGCGAGCGCCGTGGTGAGCTGTGCCGCGTGGGTCCGAACGAGGTTTTCGTCGCTCTGGAGGCCCTCTCGAACACGATCGAGGTCGATCTCACCGGGTGAGACCGTCTTGGGATCGATCTCTCTGATGTCGTCGCTCTCTGCGGTTGTCATACCGTGACAAGGGAGAGCGATCAAGTTATACGTGACGGTCTGGGGAACACAGCTGTCGAGAAGCGGCGACGAGGTCGTCGTTAGTACGGGGTGTGAGGTGAGGGGAACCACGACAGCACGCCCCTGTCACCACTGATCGGCCACGGCCGAATCTGTCGGCCGATGGACGGACCGTGAACAGCTCGATTACTGGTAAGTGGGTACTATCAGCTTTGAAGAACGGTCAGAGAAATCTATCGGGATCCCATTCGCTGGCGGGGCGGCGCGTAACACTTATTCGGTCGTGCCCGGAAATACTGACAATGGATCACACGCGCTATGAGGGTATCGAGCGGCGCGAGTTCGTCAAGTCGGCCGTCGCCATCGGCGGGACGAGCGCCCTGACTGCCTGTCTCGGCCGCGAGGCGTCACAAATCGAACGCACGAGCGAGACGGCCAGCGCAACAGACGACGGCCTCTCCGTGCCCCGTCCAGACGATCCGGACGATCGGCCGGCCGCGCTACACCACTGGAACGATTACCTTGTCCGTGACGGCAACGGGAACACGGTGTTACCGCGTCACCAGGTCGTCCTCGGCCTGTCCTACACCGGGTCGGTCCCGCCGACCGGCGCGGAACGCGAACAGGTCCGGGCGGCGCTGGAGACGCTGGATCGGGCGTTCCGGTGGGGTGTCGGTGACGATGCGGGCGCGGGCGTGAGCACCGGCCTGCTGTGGGTCCTGGGCTACTCGGCGTCGTACTTCGAGCAGATCGGCGCGTCAGTCCCAGCCCAGATCACGACCCCAGAGTCGCTGCTGTCGGCCGTCGACGAGGACCCAGCGAAGGCAGACGATTTCGACGCCGTCCTCGTCCTGACCGGGGACTTCGGCTCGATCCCGCTGGCGGCCGAAGCCGCGCTGTGGGGCGAGCGCGATCAGCTGAACGGGATCGACGTGCCGGCGACGCTCGAGGGGGTCTTCGAACGGACGACCCGTCGAACGGGGATCACGGGCAAAGGCGTCGTCGCCGAGGAACTCGATAACGACGAGGTGCCCGAGGACGCCCCGCTGTCGATGGGCTATCGCTCCGGATTCGGCGACAACCAGGCCACCGAAGACGCCGTTACGATCGATGAAGGGGCCTTCGCCGGCGGGACGACGCTGGCGGCCTCGCGGCTTCACATCGACATCGATCGGTGGTACGAGCAGTCGACCGAGGAACGCGTCGGGGAGATGTTCTGCCCGGCCCACGACGCCGAGGAGATCGGCGACACCGCCGAGAGCCTGGGTAACTCCAGTCGGATCACCCGCGAAGACGCCGAGCAGATCCCCGAACACGCCGAAGAGTACGACCGGATCGGCCACTCCCAGAAGCTCGCGACCGCCCGCGATGAGGGATTCCTGCCGCGCATCCTGCGCCGATCAGAGGGGGTCGCGACGGACGTGGCCGAGGGCGCGGGCTTCAATTTCACGTCGATCCAGCCCGATATCGAGGCGTTCGTCGCGGTTCGGCGGGCGATGAACGTCGACGAGTACGACGTGGACGTGTCCGCGGAGAACCACGGAATCGTCGATTACCTGGAGACGCGAGGCCGGACGGCGGTGGTCGTCCCGACGCGCGAGGAGGTCGCACTGCCAGTGCCATGAGTCGGCGCGAGGCGAGCGACGGATCCGGGCGATGGCTGCTCGTCCTGGGACTGCTCGCGGTGCTGGCTGTCGCGGCCGGCTGTGTCTTCCCCGGGAGCGACGCCAGCGCGACGGGCGGCGAAATCAACTTCACGGAACGGACCGAGGAGAGCGGACTGGCGTACGAGGACGTGACCCAGGGCGTCGGGAACGGCAACGCGGGTGTCTACGTCGCGGACGTGAACAACGACGGCTGGGAGGACGTGCTGGCCGTCGGCAGTGACCGGCCCGCGCTGTTCGTCAACGACGACGGGACCTTCGAGCGCAGCGACGTACTCCCGACACTCAATCGACCGTTCAAATCGGCCGCATTCGTCGACTACGACGGCGACGGCTGGGAGGACCTCCTGCTCTTGCCGGCGGGCGGATCGGTCGTCACATTGCATAACGACGGCGGGACCTTCGAGCACGTCGATGTCGGACTGGGCAACACCACCTACCCGCTGGGTGCCGCGCCAGCCGACTACGACGGCGACGGCGATCAGGACCTCCTGATCTACCAGTCTGGCGACTGGGCCGAGGGCAAGCCCAAGGGATCGTTCAGCCTGCAGGCGACGTTTGACAACGACAACGGGAACCCCAATCTACTGTACGAGAACTCCGACGATGGCTTCAGGCGCGTCACGGACGCCGGCATTGAGGGCGACCGCTGGAGTCTGGCCGCGAGTTTCACGGATCTCACAGGCGATGGCCGCCCTGACATCCACGTCGCCAACGACTACAACACCGACATCGTCTACGTCAATCAGGGCGGCGGCGAGTTCGCCCAACGCGAACTGCGCGGGAACACGGCCCGCAACGGGATGGCCTCGGAACTCGCCGACGTGAACGGTGACGGTCGCCTCGACGTGTTCGTCACGAACATCCACCTCCCGATCAGCCGCGAGACGATGTCGCCCGAGCGCTATGAGCGTCTCGCGGACTTCCTCACCTTCGTCATCCACTCGAACCGGACCGAGGGGAACACGATGCTGATCAATCGCGGCGAGGGCGAGTTCACCGATCGCGGCGTCCGCTGGAACCTCAGAAATGGCGGCTGGGGCTGGGCGGCCACGTTCGCCGACTTCGACAACGACGGCGACCGAGACCTCCTGCACGCCACGCAGAACGTCGTGACGATCGACCGTGAGGACCCGTTCTACACGTATCCGATGCTCTGGAAGCGCGAGGACGGTAACTTCACGCAGTTACGAGCGTCCGATCGAGGGTTCGCCGAGGACGACGGCCGCGGAATGGCGACGCTGGACTACGACAACGACGGCGATCGGGACGTAATTATGGCTGTCTACGGCGGGAACGTCAGCGTCTACGAGAACGCGGTCGACCGGTCGACGACGGCCCTCCAGGTACGCGTCGTCGACGAGGAGGGTACGACGGCCTACGGTTCGACCGTCACCGTCTCGGCAGACGGCCGAACGACGACCAGACGCCAGCGGCCCCGAACCGACTTCCTCTCTCAGGAGAGTCGCGTGGTCCACGTCGGACTGGGGCGGACCAACAGGGTCGACCTGACGGTGACCTGGCCCGACGGCACCGAGCGGACGTTCCAGGACGTGCCGGCTGACCGGCGCGTCCGGGTGGCTCCAAACGGCATCGAGACGGTCGCGAATTTCACCGCGGCCAGCGGGTAGGGACGGACGCTCTCGATGGCGACGTCACCGCAGCAGGAGTCTGACCCGGTGCTCGTCACAAACGTTTTGCCGACGGGCACCCCGACATCGAAATATGACCGACTCAGAGCGCCCCTGCTGTGGCGGGCGTCGATCGGTGAGCGACGACGGGGCGAGCGCCCGGTCCAGCGACGCTGCGGACGCGGCACGTGCGCCACCGGCGGCAACCACGCCAGCGACGGCCGACGACGACCGGACGGACAGCATGGTACGACTCGACGGGGGGACCTTTCGTATGGGAACCGACTCGGACGTGGGCTTCCCGCAGGACGGCGAGGGTCCGGTCCGCGATGTGACCGTCGATCCGTTCTACGTCGACCGGTTCGCCGTCACGAACGCCGACTTCCTCGCGTTCGTTCGCGAGACGGGCTATACGACCGACGCCGAGCGCTTCGGCTGGTCGTTCGTCTTCGAGAACTTCCGGAACGACGCGGACCGCGGCCGGACGCTCCAGCACGTCGACGCGGCCCCGTGGTGGGTGGCCGTCGAGGGAGCGAGCTGGCTGCACCCCAACGGTCCCAGCGAGAGCGTCCTCGACGATCGGGAACTACTGAAACACCCGGTGACACACGTCTCCTGGCGGGACGCGGTCGCGTACGCCGACTGGGCCGGGAAACGATTGCCGACCGAAGCGGAGTGGGAGTACGCAGCCCGCGGCGGCCACGAACAGCGACGGTTCCCGTGGGGTAACGAACTGACGCCCGACGGCGAGCATCGGTGTAACGTCTGGCAGGGGGAGTTCCCCGAGCACAACACCGGCGAGGACGGCTACGTCCAGACCTCACCGGTCTATGCCTTCGAACCCAACGACTACGGCCTTTACAACGTGGCCGGCAACGTCTGGGAGTGGTGTGCCGACTGGTTCAGCCCGGATTACCACACGACCAGCGCGTACGATCCGGACAACCCGACCGGGCCCGTGGAGGGCACCGACCGCGTGATGCGGGGCGGCTCACACCTCTGTCACCGGTCGTGGTGTAACCGCTATCGCCTAGCCGCGCGCTCGAAGAACACGCCGGACAGTTCGACGGGAAACATCGGCTTCCGGTGTGTTGTCGACGCGGCCGACTGACGACGCGATGGTGGTCACTCAACTGACGTCGAAACTGTCCCTGTCGAAATGCGATCGGGCCGTGTAGACGGTGACGCCACACCAGAACAAGAGTAGTACGCCACCGGTTTCGAGCGCGAGTGGTCTTGTGAGCGCAGTTCTCTTGTCAGGATCGTCCCCAGTGCGGTGAGGTGGATATCGGACACCCACGGCGACTGGTCGGTCGTCGTCGGGAGGGATCAGGATCTGCCATCTGTATCACTCAGTGTCGTGAGCCGAGGCGAAATCGCAGGCTTTCGAGACCGAGTCTACCCGTTTGGACACGGTTCGGAACGCTCGTCGCCTAATCCGTAAAATACAGCTATCAAATTCTCGGTATTAAACGTATTTCTACCCCGCAGGGTAGTGTTCAGATTAGCTGATTCTATGCGAAGCTGAAGGATCTGAACCAGTCGTCAGCTGTGTCTGGATCGACGTGACTGAAACAGTTTGAGAACGAGGAATTTCGTCTTTTTACTTCCCAAAATATACGTTCGATACTATTTCGATTTCCGTGTTTCTGGTATTTGAAATCGAGGCCATGACGTGAACAAGCATCCTTCAACGGAGTCGCACCGTCAACGAGAAATACGGCGTCATCAACGTCGTGTTCCTCTCGTAGCTCGGCAAAGAACGCGTATGAAATAGCGTTCGTTTCGTCGGCTCAAGCTTTGTGTGCAGTAATCCGTTTGATTTGGGATCAGCGGTAGCGTAGAGCCAATACCGCTTATCGTCGATTCGGATCATCGTCTCGTCAACCGCAACGTGATCCGGCGATCGACCAGATTCTGGCTGTAGCTCGGCCTTGTAGACCCAGTTGTGCACGGTAGATCGAGCGCGTTCGACACCAAATATCTCAAGAACTGAAACGGTATTTAAAAACGACAATAAAGCGATATGGAGTTGAATACTGAACTCCATCAGAAATCGTGGTGTTGCTTCGCGTACAACAAACTCTAAATCGGCCTCGTCTAAATTCCCGCTGAGGCGGGCGTTTTCGGGATAGATCACTTTGAAAACGTACTACCTCACTATTCATCATTATCTGTACATTACCCTTTGAACGGCGCTGTCTAGTTCTGGACCTCCTCAGCTGGCGTTCGGCCGTCGAGTGCTTGATTGGGCCGTTCGTGGTTGTAGTGGTGTCTGAAGCGCTGTAACCACTGTCTGGCGCTTGATTGACTGCCCCGCCAGTACGTGTGGAAGGGGTCGATTCGCATGGTGACGGTCTGGAACCACTTTTCGATGTGGTTCCGAGTTCGATAATCAAGCCGACCGCTCAATTCGTGACGTGCGAGGGCAGTCAGATAGCCACCAGCATCGACGAGAAACTCTGTGTCGACGAGATCGTGTTTCTCGGTGAGCCGATGCAGGAACGCCGCCGCGGGGTCGGTCCCACGGCGGCTGAACACGTCGATTTCGAGCAGTAACTTCGAGTCGGTGTCGATCGCGGCGTACAACCACTTTTCCTCACCGTCAACTTCGATCTGTTTCTCGTCGACCGCGACCCGCGACGGCTGCGCCGTCGGCGGGTCGCTCTGTGCCTCAGACAGTGTATGCACCCAATTCCAGACCGCACCGTGAGAACGGTCGACACCCAGCAAGTCTAAGATGGCGACCGTCTCCCTGATCGACAGCCCCGCCGTATGGAGACGCACCCCAAACCGCCGGACGGGTGTCGGAGTGCGCTCGTTCTCCCAAACGTCTTGGCTGTCCTCGTCTAACGTTTCGCTGAGGAGGTCTGCGAGTTGCATGAGCACTTCTCGCTACGGCCTCCTCGTTCCTTAATCCCTCAACTAGACAGTGCCTGTAGCTGCTTCGTACTCCCTTGGATATAGTTAGGGATAGGGAATCTGAACTACGCATGAAAACTGTCGAACAAACGATATGGTTCCCCCGCTAACCACCCCACTCGCGGTTGCCCTCTCGAATCTGGGCTACCACTCGTCAAATGGTCTCCTATCGGCCAGCTCAAACAAGTGCACAGTATCTTCCTGACCGTAGTGTTCTAGAAGGTCACGCAGAGATCGAAACGTCAGCGTCTCGGTTGCACCCACATCGGCGAGTTCGAGATACCGCTCGCCGAAGACAGTGACGTCCTTGTTAATTACCTTCTCGAATCCCTGAAATTTCGACGGGCGGATGTCATCCAGGTTCACACCGTGTTCGAATTCAGCCCAATGCGTTTCTTCTGGTTCGATATTGACGTTCGCGCAGGCCTCTTCGAATCGGGTGTAATCGCCGAACGCATTCCATGCCGGCTGCTGAAGATCATCATGCTGTAATTCACTCGTGAGCAAACGCCGAAGACGATCGACAATCTGCTGCCCATCGGGGACCTCTACTGCTGCCTTTTCAGCGCGTCCGATGAGCTGTGGGACGTCGAAGAATTCGCCACCATACGTGAGATAGGTGCCCCCTCTCGCTCACCAAGCCAGTCAATGGTACGAGCGACAAGGTCCAACTCGGCTTCAGGCGTGCTGGACGTTCGGAAGAGCATCTCTGCTTCCTGTTCACCGTCGGATGATTCGTACCCAAGTACAACCGCGAGAAGTTCGAAGTATTGCGGATCTTCGAAGTCAGGCGGTTTCTCGTAGTGGTTCAGAGATGGGCTCACGGTTTCAATATCGATCGCAAACCTTCCCGTCATCTAACGATAACAAGTGACGATCAAATACTTAAAAGTGAGACACGTGCGATTATAGCTCTCAATTACTACGTTGGCCCTGTCACTGACGACCTCGTCGAGTATGTCGTTATTCAGACTGTACGTCATACTCTCGCGGCGAACCAAGTGAGAGCCGACGGGTAGCGAATGTTTGAAATGCAGTCATGATCGGTCCCCTCGCATGCACCTAATCGGCGGAGAAACGATGAATACAGCTGATCATCGACGCTAGCGTCGTCATCTCTGTACTCATTGCTGATTCGAAATCGCGGAATCTCGTCGTCTCGCTCGAACCCGAATTCAAACGTGCTCGACGATCTCGCTAAGGTCGAACAACTGTAGGTCATCACGGTCAGCAGCGGCTTCACGAACCGACTGCGTGAATCCGCTTCGAGCGAAGAGGGCGTACTCTCTCCTAACGTCGGTATTGGCAGGGGTCCATCGGATTTCATCGTCGTGATCCTCTAGTGACGCGAGCGCGCTGTAGTCGAGCGGCGCCGCCGTGAACTTACACTCGCCCGCGACCATCGTTCCGCCGTCCGTCAACCCGACGACGTCGACTTCGTGCTCTTGGTACCACCAGCGACCGATGTCGACGAACGTCTCATTGGGGTACAGGTCTGGGAGCGCGCGCTGGCAGAGTGTCTCGAACTCTTGGCTCGCGAAGTCGGCCATCTCGGGTTCGATGACGGTATCGTAGGCGTCGTCACCGAGGCGCTCGTACCGGTCTTCGTTGCCGTAGACGAACCGGAACCAGAACCGGAACAAGGGGTCGAGGATCCGGTATCGCCCGCGGCGCGATTTCGCCTTATCCTCGGTGACTGGAACCTCACGTTCAACGAGGCGAAGTCGTTCCAGCTTCTGCGTGTACGTCGAAATCTGCTTCCCGTCGATGCCGACCGTTCCTGCAATCTCGTTCGCGGTCGTGTTCCCGGCGGCAATCGCTTTCAGAATCGCGAAGTACCGGTTGGGTTCGGTCAGCTCGGTGCGGAGGACGTACTCGGGCTCGTTATGTAGGAACCCCTGCTGAGAGAGAATCGATTGTTGGATGACCGTTTCCAAGTCTTGGTCGAGACCGACGCCATCGAGATAGTATGGTGTTCCACCGAACACGCTCCACGCAAACACCCGCTTTTCGGGCGTGTAGGAGTCAGGAAAGAATTCCCACGCGGCATCGAAATCAAGCTGCCGAAGGTCGATCTTCTCGGTGAACCGGCCGTACAGGGGACTGTTACCGAGGAGCGTTGCCTCCTCCATCATGCTGATTGACGAGCCGATGAGCACGAACGTCGCGCCCGTATTTTGTACCTCTTGATCCCACAACCGCTGTACGACTGACGGGAGACTTTCGTCCGCGTCGATCAGGTACGGGAATTCGTCCAGTACGACGACAGCGTCCTGCTCGGCGAGATAACCGAGGAGCGACTCCCACTCCTGTTTGATGCGGTCCACACCAGGGAACGATTCTGACGCGACGTCGACAAACTCGTCAAGCTGTACTTGGGGCGTCGTCTCAGTCGCTTGGTACAACACGGCGTCATCCCGATCGGCTAGCGATTGCCGGACGAGCTCAGTCTTGCCGAGGCGTCGTCGGCCGAAGATGACGACCATATCGGCCTCGTCGGATTCGTAGCATTCCCGAAGCCGTGAGAGCTCGGCCTCTCGGTCGACGAAGCAATCCATACTGTCGAGTGGTCGGACAGCGACATAAACGCACCGAATAACCAATTCTAGAATAGGCTCATTTGGAATTGGCTATTTTGAGATGGTCTATCGCTGAAGCATCTCGTGACCGCCTCACGCAAGATGGGCGATACCGAAGACGAATGCGAGGTCGCGATGGAGCGTTTACGGGAATCAATCGAGCGTTTTGAAGCGATGAGCAGGACACGATCCGAGACGCCGGGAGACAGTTTTACTCGATAAACCGCGATTTGAGAGTAGCCACGTATCCTATCCCTCGCTAAATATGGAACGGGGAATGGGATTACAAGTCGTCGAGGTAGTCTCTCCGCTGTTCCATCCGTTCACGTTCTGTCCGCCGATCGTAGTGAGTATCGATCACTTCTTGACTGACGTTAGCCCTGTCACTGACGACTTTGTCTGGCATATCGTTGTTTAGACTGTGCGTGATACTCCCGCGGCGAATCGCGTGGGGGCTGACTGATGACGGGCATTTCGAGAGGTGGTCGCGGTTAGTTGCTTTACACTCGTCCGGGTCCCGGTTATGTGGACATTCTGCTGCGTATTGGCACGGCTGTGTCCACCGGTAGACGTAGACCCTGAGCGTCGACTTACAGGGCCGACCCTGCGCAGTAGTCAGTAGCGCGTCGCGGCCATATTCGTCGGTGACATCGCGACGTTGGGTCTCGATCCAGTCGTCGAGAAGTTCACAGATGTCATCGGAGAGGGCGACCAGTCGCTCGCCGTCCCCTTGGTTTTTGATCGGCGTTCCGGTCTCGGGACGGTGCCGTACTTCGACGTACTGCTCAGCGGGATAATAGTCATCGAGATCGAGCGCATGGACGCCGCCGATGCGCATCATCGTGTGCCACATGAGCGTGATCGTGACGTGCTCGATCGACGCGTAGTGGTACTTTTCGAGCTGGGCGAGGACGTCGGTGGCGCGATCATCATCCAGCATCACGTCGCGGGAGTTCTGCTCGGGCGTGATGTTCGGCGAGAGGACTTTCTCGCTGAGGTCTTGTTCGACGCCGTCGACGGTTTCCAGCCAGCGGATGAACACACGAAGGGTGTCCATCTGAGTTTTTTCAGAGACCGGCGAGAGGTCGCCTTCGTCGCGTCTCCAGACGCGGTAGCGCTGGAGTTGCCGCCCGCTGAGGTTGTTGAGATTCTCGACGTCTTGCTGGTCGCACCAGCGGATGAAGTGGCCGAGACGGTACTTGTGGGCTTTGAGCGATGCGTCGGCGAGCTCGTTGTCCTTGTCCGCGAGGTAGAGCTCCAACGCGGTGTCGGGTTCGATTGGTTCCAGACTCATGGTTCGTGGTGGCGAACCAGAACCTAACAGGAACATTACACAGGCTACGTCTCACGCGGTGGAAACCGCGAGAGGGAGATGCTTTCGTCGGTCGAAAGCAAGCCTGCAGTGCCAGTGCTATATCTACAAGTAGTTTCTGTATGTGTGTAGAGGACGCCGCCGGATTGTAGACCTCTCGCTGGTGTGGTGCTGGACTACTATCGTGATCGCTCTGCAAAACGGTCGAGTAGTGAGGTGAACCGTACCAGTAGTGCAAGCACGATGCCCAGTCCGAGCGTGGGATACTCGACGTTAACGAGTGCCCATTTCACCGTTTCAGAATTGTTCATCAGAGTGATCAGGACGGTCGCGTAACCGTCGGGATCCGTATAGATCAGGATGACCCAGAGGTTCTCCAGCGCATCGAAGAGTCGAGAGAACAGTGTCAGGACCATGCCTATCTTCGGGATCAGCACCAGTCTGCCGTGGCCTTCCAGCGTGTGCATGGCGATCGAATTGAGTGAGAAAAACAGGAAGAACCCGGCGAAGATGAAGAGGTAGTCGAGACCCGACAGGAGGACCACGGAGTCCATCACCGGTTCGAACGCCTGTAGTATCGTGTCCACTTCCGGCCGTGTCGTCGCTTCCTGCAAGTCCGAGGTCGAATAGCCGGTCGTCTCGATCCGGCGTGTCACCGGGACGAACCCCAACACGATGACTCCAATAAAGGTGACAAGCGAGACTGTAGCTACGATGCCATGGGCCCTGGGGGAGATTCTCTCTGCATATCGCTCGACAGGTCGGAAGAGGGCATCCAGTCGTTGCATACTCCCTTCTCTTGTCACCATCGCTTATTTTTTCTCCTGCTTCTCTCGATCTCCGAACGTGCGGTCGCTACACCGGCGAGTTCAGCGCGCCGAAGTAGACCTGCCAGGCCAGCAGCGACTTCGCTACGAGGCTCAGGACGATGTATGTTCGCTCCCCATACAGGTAGTCCTGCCACTTCCAGACCTCGAGATACTGCAACAACATATTGATCGCAAAGAGATTGAAGAGGACGAACAGCGAGACGTAGATGCCGATCACGAAGTCCGGCGGGCTCCCGCCAGAGTCGAAGGTTCCGATGATCGTGACCGCCATGACAATCCAGGGAACAATGCCGGCGATCGAACCGACGACGAACGAGCTCCAGTCGGTTTCCGTCGTCAGACGATTGTGACGCTCCATTACCAGTCCACAGAGATTCATCACTGCGACGAGTCCGAACAGTGCGATCAGCGTGCCCAGATCCCAGACCCCTGCGAGCATAGCGATCAGGACGATCATCACCGACGCACTGATCGCATACTCGTACCACCGATAGGGGTTCATACCCTGCTCGAGGTAGGCGACGTACCGATCGTACAACACTGTCGCAATCAGTGCATGGGCGATTGCGGAAATAAACAGGAACGCGACCGCGAAATAGGCCAGCTCGATCGTCCCGATCGCCTCCATGACGGGCGCGAGCTGCTGACTTTCAGTATCGAACGCGAGATATGTCGAGGTGATCGTCCACTCGCGCGACGAACTCAGATACAGCATCAACGCACCCTGAACGAAGTGGAGGACGCCCATGATCGCGTTGAACTGCCGGAGGTTCCAGTCGCCGGGATTGCTCTTTTCCATACGACATGTCTTCACAGACAGCTGTTATCGTCCTTTGGTATTTTTCGGCCCTGTCTCGGGCAATGTCCTTTCGGACAGCGAGTGGACGTAGGCTACGAACTATCATACAGACCGACAACTTTCCGAATCAATTGGGAGCTCCCGAGGCAAACTTTAGACTGCTGTGCGACGCGATCAAAACGTCAGGTCGAAGAGCGGTCCTGACTACCCGCTCGATTCCCAACGTGAGAGCGCCCGCTCACGGAGGACGAGCAGTCCCGGGAGCATCGTGACGACGGCGGCGAAGGCGAACAGAATCGCCAGGCCTGTCACGATCCCGAACCGTTGGAGCGGGGGCGAGAGCGCGAGCGCCAGGACACCGAAGGCGGCTGCCGTCGTGGCGGCACTAGCGAGCAACGTGCCGCCGGTGCCGGTAATCGTGCGTCGAACGGCGGCCGAGAGCGTATCACGCTTCTCCCGCTCGTCGACGAACCGCTCGCCGGCGTGGATACTGTAGTCGACGCCGAGACCGATGGCGAGACTGGTAATGACGGCTGTCTCGCTGTTGAACGAGATGCCAAGCACCGACATCACGCCCAGGAGCCACGCGAGCGAGACGACGACCGGGATGAGTACCAGTACACCCAGTGACAGCGACCGATAGCGTGCCCAGAACAGCCCCGTCAGGAACACGAGGATGACGACGAGCGTCACTGCGAACGCCTCGACCAGCGTTTCGAGCAGTGCGTCCTGGATGACGGCAGTCGTGACCGTGCCACCCGTGGCGACCGCACTGACAGCGTCCGTGTTGCGTTCGATCCGGTCGGCGTACGTCCTCGTATCGACGGCGATGGTCTGTGCCGACTCGCTGCTTCTGACAGCGGCGAGCAGTCGCGCCGACGTGATCGTGCCGTCATCGTCCCGACTGAGCACGCGGGCGGCGGCCTCCTGGTCGGCGTCGAACATGGCAGTGTACACCGTAGACACGTTTTCGTCGGGGAGACCGTCGCCGTCCGCGTCGTTGTCCGCGACCATCGCTGCGAAGGTCCCGTTGTCGGCCGCGATGTCACGGATCGTCGTGTGTGGTCCCTCGACAGCCGCCTGTCCGCCGGGACGGCGCTGGATCGCACTGCCGTCCTCGACGTTTCGACTCGCGTCGTCGAGTGCGCGAAGGAGCGCGGGATCCGCAACGTCGCCCCGTAACAGCACTTGCGACTGGCCACCATCACCTCTGAGCTGGAAGTTGTCGCTGAGATACTGGAAATCGTCGGCGATCGTGTAGGTGTCCGGTGCCAGCCCGCCCGGGAGGGACTGCGCCCAGTCGGGGGCGTCCTCCGGGAGGAAATCGGCCTGATTGAACTCCGTGTCGATACCCGTCGCGCCGTAGGCTCCCGCCGAACCGAGCAGGAGCGCGACGACGACGATCGCGATCGGTGCACGGGTCGTGAGATCGGCCAACCGTTCGAGACCGGCGTTGGCAAGGCCGCTCTCGACACCGAAGGCGGGTTTCCGACGACTCCGACCGAGTCTGTTCTCGACGAGTCCATCGACCTCGATTTTCAGTGCCGGGAGGAAGGCCCCGAACGCGACGAACGTGGCGAGGATGCCGCCCGCACTGAGGACTGCGAAGTCCTGGATCGCCGGGAGCGGGCTGACGACGTTCGAGAGGAACCCGACGGTGGTCGAGACGGTCGCGGCCGCGAGCGCCAGCACGACACTCCCGAACCCGAGCGCCATCGCGGTCCGAATCGATCGATCGACGGTCTCGCTTTCGTCCCGGTCCGTATCGTCGAGCGACCCCTCACGCGCCTCGCGATAACGCATCACCACGTGGAGTGCATAGTCGATGCTCAGGCCGATGAGCAGGAAGGGAACGGAGATGAGGATGACGTTCATCGGGATCGCCAGCCACCCCATGAGACCGGCGAGCCATCCCATCACGATGGCGATACCGCCGAACGCGAGCAGAATGTCGAGCACGTCACGGTAGGTGATCCCGAGGACCAACAGGATGAGCACCAGCGCGAAGGGGGTGATGATCGTGAAGCTATCACCCGTTGCACGACTGGAGGCGTCGTCCTGAATCCCCTGTCCGAAGACGAAGGCGTCGCCGAAGCGGTCCTGAACCATCCCATCGATCGCCACCTGAGCGTCGTATGCGGCCTGTGGGTCCGTGTTCTCGCCACTGTCGTCGACCTGTGCGATGAACGTCAATCGGGCCGATGCACTCGTCGAACCCGGCTCGTAGCTCCGTGGGAGGAACTCGTAGGGGTCTTGCTGACCCAGCGCGTCACTCCCGGGGTCGAGAACGGTTTCGAGGAGTCGTTCGACCGCTTCGCTGTCGCGTGATTCGAGCGCCTCGATCTGCGCCGACAGGGGTGGCACAGTTCGTGGTTGATCGGCTGCTGTGGACTGGTTTGTCTCACCCTCGCCCCCGGCCGACTGTCCCGATCCGCTCCCGGCCGAGGAACGCCGTACGTCCTCGTAAACGGCCGCGGTCGCGACGATATTCTCGATACCGACGAAACCCGGTTCCGACAGTGTCGCGTTCAGTGTCTCGTCGTCGCGGATCTCCTGTTGAAGATACAGGCCCGCTAGTAGTGACTCCCGTGAGAGCACGTCACCACTCTCGTTGCGGACGACGAGCTGGGCGGCGACGCCGTCGTCGCTGCTGTAGTTGTTCTGGACGAAATCCTGTGCCGCTGTTTCTTCGGAGTCCACATCGAAGCCACCGATATCCTGTTGGCCCGAGCTACCGAGCGCTGCACCTGCGACGACGACACCTGTCAGCGCCAGCACCGTGATGACCACGAGCTTGCTGTGTGCCGCGATCGTCTCGGCATACCACTGTGATAATCGACCGCTCACTAGCGTTCACCCTCTTTTCGCTCCCACGTCGGTCTACGGACTCGAAACCGAGTAGCGTCGTCGTTTCCAGTCACCATGCTCTCGCATCGTGTATAGGACCGCACACGTATTTAACTGTTTGTAGAATAATACAATATATTATCGGGGCCGAAACACCAGCCAAAACCGGCCGGAGAGAGTAATAGAGTTATGCGACCCCCGAGGAACGACAAACGATGAACGAGGGCGATGCAGTCGAAGCGTTGCGGACGCTGGGGCTGTCGAACTACGAGGCGCAGGTGTTCGTCGCACTCCAGGAAATCGGCGGCGGAACCGCACAGGACGTGAGTGAGGTCTCTGATGTCCCAAGGTCACAGGTGTATGGGGCGGCTGACGATCTGGCGAAGCGTGGACTGGCCGAAGTCGTCGAATCGTCCCCAAAGTCCTACCGCCCCGTCGAGCTATCGACGGCCCGACAGCTCCTGTCCGAGCGCCTGGAGCGAGAGACCGACAGAGCCTTCGAGCATCTTGAAGCGATCCGTGCGACAGAGGCCGATCAGGTCGAGGGCCAGGACCTCTCGACGATCCGTGGTCGTCAGCCGATCGATGATCGCATCGCGACGCTGGTTCGATCGGCCACTCACACTGTCGTCTTCGTCTCGCCAGCGGCCGACGCGACGACTGCGGACATCGCGGATGTGCTTCGAGCGGCGGGGACCGACGGCATCGACGTGACCATCGTCACTGCCGACCGTGAACTGGAGGACCTGTTCGCCGACGATCCAGTGCGGGTCTTCGTCATGTCCGAAGACAATCCGGCAGACTTCGCCGGACGGGCGCTGATGGTTGACGACCGTACGGTGTTACTCGCCGCCGAGACGGACGAGGCTGCCGTCGAAGAGGAGGCGCTCTGGACCGGCGATTCGAGTATCGGTCGTATCCTGGCGGCGTTCATGCGCTCTGGCATGGAGTCCGGGCAAAATCGACATGGGGAGTGAGCACTCGCAGCCTGTGATGAACTGCTGAGCAACAACCGAATCGACGACGGCTTCGTCGACGGTTCGCATCTCGTCGGCCGTGACGGCGGTCACGGATCGGCCTGCTGTCGTCTGGAAGGCGTCGCGCTCCATCGTTGGATCACTCGGGCGACCACTGGCACGCGTTGCCAACAGTCCGGCCCTGTTCGTCGATGTGCGACGAGAGACAGGCGTAGTTGCAGAAGTACGTCGGCGAGCCGCAGTCGTCGGTACAGTCCCGGATACAGATCGGCTCC
>Ga0207754_100362_pt1 | contig 19129 bp, 11 predicted proteins | sample A23E1SouthBayCA_FD_187728 | JGI IMG/M metagenome (GOLD analysis project Ga0207754, IMG submission 187728) | Aerobic enrichment media microbial communities from Eden Landing Ponds, California, USA - A23 E1 (SPAdes) | ecosystem: Environmental > Aquatic > Marine > Unclassified | place: Emeryville... | reverse complement strand
GGTTCCCCCCTGGCCTCCGACAGACTGTCGAGACAGCGGCTCGAACGATTCTCATCAAAGCACAGAATGCAGGTGTCGCGGTTCCGCGTGAGCCGGCACGAAAGCTCCGATACCACGGGAACGAGTCTGGTGAGTCAGACCCGAATGATCAAACTACGTTGGAGCAGGCAGAGAAGACCACCGGACACGTCAGCCGCATCGTGTTCCCGGCGTTTTCGCTGGAACGTGGCGAGGGCTGTGAGATACACGAGAACGCCTACTGGGACTTACAGACGTATCTCGGACTTCGCGAGCGGCTGGCTGCGAACGAAGGGGCTCGCAGTTTTGTCTACGAATCGACTCGGGATCGGACACCGCTGGGCCACGCCCATCGCGAGCACATCCGCGACCTCTCGGTTGACCAAGTGCGAGAGATGTACCGGCAGGCCATCACTCGGCTCCTGAACGAAGTTGCGGAGACAGAGCAGTTCTTTCGAGCGGGGATCGTCGCAATCGACATTACCGAAGCTGACCCCTTCACAGGCGATAGAACTGGCTACGAGGATGAGATCATCGGAACGAAGGAGAAGAACGACGAATACGCCTATCAGTGGGCGACAGTCCAGTTAGTCGGCAACGCCGTCCCGATCGTCCTTGATGCGCGGCCAGTTCAGAAGGGTGAGCCCCGCTTAGAAATTGTCGAGGACCTCTTGAATTCTGCCGAGGAGATGGTTCACGTCGATAACGTGCTGATGGACCGAGAGTTCGATAGCCAGCACGTCCTGGAGATGCTCAGCCAACGTGGGCTTTCATACGTCGTGCCGAAACGAATGCAGACCAGCGAGAAAGCCCAGGCCAAGCGATTGCTCCAGCGCGGCCAAGACCGCTACGAGGCCGACCGGAAGCTCCATCTCGGAAAAAATGAGTGGCACGAGACGACGCTGACCTACCGCCGGAAAGAGGACTCCGAGCACGACGATCACCGGCAGTATTCGGTGTTCATGTCGAATTGCGGGAGCGGGCACCTCACAGAGTACGGCTATCGCTGGGAGATCGAGAGCGGCTACAAATCGATCAAACGGTTCATGGCTGCGACAACGTCGAAGGATTTCGGGCTACGGTTCTTCTACTTCGCATTCGCGTGTCTCCTGTACTCGATCTGGCGAGCTGTCGATCTGCTCGTGCAGGTTGAGTTGACTGGTGAGTACGAGCACTCGCCGATCGTAACAGCCGACAATACGCTGACGCTGCTGAAGAAGGAGACTGGAATCGGGTAGTGAGGAACTCTATTCGAGTTAGCGTGCCGCTGAGTGGCTACGCTGCTGGAAGTCTCGAAAGATTACCCATATGATTGAGTATTTGACAGGAATAGCTGCTTGGAAAGCAATCTGGATCAGTTTCCGCTGACCGAATCTGTCAAATTCACGCATCACAGCCCCGCTAAACCCGCTGTAGTCTCAACTTCTCCGGCCCGACAGTAGTTGAGACCGACCGTCTCAATGCATATGGCCTTCCGGCGTTGTTCATAAATAGTATGAAGACATAGTTTGACGTAGAACGATGGCACGAATCACCGGCTCCTATCCAGACGACCTTGACCTCCTCATTGAGGGCGCTGTCGAGGCCGGTGTGTTCGGGGGCAAGAGCGATGCGTTGCGAGAGTTCGTGCGTGAATACTTCGAGGACCACGAGAACGAACGTATTGCAGCTGCGGTCGCTCTCTACGAACGCGAGCGGATCACACTCGGTGATGCTGCGAGACTCGCTGATGTCGATCGGTGGACGATGCGTGACATCCTCCGTGAGCACGGTGTTGAACTTCGCCTCGGGCTCGTTGACGAAGACGACGCAGCCTACGAGGTAGAGGCAGCACGCGAACTCGACTTCGATGATGAGGACTCGTCTGATGAGGAGTCACGTGCTAATTGACAGCTGACGATATTCCAGCGAACCCGAGCGTCCTGAACACGACTGTCCTCTCGAATTTCGCCTACATCGATCAGCTGTGGGTAGTTGCTGACCTCTCTGCAATCTGTACGGTACCAGTCGTCCGTGAGGAGCGCGAACACAGCGTTGATGGCCATCCGTATCTTCAGTCAGCACTCGATACACTCGACGACGAGATTCCAGTCGTGACGATTTCGGACACCGTCGCAAACAGAGAGGGGGTTGTCAGTGACCATCTCGATCCCGGTGGAGCACGGGCGTTTGCCTTGGCAGACGCTGAGGACGGTCACCTACTGACCGACGACGGGGATGCCCGATCGTTTGCGAAAGACCAAGGCGTGACCGTTGTCGGGTCGGACGGGGTGCTGTTAGCTGCGATCGATGCTGGAAAGATTGATGAACCAACTGCCGATGAGTGGCTGTCGACATGGATCGATGAAATCGGGTACTACGTGCCATACCAGTCGATTTCGGAATATCGGTGAGATACGCATACCGCCCCCCTCCATAGCGGATGTCGTCTTAATGCATGGACGACAGGGCGTGTCTGAGTACTGGCCATCCCTCCTATTGTGACATCACGAGCTCGAACCGCGCCCCGCCCTCAGACCCGTCTGTCACAGACACCGTCCACCCGTGAGCTTCTACGATCCGCTTCACGATGGTTAGTCCGAATCCGGTGCCGCCACTCGTCGAGGAATGGCCCGGTTCGAATATCTCCTCGCGCCGATCTGCGGGGATCCCAGACCCATCGTCTTCGACGTAGATAGTTTCCTCATCGACACGTCCGACACGAACGGTCACGTCCGTGCCACCGTGTTCGATAGCGTTTCGGAACAGATTCTCGAACACGTGCCGTAATCGGTCGCGATCGCCCTGGAGGGTCATCTCATCAGGTATCTCGAGGGTCGCCGGTTCTGTGTCTACCGTTCCCCAGCACTTCCCGACGAGATCGGTCAGACTGACCGACTCCGTTTCGTCTATCGTCTCGCCCTGCCGAGCGAGCGTCAACGTGTCCGTGATGATCGCCTCCATCCGGTCGAGTGCCCGCAGGAGTGGATCGAGGTGTTCGCTCTCCGTTTGTTCATCGAGGATCGTTGCGCGGCCCTGTGCGACGATGAGCGGATTGCGCAGGTCGTGGGAGATGACACTCGCAAACTCGTCGAGACGCTCCTTTTGCCGGCGAAGCTGTCGTTCCCGTTCGACGCGGTCGGTGACGTTCCGGGTGATTCCCACGAGACGGGTTACGTCGCCGTCAGTGAGTACTGGCGCGAGATTTGTCTGCCAGATGTGTGCCTCCTCATCGATTTCTAGCTCTTCCTGATACGAGATCGGCTCACGAGCCTTGGCACACCGGTGATAGTTCGCTTCGAGTTCCGCTCCCGTTTGCTCACCGAATACATCACGAGGTGTCTCTCCCCGGACCTCTTCGGTCGTAAGGCCGGTCTGTCGCTCGTATGCCGGACTGAGCCGGTCGAATTCGAACGTAATGTCGTCGTCTGAAGCGTCGACATCGACGAAGAAAATCGCGTCCTCTGCATTGTTGAGGAGGGCTTCATACTCTCCAGCCAGTTCGCTAAGTTCGCGTTCCTGTTCTTTCCGCTCAGTAATCTCCCGGCTGTTGAGTAGAATACCGTCGATGACATCGTCTTCGAGTCGATTCCGCATCGTCGCTTCGATCCAGCACCACGACCCGTCGGCGTGTTTGAATCGGACTTCGACGGTCTGGGGTTCGTCCGGGGTCTCAAGAACAGCTTCGACCGCCTCGGCGTTTTTCTCCCGGTCGTCGGGATGGACGTATTCGTAGCCAGAGTTCCCGGCTAATTCCTCGGGATCGTAGCCGAGCACTCGGGTGACCGCGGGGCTCACGTATGTCATCGTTCCGTCAGTGTCGATGATCGTGGCGACGTCGCTCGACTCTTCGACGAGCATCCGATACCGATCCGCCTGATTCTCGATCCGTGTGTCCGAAGTCTCAGTGTCTTCCATTGGTCAGTGGTGTTCGACGGGTGTTCCCCGAACGGATGAGTCGGCAGACACCCGGGGAAGGCTCAATACGACGCCTGTTCCACGCGGTGAGTTATCCACGAATGTGACTTCGCCACCGTACAGCGAGACAGTCCAGTAGACGATCCAGAGCCCGAGTCCGATGCCGTGCTGGAGCGGCGTTTCCTCGCCCTGTTTGATCGTCTCCAGTTCTTGATCCGGAATGCCCGGTCCGTCATCCACAATTTCGATGTCGATCCACCGTTCAGACTGCTTTTCCCTGGACGGTCTGGTGGTGACCGTCACCTCGGGTTCGGGTTGGTCGTTGTGGACGACAGCATTATCCAGCAGTTCCTTCACTGCCAGCTTCAACCGGCTATCTGCTCGAACGTAGAGTGGATCAGAACCATCAAGATCGAATGAAGCGGTCGAATACTCTTCAGAAACGGTGGTGACGATATCGCTAACTAACTCCGTCACATTGGTAGCAGTCTCAGCTGATACTTCTTTTTCGAACAATGAGCGCACAGTTTCGGCTTTGTCACCCAGCGACTCCATGGCATCCGATCGTCTTTCGATCGCCCGCACGTGCGCCTGCGATTCGTCATCGCCCAGCGATTCGCGGAGTAGTTCGGCCCGGCCCTGAATCACGTTCATCCCGTTCTTGAGGTTGTGGCGCAAGACGCGATTGAGCACGTCGAGTTGCTGTTTGCGCAACCGACGATTCGTCACGTCGGACTCGATCGTGACGAAGTGCGTAATCTCTCCGTCGCCGTTCGCGATGGGCGAGATCGTCTGCTCGACGCGGTACAGCTCCCCGTTTTTGCGCTGATTGATGAGATTTGCATTCCACTGCTCGCCCGAAAGGATCGTCTGCCACATCCGATCGTAGAACTCTTCGTCCTGTTTGCCTGACTTGATGATACGGGGGGTTTGACCGACGGCTTCCTCACGAGTATAGCCTGTTCGGGCTTCGAATTTCGGATTCACGTACTCGATAGTGCCCTCTCTGTCAGTGATGAAGACTGCATGTCCTGCGTTCTCGACGGCTTTTTTGAACAGCTGTAAGTCCATTTCGCGCTCTTTGCGCTCGGAAACGTTCTCCTGGAACCCGACGTAATTCTCGACGGTTCCGGCGTCGTCTCTCACCGGCGCGATACTGACGCGGTTCCAGAACTGACTGCCGTCCTTTCGGTAGTTCCGGAGTTCCACGGACACCGGCTCGTCTTTCTCGACTGCCGTGCGCATTTCGGCGACTGGTTCGTCTCGAGTCGCCTCACCCTGGAGAAACCGACAGTTCCGCCCGAGCGTCTCCTCCTCAGAATACCCCGTCAGCGCTTCGAATCCCTCGTTAACGTAGATCATCGGGTTGTCCTCTCGGTCGGGATCGGTGATGGTGATCCCGACGGGCGCTTTGTCCATCGCCTGGGATTTCAGTTCGAGCTCTCGTGCGTACGCTTTCCGGTCTGTCACGTCGCGTGCAGAGAGGATTACCGGTGACTGGTCGGAATCCTTGAGCGTCGCAGCCGACACTTCCAACTGTCGCGTTTCTCCCTCCTTCGTCTGACACATGAGGTCGTCGGTCGATCCCTGCCCCGCCTCCTGTACCTGCTGGAGGAAAGACCGGAACCGCTCGCGATCGTCGGCGTGGATTGTCTGCGTCGGCGAGACAGAGAGCAATTCGTCATGCGAATATCCCACGAGGTCACACGCTGCGGGATTGCACTCGGTGATCTCGTCACCAGATGGAGCAACAACGAAGATTGCGTCGTTCGTCGAATCGAACAGCCGCTGAAATCGAATCTGCACGTCCTCGTAGCGCGTGGACAACTCCACCGACTGCTCACGCCTCGCCAACAAATTCCCCACACGACGAAACAGGGTCGTCCGGTCGACAGGTGCTGACACCACTTCGTCAACGAGCGGTGGCCCGTCGCCGTTCTGCTCGGACGGCAACGGGACCGTTCCCCTCGACCCTTCCTGTTGAATCAACAGGACGGGCGTGAAGGTCGGGTGGGCCTCTTTTTTGTGCTCTCGCAACGCGTCGCGGTACGTCGGCACCATCTGTTCACCAACGACATAACAATCGACGGGCTGGAGGATGTCATCGGCGACGACGTCGTACCGTTCGTCAAGAAATTCTTCGAGCGCTTCCCGGTCGTTATCTCCGTGTATCAGGAGTTGTATGGTGTGTCGCTCACTCACTTCGCGACTCGAATGGGCGGTCATGATTGGTCCGTTGTCTGGTGGGACTCATCTGGAACGTGATGCGTTGAACTACCCTGCATGATCCCCCGAACGGTATCGAACGGTCCTTCGATAACCAGCCCCTCGCCGGGCTCGATAGCAAACTGGTGGAACCGGCTGTCGAAATCCCCGAGTCGCTTTTTCACGACTCCGATCGCTCGATCTAACTCGCTGTCGACTTCCACATACGTGAGAAACACGATGTTGTCCGCGATGTAGCTGGTGTTCGTACTCGTGGCTTCCGGGATACCGGTGAGACGATCCGCCTCGTCTGTGACGATGACTGCGATACCGCGATTCTTGAGTATCCGGGTGAGACCGTGTAGCCGGCGAACGAGTCGCTGATCGCTGCCCTGGAGTGAGATCTTGTAGCCCGAGAGCCCGTCGACGAACACTGCGTCCGGCGCGTGCTCGTCGACCTGGTCGAGGACGTGCCGATCGAACTCCTCGGCCGAACGCACGAGTGGTTCGGTCTCTGTCAGCGCCAGTGATCCCTGCGCCCGCATCTCTGAGATTGGGAGTCCGAGGGTTTCCGAGCGATGGACGAACTGGTCGATCGACTCCTCGAAGAGGTATCCGAGCGCTGTCCCACCGTCTTCGACGATGCCCGAAAGTATCTGTGCGCCGGTGGTCGATTTGCCGATGCCGGTCGGACCGCTAATAAACGAGACGGTCCCGCGTTCGATTCCGCCACCGAGGAGACCGTCGAGGGATGCGTGTCCGGTTGGGATGAGTTCCGGGTCGAACGTTCGATTGTCGTGTTTCGGGATGGTCTGTGGGTAGACTTCGATCCCGTGCTCGCGGATTTCGAGTCCGTGGGTGCCGTCGACCTGTCCGAGGCCACGGTGTTTCGGGACCGCGATCCGGCGTTCATGCTCATCGAGGTACAGGTTGATGACGCCGTCGCTGAGCGATTCGAAATCGTCGTGCGTGCTCTCGCGAGTCCGTTCCCTGTCGAGTGTTCGCGTTGCGACTGTCGTCACCTGCCGGTCCCGGAGAAAGCGGATGAGCGATTGCAAGCGCTTCCGGTACTGGTATTCGTCCCGTTCGACGTACTGGAGTTGTGTGATCGGGTCGATGAGAATCCGGGCCGGGTCGACCTCCTCGATTACGTGTTTGATATCCTGCGTGAATTGCTCGGATTCGACTTCGGTCGCCTCGACTAGGTTGTATGACTTGTCCTCGGCGAAAAAGTCCGTTCCGGGCCCGATGTCTAAAAACTCGGCGTCCCGAATGTCGACATCGAGCCGTGCTGCGTTGACGAGAATGTCGTGTCTGGACTCTTCGCCGTGGATGTAGACGACTGTCTCGTCGGCATCGAGTCCCGCTCGTAGGAAGTGCTGGCCGAGCAGGGACTTCCCCGTTCCTGAGGCGCCCTGGACGAGGTACGTACGGCCCCGGATATACCCTCCGTTGAGCAGTTCGTCCAGCTCGGGGATACCCGACGCCACCAGCTTGATTTCTTCGGTCGCCGCATCGCGAGAGTGATCAGACATCGTGTATCATGTTTTGCCAACCGGCCCCGAGGGAGATAAGACGACAGTCTAGATAACGGGATTCGGCGGAGAAGGTGTCTAAAAAATGGGTTCGCTCAATGTGCGGTTTCGACGCTGATAATCTCGAAGCGGACGCCGCCTGTCTGGCTGTCAGTCACGCGGATTTCCCAGCCGTGTGCCTCCACGATCTCCTTGACGATTGCGAGACCGAATCCAGTGCCATCGTCAGCGGTCGAATAGCCGGCCTCGAAAATATCGTCGCGTTCTTCGTCGGGGATTCCCGCTCCATCGTCCGCGACGTAGAACCCGTCAGCTATCTCCCCGACGGTCACCGTTATCTCACCGCCTCCGTGGTTGACGGCGTTTCTAAAGAGATTCTCGAACAACTGCTGAAGTCGGCTCCGGTCAGCCGATATCGTCTGGTCTGTTTCGACAGCGAGCGTTGCGTCCGCACTCGGCGTCGTCTGCCAACACTCCTCGGCCAGTTCCGACAGGGTGACCGGTTCCGTCGTTCCGACTGCGTTCCCACTCTGGGCAAGTGCCAATAGATCATCGATGAGCGCCTGACAGCGATCGACCGCGTCACCCACTTCATCGAGGTGAGGGGAGTCACAATCGGCCTGTGCCAGTTCGAGGCGGCCCTGGGCAGTCATGAGCGGATTTCGGAGATCGTGGCTGACGATGCCTACGAAATCTTTGAGACGGGCGTTTTGCCGTTCAAGTTTCCGTGCACGCTCTTTGCGCTCTGTGATATCTCGGAGTGTCCCGACTGACCCGTCGAACTCGTCACCTTCGTAGGGAAGGACACCCATGTGATCCTCACAGACGATCGGGTCGCCGTCACATGGCTGGATCGTCACTTCGAATTGTACCGTCTCCGGGCCGTCACTCGACAGCAACCGACCCAAGTGGTGTTCTGCCCGTTCGACGGCATCCTCGTCCTTGATGAGTGACGGCGTGCTTCCGAGAATGGTTTTCCGGTCGTAGCCGACCAACTCGACGAGTTCGTCGCTGACATATGTGAATCGCCCCTCCTCGTCGAGCACGTACACGGCGTCGGTCAACGCCTCGATGATCGTCTCGTGCTTTTCGAGTTCCTGCCGACGCTCCTTGCGGTCGGTGATATCGTGACCAGCTCCACGGAGTTTCGTTACCTTCCCACCGGATTCTACGACCGGAGTTATCGTCATCTCGATCAGACGCTCGTCGCCGTCCCCTGGCTGAAGTCGCCACGTGTTGTGCAGTTCCTCGCCCGTCTCGAAGGCCCTGGTGAGTGTTTGCTGAATGTCTTCGCGGTCGTCCGGATGGAACAGTGCTATCGCCTCCTCCAGAGAGATTTCGGCCTGGTCAGGGTGACCGATAATTCGCCGGGTGCCAGCCGTCAGCAGGACAGTCCCGCTCTCTCTGTCCAGTTCCCATCCACCGGTGTCGCCGGCAAACTCCGTCAGCCGGGTCAGTTGTCGCTGTCTGTCGACCCGCTGTGCCTCGCGTCGTGCCTGGACGGCATTGCGGATCCGGTTGGCCAAGAGTTCGTACCGCTCGGTGCCGGAGCCCTTCTGGAGATAGTCGGTAACGCCGGCAGAGATGGCGTCGCTGGCGATGGACTCGCTTCCCTTGCCGGTAAACAGGATGAATGGCAGGTCGGGATACCGCTCTCGGACAGCCTGCAAGAACTCGAACCCGTTCATGCCGGGCATGTTGTAATCCGAGACAACACAATCGGGCCGACGATCATCTATCCTCTCTAACCCACTGTCGGCGGTCGTCGCTGTCTCGACAGTGAACTGGTGGTCCTCTCGCTCGAGAAACATCGCGGTGAGGTCGGCGAAATCGGGTTCGTCATCGACGTGAAGAACCTCCATCATTTCCTCCGTCTCAGTCAGGGCCCTTGCCTCACTCATGTTTCAGCCGAGATAGTTTCCGGATCGATCCAGACGATGTGTCCATCCTCCCGGGCGATGAGGCCGTTGACCATCTCCTCATCGACTGCTTCGACAGAGTCAGGATCGATCGTCAGGATCCGGCGCACGTCCGTTACCGCCCAGCCGGAACGCTCGCCCGTCGTCATTTCGGTATCGAAGACGATCATCCTGTCCTGGCTGATCCCATTCTCTTCGTGGCTATCTGACAAGAGCCTGGCACTCGGATCGATGACTCTCGTCGTCTCACCTCGGAGATCGATCGCCCCTTCGACGTGCGGGGGCGAATCCGGGATCGAAGTCACGTCTTTTTTCGAGCGACTCACGACCTCGGTGACGTACTCGATATCGATGCAGTACTGTTCCTCCCCGAGCGTGAACTCAAGGACCTGGTGTGATCCCATGGGTTCACATCTCCGCGTCGTGATCCGGCGTCCGGCCCGCAGTGTCCGACGCGTGGTGCCCGCCGTCAGCCGCGGCCGGCGATCCCGCTCTCGCCTCAGTTGCTCGACCGGTGCCCGATCCGGTTTCGAAATCCGACACCTGGTCGTGCAGGTCTTCGGCGAGACCGGACAGTTGCTGGATATTCTCGGAGGCTTCGGACAGGGAAGCGGTCTGTTCTTCTGTCGCGGCAGAGACGTTGCTCGCCTCGGCTGCAGTCTGCTGACTGACGCTGGAGACCTCGTCGACCATGGAAACCACTTCCTCCGACGAGGCCGCCTGGTCGTCGGTGGCGTCGCTGATTTCCCGAATTCCGCTTTCGGCCTCTTGCACGGCGTTGGCGATCTCGTCGAACATCTCGATGGCGTCCTCGATCGTGTCAGACCCGCGTTGCACCTGATCGCTCATCTGCTGCATCCCCTCGACGGTATCCTCCGTCGTCCCCTGGACTTCTTCGATGCGCTGTTCGATGTCGGCAGTCGCCTCGGCAGCCTCCTCTGCCAGGGATTTGATCTCGTTTGCCACGACCCCGAATCCTTCACCTGCTTCGCCGGCACGGGCGGCCTCGATCGACGCGTTCAACGCGAGCATGTTCGTCTGTTCGGCTATCTCAGTGATCATCTCGACCACCTCACCGATCTGGTCCATCTTCTCGTCGAGCGTTTCGACCTGCGTGGCTGCCTCGTCGGCCCGGGTTTCGATGGACTGGATCTCCTCGGTCGCCTCCGAGGCATACTGCCGCCCCGTCTCGCCACGCTCGACGGCCGTACTGGCAGTCGAAGTCACCTCTTCGGCCGAGGAAGCGATTTCCTCAACGGTCGCCGACATATCGTTCATTTCGCCGGCCACCTCTTGGAGGTTCTCGCTTTGCGTGTCCGCACCGCGTGAGATCTCTTCAACGGACTCCGCGACCTGTTCGCTGGCCTGTTCGATCTCCTCCGAACTGCCCGCTACTTCCTCGCTTGACGTCGCGACGTCGTCTGCGATCGCCTGAACGCGTTCGACGCTCGCATTCAGTTGTTCGATCCCGTCCGCAAGGTCGCTCAACGCAGTTCCAAACGCTCCCGGGTAGTCCGTGTCGATGTCCTGGGCGAGCCGTCCGTCTCGCAGTCCCTGACTCGCGGTGGCGATCTCGTCGAAACTTCCCGAGACCGCCCCCATGCCGTCGTCGAAGGCGGTGAGGATCTCCCCGTAGTTGCCGGCGCGGTCGGTGTCGATGTCCTGCTCGAGATTACCGGTTTTCAGGTTCTGGCTGGCGGTGCGGATCTCTTCGAAACTGCTGACCATTTCGGTAGCACCGTCGTCGAGGTTGGTCATGATGTCGCCGTAGGTGCCGGGGAAGTCGGTCCGGCGGTCCCGGGTCTCGAGGGCGTCGTCACCGGTTGCGAGGTTGGTGCTGAAGGTGTCGATTTCGTCGAAGGCACTGCGGAGATTGGCCTGCATTTGCTGGAATGCATCGCTCATACGGCCGAGTTCGTCGTCTTCGAGGTGGTCGTCGACTTCGGCGGTGAGGTCGCCTTCACTCATGGCTTGTGAGGCCTCGGAGAGTTGTTTGATCGGGGTGGTGATGCGGCTGGCGACGAAGAGGCCGATGAGGATAGCCGCGACGAACGCTCCGACAGTCAGTCCGATAATCGTCATGTGGCTATTGTTCGTCGTCGTCGCCGCCGACGCGACTGACGCTTCCATTTTCGCGTCGGCGTCTTCCTCGAAGGCCGTGGTGTCTTCGTCGAGTTCAGTGTAGACGCTGTCTAGCTCGTCCATCTGCTGGTTTGCGCGCTCCTCGTCTCCCGCCTCCATCGCGGCGATGATTTCTTCGCCCTTGGTTTTCGCCTCTTCGTGTTCGGTTTTCATCTCCGAAAGCAACTGCTGTTGCTCCTCGGTGAGGTCGTCACGTTCTGCCAGCGTCGTGTACCACTCTTCGAAGTCTGCCTGGGAGGCACGGAATTCTTCGGCTGCCTCCATCTCGCCCGTTAACACTTCGTGCAGTGCCAGCCGCTCCGATTCGAGGTCGTACTTCATTTCCATCGCTGCGTCTGCCTCGGCGACGTCGTCGTGGACGACGGATTCGAGCTGGTTGTCCACAGTCGTGACACTCGTATATCCGACGAACCCTGTCACGGCCACGAGTACCGCCACGAGCACGAACGCCAGGATGAGCTTCGGCCGCAGGTCGAACCGATCGATTGTCACCTTCTCTAGCATGTGTCATCGTCTCTGGACTATCGCTATAATTAATGTCTCTAGATAACGGGATGAGTATCACACCTGAGAACCGACGACGGTCTCGTTCGCCAACTTCTCCGTTCGAGCCGTTCCCGGGGGTCGCATCCGAGAACGCCTTCCGGACCGCGCTCCTGAGAGTATCCGGTTATCTAGATGAGGGACTTATGACCACATTTAGTCTACACTCACCCCATGTCCGGTTCACCAGAGTATAGCCGGGACGATTTTGGACGGGGCGGTCTCAACGACCAGCTGGACGCGGACTCCTTAGTCGAGGAAATCGGCCTGGATAGGTCCGAAATCCGGTGGCGGAAGGATTTCATCGGTTTCACCGACGACGATGTCCGTCGTCTTCGGACGTATCGAGATGACTTCGCGGACAACGCCGACCAGGTTGCCGAGGACTTCTACGACAATCTGACCGACCACGAGGAGACAGTCGAGGTCATCGGGCGGTCGCCCAAGAACGTCGAACAACTCAAGCGAACGCAATCGGCATATCTCACGACGCTCGTAGAGGGGGAGTACGGCACGGACTACTTCCGTGACCGGGCCCGTATCGGCAAACTCCACGATATACTGGACATGCCGATGAAACACTACCTCGGCCAGTACGGAGTCTACTACGACCTCATCCTTCCGCTGGTGGGCGACCGCCTCGTCGCATCACTCACGGATCGTCTGACAGATACTGTCGCAGACAGAGGGATCGAGGCCGACTCTACCGAGGAAGAGGATGCACTGAACCCCGGATCCGGCCTCTCGCGTCGCGCGATCGAAACAGCGGTCGAAGAAGAGGTTGACGACGCCGTGCAGGATATTCTTGCGCTTCTCCGAATCATCAATCTCGACATGCAGGTCGTCACCGACACCTACATCCACTCCTACAGCCAGCAACTCGAAGAGGAGATCGAGCGCAACAAACAACTGATGGCCGAGGTCGAGGAAGACGTGAAACAACCGGTGAGTGACCTCCAGACGAGCGCCGAGGATGTCGCCGAGAGTTCCACGGCAATCAGCGACGCAGCGACCCAACAGTCCGAACGGGTGGACGAGATTTCGTCCGAGGTAGCGAACCTCTCGGCGACAATCGAAGAGGTCGCCTCAACGGCCGACCAGGTCGAGAGTGCGAGCGACCGAGCGGAAGCCCTCGCGGAAGACGGCAAGGAAGCCGCCGATACTGCTGCCGGGGTAATGGACGGTATCGGCGAGGCAGTCAACGACGTCGCGGACGATGTCACCTCCTTACAGGACCGTGTCCAGCAGATAGACGAGTTCGTCGATGCGATCGACGAGATCGCAGAGCAGACGAACATGCTCGCGCTCAACGCGTCCATCGAGGCCGCCCGTGCCGGCGAAGCGGGCGAAGGATTCGGCGTCGTCGCAGACGAGATCAAGTCACTCGCCCAGGAATCACAAACGCACGCCAGCGACATCGAGACGATGGTCGATGGCATCCAGACCGATACCGAGGAGACGGCGGCAAATATCGCCGACACCACCGAACAGGTCGACCGAGGCATCGAGCGAGTTCAGGACGCCATGGATAGCTTGACTGGAATTGTCGAGGCTGTCACCGAAACGGCGAACGGAATCAGCGAAGTCGCAGATGCGACCGACGACCAGGCGGCTGCCGCCGAAGAAATCGCGTCGATGGTCGACGAGGTAGTCGATCGGACCGACCGCGTCGCAGAGGAAATCGAGAGTTTGGCTGCGGCGAACGAGGAACAGGCGGCGATGGTCTCCGAAGTGGAGGAGTCAGTAACCCGGCTGTCCGGCGAACGCTCCGCGACGGACGGCGGGCGGGATACCGTCACCACGACTGAATCCGAACAGGTGTCGATTCCACAAGACCTTCCCGACGACATGCCGGACTTCGTGATCGAAACGCTCTCTGAGGAGCAACTGCGAGAGGTGGCTATCGGGAACCGTGATCCGACAGACCCGCTGTGACGGGCGCTTCCGGCGGAAACAGGAACGTACCGACAGTGACAAAGGTGGCACCAGACGCCGGAGATAGAAACGAGGGAGGAGTACTGGATGGTTTCATATTCGAATGCGTCGATGGATCTACGGGATAGTATCGAGTATGTCAGACACCGCGAGAAGGAACTCCGTCTGTTCAACGTCGATCCCACCGGCACGATACTCGAGGAGCTCGGGACGTATTTCCAGACATTGAACGTGCGGATCACCGCCGAACGAACGGCGTCGGGAGCCCCGGAAGACATCGCAGTCCTCAGCAACGCGACCGAAGTGCTCGCCGTCGTCGACGTCGCGAGTCTCCGGGAGTTACTCGAAGACGTTCCGACAGGAGCCGGCGACCTCGGCATTGCCGACAGAGAATACGAGAGTGTCCTCCGTCATCTCAAGGAAACCACCTTCACATCCTACGACACCGAACAGTTGCTGTACGCGTCCCGGGAGATCGAGGACCGTGCTCGTCGGGTCGGCCGGGGTTCGATTCACACGGGATTCCAGCAGTGCTCGGTCATGGCAGAACAGCGATCGATTTACGCGAACCTCGCTCGCCGAGGTGTCTCCGTGCACGCCTACGGCGTCCCCGACGCCACGCCGCCGGATCTCGGTTCCGGTCACGTTCATGCGGTCTCGACAGACGAGGTCGCCGAGACGTGGTTCGTCGTCTTCGACGGGGGTGGAAACGATACCATGAAGACTGCCTTACTCGCCCAGGAACGCGACGAGGACGCGTTCTACGGTGTTTTGACGTATGACCCGGGATTCGTCGACCACATCCTCGAATATTTGAATCGGACTTACGACTCCCCGTCTGACGACGTGCTGTCCGGCCCCTGACGCCGATAAATCGAGAGTTCATACCGATATTGGGCATCTCGATACAGAAACTGACAAACACTCGATTGGTGGTGCTAGCGGAGCGTTCTCAGAATATGAAATCAGCAGAACATTATTTACATCTAGGCAATAGACAATGATGGAGAATGGCAGAACAGAACCGGCAAAGAAGAGATGAGGAAGGGAAGAAGTCGAACCACGCCGAATCTGTCGAGACCGGTTCTGTTTTGTGGCGTGATACCTTCGTGTCCGAAGAGCCCACACAGGAGAGAGTCGGCACAGCAGACGATTCCCACGGGCTCGGAGAGTCAAAAACCACGCGAGAACTGCGAGCGCGGACGAAAGCACTGGAAGCACTCACACGGGCGAGTGACCTCTTCGTCGGTTTGTCCGACTCTGTTGAGGAGAGTGTCCACACGCTCGTCACCGAGCTTCCACAGTGGTTCCAGTATCCTGAAACGATCGAGGTCAGAATGCGAGTCGGAAATGACCTGTTCGAAACCGACGGCTTCCAGCGGACCGGTGATCCTCTGACGGCGGAAGCCCGAACACGCACTGGCACGGTTGTCTCGATGACGGTCGTGTGTACGGATCAGCGACCCGACACCGGAGAGCGGGCGTGGCTCCCGACGGAACGAAAACTCGTCGAGGCGCTCGTCTCACTCGTCAGAGAGGGAATCGCTCGATGGGAGATAGATAGTCTGAAGCGCGTGTCCGATGGTATTGCTGTACTCGACAACGACCTCAACTACACGTACGTGAACCAACAGGCAGAACAGCTTCTCGGTCAAGACAGCGAGGAACTGCGCGGTGAGTACGTCTGGGACGTTTTTCCTGAAGCAGCTGGTACTATTGCCGAAGAGAAAATCCAAACGGCTCTCGAAACGCAGTCGCCGACATCCTTCGAACGATACAACGCCGAAAAAGAGCAGTGGGTCGAAGCCAGAATCCACCCGAGCAACGATGGCGTCATTATCGTCTTCTCAGAAATCACCAACAAGAAGGTAGCCGAACGAGATCTGGATCACGTTCTGGAAACGACTCCCATTGGAATCGTCCTCTTGGACGCCGATGGCGATATCACTAGCGCAAACTCCCGTGCCGAAGAGTTACTTGGCCTGTCCAGACGCAAGATGGACGGAAAGGGGTACGACCACCCCGACTGGGATATCTGGGACGAGGCGGGCAATCCGATCCCACGCGAAGACCATCCAACCACGCGTGTCTGCGAAACCGGCGAGACTATCACAGGGTTCACCCATGGAATCACGCTCCCGGACGGCTCCGAACGGTGGCTGTCGAGCAACGTCGCTCCGATCAAAACTGAGGACGGCCCTATTGAGCGGATCATTGTTGCGCTGGAAGATATCACTCTTACCAAACGCCTCGAACAGCTCATCAAGACGTTCCAGCCAGTTAATGAGATTCTCAACAGCGCAACCGCTGACGAGGAGACCAAACAGGCCATTTGTGAGTTGCTGACGGACACACGGGAATACCAGTACGCACGGGTCAGTGAGCACACCCCGGGCACAGCATCAACTGAGTCGGATCTCTTGGAGAGGACGGGGGCTGTCGCTGCCAACGAGTCGGCGCCCCTCCCGATACAATCGCAGACAGAGGTCGCTCCGGCAGAGGTCGCTGTTGAAACAGGCGATGTACAGGTCGTTACGAGGAAGCAAACCGACTCACGGTTTGACCGGTGGCGAGCATACACACTCGACCAGGGGTTCCAGGGCGGAGCTATCGTTCCGCTTCAGCATAGGGGTCGCGTCTACGATCTACTCGTCCTGTATACAGACCGTGGAGAGGCATTCGGGAGCCGCGAGCAGACACTCCTGACAACGCTCGGTAAGAGGATCGGGCAAGTTCTTCACTCACTCGAGACGGAGCGCATTCTCCATGCCGACACAATGACCGAACTCACCTTCGAAAGCACTGACCCGGCGTCGTTTTTTGTCTCCGCTTCCGAACAGCTGGGTTGTACGATCGAGATCAGGGATACGATTCCGGCCTCGGATGAAATGTTTGTTCACTATGCGTCCGTTCGGGATGCTTCGTTGGATGCTTTCAGTGATATCGCGGAGAACGCGGACTTAACCGCCCAGTTGCGACAGATCCGTCACGCCGAGGATCCGCCCGGCGGAGATGTCGAAATCGGACTGCACCGACAATCCCTGGCCCAGACACTCGTCACAGATGGTGCAGTCGTCACGACGGATACGGTAACTGACGGTCGAGCCGAGGTCGTCTGTGAAGTGCCTCTCGGTACCGATATCGGTTCGCTCGTGACGCGTGTCCAGGAGTCGTTCCCAGAAACGACGTTGGTCTCAAAACGGGAATACACTCCCGCTGCGAAGTCGAACGCACACGCGGTCGGTCGGGTGCTGGGAAACATCTTCGAAACCGAACTCACGGACCGACAACAACAGGTCTTGCGAGCGGCGATGTACGGCGGGTACTTCCAGTCACCGCGACGAAGTACGGCAACCGAGATCGCCGACGCGCTCTCACTGACCCAATCGACCTTCTCCTATCATCTGCGAAACGCGCAGCAAACACTTTTTGAGCGGCTATTCGACCAATTGCGTTCATGATCATCAACTCCCTGATCGGTATGCGAAAATCCCTGGAGAAGAATATCTGATTGTGCGTTGTCGGGCCCTCTGGAACACTATCTCAGGAGATCTAGACGTTTGGCATCCGATTACACCCTATGCTTTTTACGGCCTCGTTGAGTCCACGTTCTTCTTCCCCCATCATGCCAGCGTCAACGAATCCGGCAGCAGGAAATTCAACCTATGAGTCCGTGAGGTTAGTGGCACGATGGTGTTCTGAGCATGTCATGGTCAAAGGCTTCAGTAACAACTTCTCGGGAGTCTCGATGTATTGTCTTTCGACGGATCGCACGCCAGCCGCACGTTGCTTGGCCAGTCTATGACACGACGCCGCTGTACGATCGAACGTCGCTTGCCGGACTGGAATCAGATATCCGGACAGTCTCAGAGGCGTGGTTCGACCATGAGAGCCACCATTCCGTCGAGGAGTTCGTCTGTACACTCCCCCTGGCATACTTCCGGTTCAGCGCCCACGATCGGTATGCGGGGTCGACACGCTACCAGATGGACGCCCTTTTTCGGGTGTTCGTGCTGAAAGAACTCCACGGGTGGGAGCACGAAACCGCACTCGTCGGCTACCTCGGGAACCGCCCTGAACTCCGCGAGCAACTGGGTTTCGAGACGATCCCGAACCAGTCGACACTGTGGCGAAGCTGGCACGAGCGGTTCACCGCTGACCTCAGGGAGACAGTCGAGACGGTGGCTCGAACGATCCTCATCAAAGCACAGAATGCAGGTGTCGCGGTTCCGCGTGAACCGGCACGAAAGCTCCGATACTACGGGAACGTGTCGAGTGAGTCAGACCCGGATACTCAAACTACGTTGGAGCAGGCAGAGAAGATTACCGACCACGTCAGCCGCATTGTTTTCCCGGCATTTTCGCTGGATCGTGGCGAGGGCTGCGAGATCCACGAGAACGCCTACTGGGACTTACAGACGTATCTGGGGCTTCGCGAGCGGCTGGCTGCTAACGAGGGCGCTCGTAGCTTCACCTACGAGTCAACTCGAGAGCGGACACCGTTGGGTCACGCCCATCGCGAGCAGATTCGCGATTTCTCGATTGAACAGGTGCGAGCGATGTACCAGCAGGCCATCACTCGGCTCCTAAACGAAGTTTCGGAGACAGAGCAGTTCTTTCGAGCCGGAATCGTCGCGATCGACATCACCGAGGACGACCCCTTTACCGGTGACCGCACCGGCCGCGAGGACGAGATAATCGGAACGAAGGAGAAGAGCGACGAGTACGCCTACCAGTGGGCAACGGTCCAGCTAGTCGGCAACGCTGTCCCACTCGTACTTGATGCCCGCCCGGTACGGAAAGGCGAGTCACGAAAGGAGATCGTCGAGGACTTGCTGGATTCGGCTGAAGAGCTCGTTCACGTCGATAACGTCCTGATGGACCGGGAGTTCGATAGTCAACACGTTCTGGAGATGGTCAGCCGACGTGGGCTCT
>Ga0207754_100361_pt1 | contig 19162 bp, 26 predicted proteins | sample A23E1SouthBayCA_FD_187728 | JGI IMG/M metagenome (GOLD analysis project Ga0207754, IMG submission 187728) | Aerobic enrichment media microbial communities from Eden Landing Ponds, California, USA - A23 E1 (SPAdes) | ecosystem: Environmental > Aquatic > Marine > Unclassified | place: Emeryville... | reverse complement strand
CCCCGCCACAGGCGGGTGAACGCCACCCCGTTGACGGCGTTCGAGGCGCGGCGGACGACCTCGTCGTCCGTGAGGTCGTTGCCCGGGCCGCTTATCTCGTCGAGTCGTGCGTCGGCGGGCGCTCGGTCCGAGTTCGGAGCGTCTGGGTTGACCGAGTCGATTGAGGCGGTCGGGGCGACGGGGGCGACCGACGGCGACGGCTCCGGGTCGGTTTCGAAGTACGCACCGTGAACCGTCGCGAGCGCGTCGCTCCGTTCTGCGACCGCCGCGGGCGCGCCGTCGGCGCAGTCGCCGGTCACGGGGCGGAACCGCGTGGCGTCCGAGAGTTCGAGGCCGCCGGCTCGGGCGCTCCCTGACGGGAGCGTCCCGCGGACGATAACGCGGAACCCCGTTCCCGAGGGAGTCACTTCCGTGTAGGAGTCGAGTCGGTCGACGAGCGCCCGCGCCCACTCGTCGGTCGCGCCGGTCTCGGCGTCGCGGCAGTTTTCGAGTTCGATACCGACGAACGGGTCGTCGTCGGTGAACGCGAACCCCACGCCGTCGACGCGCCCCTCCCGAGCACACGCGAGCGCCTCGTCGAATGTCGCCCACGTCGAGTCGTCAGTTGCCGATGCGGGCCCGCCGTCGGTCGCGCTTCGGGGCACAACTGTCTCCTCGCCGTCGCACAGTTGCGTTCGCCACCCGACCCAGTTGGCCCGTTCGAGCAGGTCGTCCGGGAGCTGTTCCCGCGTCGGGAGTGGTGGCGTCATCGCTACCGCTGGTCTCTGGAGCGATGCAAAAGCTGTTTCCCGTAAGATATCAGATTTGATACCTAGCGCCCGGTCTCGCCGCACTCGTCGGTCCGGCCGGGTTCGAGTGTCGAGTCGAAGAAAAGCTTACTGCGCGCGGGGTTTCCCCGCGGATTCGGTCTCGGTCGCCGTCGCGCCCTCGTAGGTGTTGACGCCCAGCAGGTCGTTGAGCGGGCACTTCTGGGTAACCGCCGTGGTCGCGAGGACCGCTCCGACGAGGAGCGCCGCGACCGCGATGACGAGTCCGAGGGTGCCGGCCGCGATGGTCAGGAAGCCCGCGAGACTCGCCGCCCCGACGACGACGAGTACCGGTCCGAGGACGGCGCGCGCGATACGGTCGTAGCCGCCGACGTTCTTCTCCATGGTTGATTCACCGGTGCTAACTACGCGTTCGGCGGCTAAATCGTGCACCGTCGGTTCTCGGCTCCGGAGAAGCGTGACTGTCGCGTCGGCCGATACGTCGGGAGCTCGGCCCGACTCGTCTACCCGCTGCCGCCCCAGTCTATCCAGTCCTGTTCCCAGCCGTGGCCGGCGTGCCAGCCGCGACCCTCGTACTCGGGGTCCTCGCGGCGCGTCCGGTTTCTGACGATGCTTCCGGTCTGTTCGCCGTCGACGAGCAGCGGCTTGAACGACAGCGGGCCGAACGACTCGGCCACTTCGCCGTCCTCGACGGCGACGAGCGTCTGCTCGCCGACGCCCTTCGGCATGACGAGTCGGCCGCCGTCAGCGAGCTGTGCGAGGAGTCGCGCGGGCGGGCGGACCGCCGAGGCCTCGACGAGGATGCGGTCGAAGGGTGCGTAGTCGGCAAGCCCCTCCGCGCCGTCGCGGCAGTCCACGAGGACGCCGCCGTAGCCGGCGCGCTGGAGGTTCTCGCGCGCCTCGTAGACGAGCGAGCGCGTGATGTCGACCGCGTGGACGCGGGCGTCGCCGACGATTTCAGCGAGGACCGCGGCGGTGTAGCCGACGCCCGCGCCGACGACGAGCACCTCGTCGTCCGGGTGGGGGTCGAGCGCGGCGAGCAGGCGCGCGACCGTCGTCGGCGCGAGGATGGTCGTGTTCGTGTCGCGGTGCTCGGTCGGGCGGTTCTGATACGGCGAGTCGGTGACGAACTCGTGTCGCGGGACGCTGCGCATGGCGATGGAGACGGCCTCCGGGAGCGACTCGAGCGAGTGCTCCAAGCCGTCGACCATGTCGTCGCGCAGCACCGAGTTGTCCATAGTCGACCTCGGAGGTCGGTCCTAATCAACCGCACGCTCGCCAACGACCGCCTGGAGGTCGGTCCCCGGCACGTCTCGGACCGTACAGCCGTCGAATCCGGCCGATTCGACCCACGAGCGAACCGTCGCCTCGTCGTGGAGGTCGCCGCGACCGGCCGCGAGCGCGTCCACCGCTCGCTCGGCCGTCGCCTCGGTCGAACACCGGCCGTGCAGGCTATCGACGAACACCGCCGCGCCGCCGGGTTCGAGGGCGTCGAACGCGCCCGCGACGAGGGCCCGCGCGTCGTCCGGGTCGCGCCCGGCGAAGGCGTCGCCGGCGAAGACCAGTTCGAACCCCGATACCGGCGGGTCGGTCGGGTCGCCCGCGACGAGGTCCACGCCGGCCCGGGAGAGGAGCGGCCGAACGACTTCCACGGTTTCCGCGTCGTCGACGAGGGTCACGTCGCGGCCGCGGGCGACGAACTCGCGGGCGAAGACGCCCGACCCGCCGCCGAGGTCGAGGACGCGCGTCGCGTCGGGAGCCGCGCGGACCGCGGCGGTCACGCAGGCCCGGACGACCGACTCCTCGGTGGCGTCGTGCGCGCCGAGGCGGTTCCGAAGCCAGTCGTCCGGGAACGCGGGGGTCTCGCCGGTCGCCATCGTCTCCGGGAGGTCGGCGTAGAGCGAGAATCGGTCCAGCGCGTGCGGGAGGCGACCGATGGAGCGCACGTCGCGCTTGGCGAGGAAGCCGAGCGCGCGGTTCGTTATCTCGTACTCGTCGCCGACGCGCTTGATGAAGCCCATCGCGGCCAGCGCCTCGACCGCGATGCGGGCGGCTCGGCGGTCGATACCGGCGGTGTCGGCCACGGCCTCGGCGGTGCCGGCGCTCGTCGTGAGCGCGTCGATGACGCCGCTCTCGCGGGCGGCCCACAGGATCGCGAGCGATTCGACCGACGACTGCGACCGGTCGCGGGTAGGCATGGTCGCACCGACGGGTCGGGAGACAAAAGGTCGTGCGTTGGACGGGCGGTATCGTCCGGCGTCGGCGGGGCGGGGCGTTTCGGCGTCGGAGTTCCCTTACCAGGCCGACCACGCGGTCGAGGTCTGGTCGCGGGCGTAGACGCGCTTCGCGTCCTTCGCGTACACCATGTCGCCGGGGTGGTCGAGCTTGCCGTGGCGGTACTCGGGAGCGTCCGATCGGACGACGAGGCCTTCGATTTCGACCTCTTCGTCACCGAACGCCTCTGTCTCGCCGACGACGAACTCGTAGTCGCCGGGGACGTTGACGGTGACGCTCCGGGTGTCCTCGCGCTTACCGTCCTTCGGGTGGATGGTGACGTTGACCGCGACGTTGTCGACGACGCGGGTCCAGACGGTCTTCACGTCCGCGACCGCGGCCTCGTCGGCGCGCTGTTCGGGGCCGACTTCGATGCCCGTGATGCGCACGAGCTGAATCGCTTCCGGCGTGTCGACGATGAACTCGTCGCCGACCTCGATGGTCGTGCCGACCGGCACGGGCACCTCGGTCGAGACGGAGTCGCCGTCCTGCGAGACGACGACGTTCATCTCGGTCTCGTCGGGAATCTCGACTTTCTCCTTGTGGACGTGGCTGCATTCGGTACACCGGACGGTCGAGTGACCGCCGGGCTTCAGCACCTCGTGGACGGTGGGTTCGTCGGGCGAACACGTCGGACAGGAGAGGGGGACGCGCTCGCCGGCGTCGGGTAGGCTCATACGGGTCGCTAGCCCATCAGGCCGTAAAAAGCCGCCTTTCTCCGTCTCGGCGTGGGAGTCGATGGCAGGACGCTCGCTCAACGAACGGGGCGAGCCGACCGACCGGCCGCGGTCTCGGCGTGCACCCGTTTAGGGCCGCGGCAGGTCGACTTCTTCGCCGTCGGCGTACACCGTCGGCTCGCGGATGATACCGTCGAGGTGGAGCGGCGCGTCGGTGTCGCCGCCGATGCCGGCGTCGTCGCCGATGGCGATGTGGACCGTGCCCGCGGCCTTCTCGTCGAGCAGGACGGAGCCGACGAGGTCGGTGACGCCGACGTTGGTGCCGATGCCGATTTCGGCGAGGTTGTAGGCGTCCTGCCCGACTTCCGCCGCCGCGGCCTCGACCTGCTCGCGGATGTCATCGTCGGAAATCTCGGTGACGTAGCCGTCTTCGACCTCGAAGCGGAGTTCCTCGCCCTCGTCGAGGCGGCCGTGGGGCATCATCGTCCCGTCGACGACGTAGGTGCCCGTCGCGGACGCGGGGCTGAGGAAGATTTCGCCCGCGGGGAGGTTCGAAAACGAGCCGGACGCCGCGATTGCGCCGGTGTCTGCGAGCCACTCGCGGTCCCCGCGGACGAACGTGATGTCCGTGCCTTTCTCGGTCGTGACGCGGAGTTCGTCGGCGTCGCCGACGGCGTCGAGCATCGCCGCGCTGTGGTCGTAGATGGCGTCGTAGTCGGCGTCGAGGCCGGTGACGAACACCTCCTCGGTGATTCCGGGAAGGGTCGCGCCGCGAGCGCCGGCGTCGCAGGCGTCGCCGCGGGCGCGGGTGTGGCTCAGGCTCTTCGTCGTCGGCGCGAGGAAGGCGTCGCAGGACCGCATCGCGGCGGCGACCGGCGCGGGCGGCTCCTCGCCGTGTTGGTTCCCCGGCGGGTAGCGGACGATGGTTGCGTCGTCGGTCACCTCGCTTGCGACCTCGTAGAGCGCCTCGCCGATGCGCTCGCGCTTGTCGTCGGTGACGACGACGAGCGACTCGTCGGACTGGAGGTCGAGACACTGACGGACCGCCGTCTCGCTGGCGGCGCGGAGGTCGGCGTCGGCTTCGGTCATGTGGACACCTGCGCCGCCGGCGCTGTTAGGCGTTCCCATCTGCCCCCTCGCGTTCGGTTTCCGCCCCGTCGCCCCGAATCGGGGGTTTCACTCGCCTCGGAGGTAATCGAGGGACTCACTCGCCCGAGAGTTAATTTCTAAGTATTAACCATCGAAATAACTATGGTCGGGCCCGGTCGTTTGTCTCCCATGATACGAGTGGGTGTCAACGGCTACGGCACAATCGGAAAGCGCGTCGCCGACGCGGTCCACGCGCAGCCCGACATGGAACTCATCGGCGTGGCCAAGACCCAGCCCAACTTCGAAGCGCACACCGCGGGCGAACGCGGCTACCCGATGTACGCCGCGATTCCGGAACGCTCGCCGCTGTTTTCCGAGGCCGGCGTCGACCTCGCCGGCGAGGTTGACGAACTGGTCGCCGAGGCCGACGTTATCGTCGACTGCACGCCGTCCGGCATCGGCGCGGAGAACCGCGAACTGTACGAGACGCACCACACGCCCGCCATCTTCCAGGGCGGCGAAGACGCCGACGTGGCCGACGTGAGCTTCAACGCGCGGGCCAACTTCGACGCCGCCCGCGACGCCGACTACGTCCGCGTCGTCTCCTGTAACACGACCGGCCTCTCGCGCATCATCGCGCCGCTCGAAGCCGAGTACGGCGTCGAGAAGGTTCGGGCGACGCTCGTCCGCCGCGGCGGCGACCCCGGCCAGAACTCCCGCGGGCCGATAAACGACATCCTGCCGAACCCAATCGAGATTCCGTCGCACCACGGCCCCGACGTGAAGACCATCTTCCCCGGCCTCGAAATCGACACGCTCGGTCTGAAGGTGCCGGCGACGCTGATGCACGTCCACGCGCTCAACGTCACGCTCGAAGACGACGTGACCGGCGCGCACGTCCGCCAACTGCTCGAAGGCGAGAACCGCGTCTACGTCATCCCGGAGGGGATGGGCATCGACGGCGCGGGCAAGCTCATGGACTTCGCGCTCGACGCGGGCCGCCCGCGCGGCGACATGTGGGAAAACTGCGTGTGGGGCGAGTCCATCGGCGTCAACGGCCGCGACCTCTACCTGTTCCAGGCCATCCACCAGCAGTCCGACGTGATTCCCGAGAACGTCGACGCCATCCGCGCGATGTTCGACCTCGAAGACCAACAGGACAGCATGGCGCTCACCGACCGGACGCTCGGCATCGGCATCTCCGGCGACCCTTCTGGGTTCTCTGAGCAGGCGCGCGCGGAGTTCGCCGACGACTAACGGCGAATCGTCTGCTCAGTTCGGTGCGGTGTGGTTCGGTGCGGTCGCGGCTTTTTACCCACTCGATTCGCTCCCTCACAGCGACCGCGATGCCACGTTCCCGGTGTCGAGGTCAACGATTGCGACGTGGAACGCGTCGTCCGCGCCGGGAATCGGCAGGCCGCCGGGATTGATGTGCGTCGTCTTCCCGCGGTGTTCGACCACCCGCTCGTGGGTGTGGCCGCGCAGGACGAAGTCGTACGTCCCCGAGTCGACGAGCGCGTCCACCAGTCCGGCTTCCGTGCCGTGGTACACCGCTATCTCTTGGCCGTCGAGCGTCAGGTGCGCGAAGTCGCCGTGGTAGGTACCGAACGACTCGACCGCCTCGCGGAGCGCCCACTCGCCGTCGTTGTTGCCGCGGACGGCGTGGAAGTCGAAGTCCGCGTCGAACGGCGCGGCCGAGAAGGGCGCGACGATGTCGCCGCAGTGGACGACCGCGTCAACGCCCTCCGATTCGAAGTGCGAGACCGCGGCTTCGACGTGGTCGAGGTTGTCGTGCGTGTCGGAGACGACGCCGAGTTTCATGCGCGTCGGTTCGGCGGCGTCGGCTATCAACGTTGGGTGACACTTATGTCCCGCGCGGTCCCCGTTCGGGGCGTGTCAGAACGAGACGGTTCCGACGGCGACGCGAGCGAGACGGACGGCTCCGACGAGACCGCCGACGACGCCGGGGAAGTCGGGTCGCCGGCGCTCAGCGTGACGCTCGGCGGCGGCACGAACGTCGTCATCGGCGCGGCGATGGCGGGTTACGCGGCGTTCAGCGCCGGGTGGACGCTGGCGGTTCGCGCCTCGGGGAATTTCCCCGACGACAACGCCGTCGGCGGACTCCTCACGCTGTTGGTCTTCGCGGGCGGCGTCGCGATTCTCGTCGATGGCGCGGCCGGCGTGTTCGCCGAGAAGAGAGACGGGTGACGCTACGCGGCTTCAGTCCTGCTTCAGCGCCTCGACGCCGGCCAGCGGCGCGCCGGTCAGCGCGCGGATGTACGCGCCGCCGGCGATGGAGACGTGGCCGAAGTCGCCTTCGTCCATGCCGTACATCTCGATGGCGCGGGAGGTGTCGCCGCCGCCGACGACGGAGAAGCAGTCGGTCTCGGCGATGGCGCGGAGGACGCCGGTCGTACCGACCGCGAAGCGCTCGTCTTCGAACAGGCCGAGCGCGCCCTTCACGAAGACGGCCTCGGAGTCGCGGATGATGGGGTCGTACTCGTCGACCGTCATCGAGCCCACGTCGAGGTAGGCGCGGTCCTTCTCGGTGATGTTGGCGACCGCGATTTCGCCGCGGTCGTCGGTTTCGTCCTCGTAGGCGAGGTCGACGGCGAGTTTAATCTGGTCGCCGCGCTCGTCGAGAAGCGACTCGATGGTCTCGCGGTTTTCCTCCCACTGGTCGTCGAAGAAGTCCATCCCTTCGAGGTCGAAGCCCACGTCGTTGCCGGCCGCGCGGAGGAACAGCTCACCCGCGATGCCGCCGAGCAGGAACTGGTCGACCTTGTCGCCGAGGTTGTTCATCACGTCGATGACGTCGGTGGCTTTCGTCCCGCCGACGACCATCGTCACCTGCCCGTCGAACTCGCGGGTGGCGATGGAGGAGTTCGCCTCGTACTCGGTCTGCATCACGCGGCCCGCGTAGGCGGGGAGTACGAGCGGGAAGCCGACCAGCGAGGCGTGCGAGCGGTGGGCCGCCGAGTAGGCGTCGTTGACGTAGGCGTCGACGTGCTCGGCGAGGGTCCGGACGAACTCGGTGTCGGCCTTAATTTCCGGGTCCTCTTCGGGAAGCTCCTCGTCGCACATCCGCGTGTTTTCGAGGAGGAGCACGTCGCCGGCTTCGAGCGCGTCGATGGCGGCGATGGCGTCGTCGCCGTAGGTGTCAGCGACGAACCCCACGTCGCGGTCGATGTGCGAGGCGAGGATGTCCGCGTGCTGTTCGAGCGAGACGAAGTCGTCGCCGCCGGGGCGGCCCTGATGGGCCATGAGGACGACGCGGTGGCCGGCCTCGGCGAGTTCGCGGACGGTCTCCGCGTGGCGGTCGAACCGTCGGTTGTCTTGGACCTCGCCGTCTTCGACCGGCGAATTGAGGTCGAGTCGGACGAGTACGCGCTGCTCCGGGTCGAGGTCGTCGAGGGTCTTGAACATCGGGTGGAAGAACGTGGAGGGAGTACTTAGTGGTGGGTAGCTCGCGCTGAAACCGCGGGCGATTCGCGGCGGCGTCTACTGGTGCGTGACGAAGTGGGCGACGTCGAGCATCCGGTTGGAGAAGCCGTACTCGTTGTCGTACCACGTCAGAATCTTGTAGAGGCCGCCGTCGTTGACCTGGTTCGTCGTGTTGAGGTCGACGGTGCTGGAGAACGGCAGACCGAGGATGTCACGCGAGGTGACCTCGTCGTCGGTGTAGCCGAGGACGCCCGCGAGCGGGCCGGAGTCGGCCGCGGCGCGGAAGGCGTCGTTAATCTCCTCGACGGAGGGCTTGTCTTCGAGGCGGACGACGAGCTCGGTGAGCGAGCCGTTCGGCACGGGGACGCGAATCGCCATGCCGTCGAGCTTGCCGTCGAGCTGGGGCAGAATCTGGGTGGCCGCCTGCGCCGCGCCGGTCGTCGTCGGGACGATGTTCTCGGCGGCGGCGCGCCCGCGGCGCTGCTTCGCGTGGGGGCTGTCGATGAGGTTCTGGCTGCCCGTGTAGGCGTGAACGGTCGTCAGGAGACCGTTTTCGATGCCGAACTCCTCGTCGAGCACCTTCGCGACCGGCGTGACGGAGTTGGTCGTACAGGAGGCGTTCGAGATGATGTCCTCGCCGTCGTACTCGTCGTGGTTGACGCCGTAGACGATCTGCTTGACCGGCTCGTCGCCCTTCGGCGGCGCGGAGATGACGACCTTCTCCGCGCCCGCTTCGAGGTGTGCGGAGGCGTCTTCCTTCGTGCGGAAGATGCCCGTACATTCGAGCGCCACGTCCACGTCGAGTTCGCCCCACGGAAGCTCCGCGGGGGACTGGACGTTGTAGAGGCTCACCGAGGTGCCGCCGATGGACAGCGAGTCGCCGTCTCGCTCGACGCCGTCGAGTCGGCCCATGACGGAGTCGTACTTCGCGAGATACGCCATGTCGTCGAAGTCCATGACGTCGTTGATGGCGACCAGTTCGACCTTCGGGTTGTCGAGGACGGCACGGAAGATGTTCCGGCCGATGCGGCCGAAGCCGTTGAGTGCCACCCGCACCACGTCCGATTCGTCCACGTTCTCGCCCGCGCTGAGGTAGGATTTTTCACTCATGTTCGAGTAGTATCCATATCAATATCCCAGTTGCAGGTGTATATCTGTTTCGGTGAATACGGTCTAATCGAACGTTACCTTTCATTCACAATCACAATCCAGACAGAAACGAACATAAACGGTCAGACTCGGGCGGCGATTGACACGCCCGCTCGGGGGCGAGTGGTCAGGTTGTAGACGGTCGCTCGCGGCCGAATCCTGGCGATTCGCTGGCAGATGGCTGTCACAGGCAGAAACGTTTTATCCTCCGATTTCATAGCGGCCTTCATGGTCAGAGACGACCGCGACGACCCGTTCGACAACATCTTCGACGAAATCGAACGGATGATGAACGACATGACCGGAGGCGACGCCGGATTCGCCTCCGAGACCCACATCGACGTGTACGATGAGGGCTCTACACTCCGACTCGTCGCGGACCTCCCGGGCGTCGACAAAGACGCCATCGACCTCAAGTGCGACGGTGAGACGCTGACTATCAGCGCCGCCGGTGACCGCCGCGAGTACGACGAACGTATCCGCCTCCCGGCCCGCGTCGACGAACACTCCGCGTCGGCCACCTTCAACAACGGCGTCCTGCAGGTCACGTTCGACCGCGCCGAGGACTCCGCCGCCATCGACGTCGAGTAACGACTCGGCTTCGCTACGGCCCGTTCAGGACTTCTTTGCGACCCGCTCTATGAGCGCCGCCAGTCGGTCGAAAAAGTCGGCGTCGTACTTCGCGTCGTCGTCGATGGTCGGCCGGGCGTTCGTCTCCGAGACGACGACCCGCCCGTCGGATTCGAGCAGGTCGACTCCGAGATAGCGGATGCCCAGTTCGTCGGCGACCGACTCGACGAGTTCGCGGTGGCGTTTCGGGAGGGTCACCCCGACCGCCTCCGCGCCGCGGTGGACGTTGTGCTTCCAGCGCCCGCCGTCGCGCGCGCCGTCGGACAGGCGGCGCTCGACCGCGCCGACGACCTCGCCGTCGAGCACCATCGCCCGGTAGTCCCGCGCGTCCGGGAGCCACTCCTGAATCAGGAAGGACTTGTCGCCGGTCGCTCGGAAGTCGTGGACGAGGCTCAGCACGTCCGCGTGGCCCGAAAGCGAGTCCGGGTCGTGGGCCTTGGCGATGCCGACACCCCGCGTCGTGGAGTTCGGCTTGACGACGACGGGGTAGTCGAGGCCCGCCGACTCGACGGCGTCGAGCAGGTCCGACTCGTCCGCCGGGTTCGAGACGCAGACGCTCTGCGGGACCGGTAGGCCGGCGCGTTCGAGCGCCGCGATGACGCCCGCCTTGTTCCGCGAGGTGAGCACGTCCTCGCGCGTGTTCACCCACGGGATGTCGTGTCTGGCGGTGACGACGCCGCCTTCCATCGGCCGCGTGGGATAGACGAAGCCCACGTCGAACGACTCGGCCGGCGGCGTCGAGAGGTCGAGCGCGAACTCCTTGGCGCGGAGGTGTGCCACGTCGATGCCGCGGTCCCCGAGCGGGTCGCGCATTCGCTCGAACGTCTCGCTGGAGGTGGTGACCGCCAACCGAAGCATACGCTACGAGGCGGGGTCCCGGGGCAAAAATGGTGGGTTCGAGGCGAGGCACGTTCCGAGCACGCGCCGACGCGCCGACGCGAACTTACGCGACGAGCAGCTCTTCGCCGCGGTCGACGACGATGCGGCACGGCGGCGACATCTTGTTGTACGCGCGGCGGAAGGCGTCCTTCGCCGTTTCGGCGTCCTCGACGTCGCAGTAGATGGTGAACACCGTCTCGCCCTTGGGGATGCGAGCGGCGGTCCCGACGACCTTCCCGAACGACTGGCGCATCCCGTCGGAGACACGGTCCGCACCCGCGCCGGTCGCCTGCTTGTTCTCGCGGATGACGTGGTGCGGGAACTTGCGCAGAATCATCTTGTACTGCTTTTCGCCCGCGTGCTTGAGCATGAGGCGGTTGGCAGACAGACGCGCGGATTCGAGCGACCCGTGACGAATCTGCACTTCCTCTTCGACCTTCAGGCTGATCTGGACGGGGTAGTCCTCGGGGTCGGCCTGCAGGTCGCCCATGTTGTGCTGTGCAATCTTCGAACCGGGGATACCCGTGATGTACTCGCGTCGGGTGTACGCCGGGTTCGTAATCTCCCGGTACATAGAGGCGGGTTTGTCTGACATGGTTACTTGTGAAACCGAAGGGTCAGGCGGGCTAAAAACGCTTCGAAGCTTCATTCGCCCGCCGCAGTCGTGTCAGCCCCTCGCACGCCGGTTCGTCGCAGGGACCGCCCGTCCCGGCCGGGAGACAGTCTTATGCGCCGCCGCCGCCACGGTTCTGCCCATGCTGCTCGTCTGCGACTGTATGCCTGCGGACGGCCCCGCGTACTTCACCGACGCGCTCGCTGACCTCGCCCTCGACGGCCGCGAGGGGACCGTTCACTCGCTTCCCGACGACGGCCTCCCGACGCTCTCGAACGTCGACGCCGTCGTTCTCACCGGGAGCACCGCGGGCGTTTACGAGGCCGACGAGCGACCGTGGCTCGACGACGCGCGCCTGCTCGCCCGCGACCTCGTCGCCCGCGAACTGCCCACGCTCGGCGTCTGTTTCGGCCACCAACTCGTCAACGACGCCCTCGGCGGCACGGTCGAAGCCGGCGACCAACGCCGCGGTATCACCGACGTGACCCTCGACGACGACCCGCTGTTCGACGGCGTCTCCGGACGCATCCCGATGGTTCACGGCGACTACGTCGTCGCCCCCGGCGACCGCATGGAGACCGTCGCCTCCGCGGACTACTACGACCACCTCGCCACCCGCCACGAGGACGCGCCCGTCTGGACGGTCCAGTACCACCCCGAGTTCACGGCCGCCCTCCTCGACCGCATCGTCGACGACTTCGGCTGGCCCGACGCCGACGCCGACCGCGACTTCAGCGGCGTGACGGCCGCTCGAACCGTCGAGAACTTCGTCGCCGCCGCCGGGCTGGACTGATTAGGCGTCGTCGCCGTCGGCTTTCTCGTCATCGACCGGAGGTTCGCCCGTCTCGGGGTCGAGCGCGACGAACTCGAGCCCCTCGCGGTCGAGCATATCGCCCGCTCGCTCGGTCACCGAGGGCGCGACGAGGACGCCGCGAATCGGCTCGTCGTCACCGAACTCGCGGTGGAGCGCGTCGACGTACCGGCGAAGCTGACTCGCCGCCGAGGGACCGACGCGCCGCCGTTTCAACTCCACGACGACCGGAACGCCCTCTGCGTCCTCGCCGAAGATGTCGATAGCGCCCGCGTCGCTCCGTCGCTCGGTTTCGAGCGGCTCGAACCCCGGTTCGAGGACATCGGGGTCCGTGAGGATGTGCTGACGTAGGTCCTCCTCGCTGCCGACGAGTTCGAGGTCGCTCCGGTCGTTCACGGCGTAGGCCGAACACTGCTCGACGCGCTCGAACTGTACGTCGAGGCGCTCGTCGGGGGTCGTGCGCGTGCTTCTGACCCGAAGCCGGCCGTCGCGGACGCTCGCGGAGTGGGTACAGCCCGGCGGCTGCCAGTTGACGGGCGTCCGCTTTTCGTCGGTGTGGACCAGAATCGAGCCGTCCGGCTTCAGGACGACGAGCCGGTCGCCGGGGCCGAGTTCGCTCGTCGCGCGGCCGTCGTAATCGACCGTGCACCGCCCGAATATCGTCACCATGTCGCCGCGCTCGAAGGCGGCTTCGAGGTGGACGAGGGCGTCGCGGTGCGTCGGCCGGTGGAGTGTGTTCACCGTCATCCGGGTGTCGTCCCGCGGTTCGTCGTCGCCGGGGATAAGCCCCGCGTCGCCGCGTCGGGGGACGCTGGTTAGACGGGTCAGTTCGCTGGCAGGCTTATGGTCTCTCCGTGCGTATATCTCCCATGGCCCCTGACTTCGCCCAACACAACCGCATCGAGATGCCTGCCGAGGAGATAGACCGCCTGCTCCGCGAGGAGGGCGTCGGCGTCCTCTCGCTCGCGGACGACGGCGTCGCCTACGGGATTCCCCTCTCGTTCGGCTACGACGCCGACCGAGGGCGGCTCTACTTCGTCTTCCTCCGCCCCGGCGAGTCCTCGAAGAAGGCCGAGTTCGCGGAGCGGACCGCCCGCGCGAGCTTCACCGTCTGGAACGCCCCGTCGCGGGACCAGTGGGAGAGCGTCGTCGTCGACGGCGAACTCCACCGGGTCGACGACGGCGACTGGGACCGCGTCCGCGACGCGCTCGAAGACAACGCGTGGTATCCGACCCTGTTCTCGGAGACGGAGCCGATGCAGGATATCCTCGGCTGGGAGCTTCGCATCGACTCCCGGACAGGGCTTCAGCGCCGGCGCGCGTGAGCGCCGAGTTCGAACCCCGCGGTGCGCCGCAGACTGGCCCGACTCGAAGCCTGCGACGGGTCGAGTACTTAAACCTCCCCGGATAGCGCGGGCGGTGATACCTCCCGCTGTCGGCCGTCTATCGAAGTATGAACACGTCATCTGTCTCCGCCGTCGAACAGTCGTTGACCCGAAACTCGCGCCGCAGCCACGTCCTCTCTGACCCGTCGAGTGCCCTCTCGGCGCTCAGCGACGGCGACAGCCGGCGAATCCTCGCCGCCTGCGACGAGGCTCCGAGAACCGCACAGGAGTGCGCCGAACTCTGTGACGTGCCGCTGTCGACGGTCTACCGGAAGCTCGACCTGCTGACCGAGGCGTCGCTCCTCGACGAGCGACTGCGGGTCCAGACGGCGACGCACCACCCGCGGGAGTTCGCGACCAACTTCGACACGCTCTCGTTTTCGTTCGACGACGCCGGCGTGTCGCTCGCGTTCCGGCAGGTCGCCACCGACGGCGGCGAAGACGGCGCGGAGGGCCGGTCGCGATGACCGCGACGCGCACCGCCGCGCGGCGGACGGAGCGAACCGAGACGGCGCTCGCCTCGCCGGAGGTGGACTGATGAGCGCGACGACGACGACGGACGACTACGAGTTCACGTGTTCGCAGTGCGGCGAGGGCTTCGCCGTCAACAGCGGGATGCGCGCCGCGGTCCTCGAACGCGGCTGTCCCATCTGCGGAAGCCCCGTCTCGGATGACGCCTTCGACCCATGTCCCGCGTGAGTCTCGCTTTTCGGTCGCACCCGCGACCGAACCCGCGCTCGGTCGGGGCGCTCGCCTCGCCGCGTCCCCGGCACCCGAAAAACAGTAGGCTACATATACGTGTGCCACGCGTACTACGAACCACATGAGCGACAGCGCGGACTACACATTCGTCTGCCCGGAGTGTGCGGAGTCCATGCTGGTCAACGACTCCATGCGCGACGCCCTCCTCGAAAACGGCTGTGTCGTCTGCAGCGCCGCGCTCACGGCCGACGCCTTCTCGACTACCTGAGCGCGCGCCCGTGACCGAGTCGCGACCGAGTCCGCCGATATCACCCGACTCGACTCTCTTGGGCGTGCCGAGAAGTAACAGTAATTACGTCGGCCGCGAGTCTGGTGGTACGAACCGATGTCTCTGGACCAACAGACCGAACTCTCGCCCGACGAGATACGCGAGGTCCTGTCCCGTCACGAGACGGGCGTCCTCTCGCTCGCGAAGGCGGACGAACCATACGCGATTCCCATCTCCTACGGCTACGACGGCGAGAGCGGTCGGTTCTATCTCCGACTCGTCTCCACACCCGAAAGCGAAAAACGGCAGTTCCTCACGTCGTCGCCGCGGGCCCGACTCGTCGTCCACGAGTCGAACGACGGGAGCTATCGGAGCATCATCGCCGAGGGGACGCTCGAACGCGTCGACCCCGACGAGCTGACCGTCGAACGAATCGTCCAGTACGGCAAGGCAAAGCGTCCGCTGTTCGAAATCTGGGGCGAGACGAAGCGCGACCTCGACATCCAACTGTTCGAACTCGACCCCGAGACGCTGGGCGGGCGCGCCGTCGAACTGGACGCCGCGGAGTCCGACCAGTAATGTCCGCGGTCGTCGCCTCCGAGGCGGCCCCTGTCGCGACGGTCGTCGCTGCGGCGGTCGTCGCTGCGGCGGTCAGCGCGTCCCGCGGCGAACCCCGACTCGCCCGCTCGTAACCTCATGCCCGCCGGTATTCGCGCCACGGTCGAGTTCGACTCGCCGTCGGTCTGCCCCGTCGCCTCGGTCGCCCACTCGACGGACTCCGTCGTCGATTCCGTCTCGACCAGCGTCGTCTCCATCCCCGGCGAGGTGAGCGTCTCCGAGTTCGTCCTTGAGGCCGACGACCCGCCGGACGCGTCCGCGCTCGAACCCATCTTCTCCTACGGTTCGAAGCACCTCTACCGCTACACTCACGACGGGAGCGCCGACTGTCCCTGCGAGTGCCTCGGGGAGTTCGGCTGTCCGGTCGACCGCTACTTCGCCCAGCGCGGCAGTCTGACGCTCGTCTTCCACGCCGCCGACTACGAGCAGTTACAGGCCGTCATCGGTGAGCTTCGCGACCGCTTCCCCGGCCTCGACATCAAGCGCCTCGTGCGCTCGCCCACCGGCGACGCCCCCGGCGATAGCGTCTTCGTCGACCGCGGGAAGCTCACCACCCGCCAACTCGAAGTCCTCCAGACCGCCTACGACATGGGTTACTTCGAGCGCCCGCGCGGGGCCAACGCGACCGAGGTCGCCGCCGAACTCGACATCAACCAATCGACGTTCTCGGAACATCTCGCCGCCGCCCTGACGAAACTGCTCGGCGACGTGCTCGAAGAAGGATAGCGACCCGCCGCCGTCGCCGCCGGCCCCCTCGCCACCCGAGTCCGCCGGGGGAGTATATAAACGTCCCACGCTATCGGGGTTGTCAGTTGGTCCCCGTTCGCCGGTTCTACAACAGTATGAGTCAGGCTTCGCTCCCGTTCGATTTCCGCTCTGCAACGGCCGCCTCCGAACCCCGCGTCGTCGACGACCACGACGAGGTCGACGCGCTGTTTTCGCTTCTCGAAGACGACGACTGCCGGCGCATCCTCGACGCGACCGACGGTATCGCCCGCTCTGCGAGCGAACTCTCCGAGGCGTGCGACCTCCCGCTTTCGACCACCTACCGAAAGCTCGACCCGCTCGTGGACGCCGGCCTCCTCTCGAAGCGCCTGCGCATCTCTCGGTCCGGAACTCACACCGCCGAATACGAACGCACCGTCGACGACGTGACCGTCTCCGTCACCCCGTCGGGCGTCGAGGTCCGCGTCTCGCACCGCGACGTGGCGCAGTCGGCGTCGGTGACCGCCTGAGCGTCACCCCGTCTGAGCGCCGCGCTCGCGCGGCTCTTGTCCCGTACCCGCCGTCGACAGCGCCGAACGACGCGGTTCGCTGTGCCTACTTAAGATTCTCCTCGTCGTATCGTCGTCGTGTACTCCAACCGCATACCCGTCTTACTTATCGCAGTCCTCGTGCTTCTCGCCGGGTGCGCCGGCGGCGCGGATGTCGCCCCGGCCGCCGACGCCGACGACACCGATACCCCCACCGACGGCGGCGGCAGCGCGGACACCGGCGCGTCGAGCGACGGCGACGACTTCGAACTGAGCGACCCCGAGCGCCTGCTCCGCGACGCCGGGAGTTTCACCGTCAGTTGGTCGTACACCGGCGTCGACGCGGACGGCGTCGAAACCGCGGTCACCCGCGAGTTTGCCGCCGACCTCGACGCCGAACGGTCGTACAGTCGCACGACCTCGACGACCGACGGCCAGTCCGACGCGGGCGGCGTCGAGCAGTACGTCGCCGACGGCGTGACGTACGTCCGCGTCGGCGGCGACGACGAGGCCACGTACACCTCGTACGAGGGGTCGACGGAGGTTCTCGCCACCGCCATCGCGCTCTCGCAGGCCCGCGCGTACGGCGCTGACGACGACCTGACGTTCGCCGGCACCGAGACGTTCGACGGCGCGTCCGTCGAACGCTACGAACTGTCGGCCGCGAACGAGGCGCTGATTCTCGCCGGGTCGGCCGCGGCGCAGGGCGAGCCCGGAAATCTGGAGGTCACGAGCTTCGAGTACGTCGTCCTCGTCGACGAAGACGGCCTCTCGCGCCACGAATCGTGGTCGTTCTCGGGGCGGATGGACGACGGGTCCGAGGTGAGCGGGTCGTGGGAGTACTCGCTCACGGGCGTCGGCTCGACGACCGTCGAAGAACCCGCGTGGCTCGACGAAGCGCGGGCGTAGGTGGTGGTTCGGCTCTCTCCTTCGGTCTGAAAATAGGGTCGCCTCCCGGATTTGAACCTCACTCGCAACTCTCCGAGTTGCTCGCTGGTTCAAATCAGTCCGGCGTCGTTTCTTCGATTCTTCGCTCCGCTCAGAATCTCAGAATATGCCGCCTCCCGGATTTGAACCGGGGACAGCTCGATCTTCAGTCGAGTGCTCTCCCAGTCTGAGCTAAGGCGGCGCGATTCGACAGACGCGCAGGAGCGAAAAAACCATTTCGAATTGCGGCGCTACGACCCGCCGTACTCCGACTCCTCCCACCCCGTCACGTCGCTCGGGATGAGTTCGCCGTTGACGTGCCACTCCCGCGGGCGGAACGAGATGCCGAGTAGCGTCGCGTAGAACCCGGCGACGAACGCGACGATGATGTTTCCGGGGACGCCGCCGATGCCGGCGCTCCCGACGAGGGTCGTCCCGTCCGTGTACGTCGTCAACTGGATGACCCACGCGGCGAGCATCACGAGGAACAGCGGCAGGTACACCCGCCGGAGCCGGTGAGCCAGCGCCTCCTCGAAGGGGATTTTCATGTTCGGTGTGCGGTAGTCCTCCCCGAGTTTCTCCCGCCAGTTCTCGTCGAGGACGCCGCCGTCCGGGTCGAGCGCGTACGCCCAGACGTTCTGCTGAATCAGCCGAACCCGAGAGCGCCAGATGTCGTACGCGCGGAAGCGACGCGCCTCGATACTGAGGAAGATGCTCAGCGTCACCACTCCGAGCAGGATGATGTAGTGCGGATGCGTTTGTGCGGAAAACGACCACGTCAGAATCCCGGCCATCAGCGTGATCGCCCAGTTACTGGTCCGGTCCAGCCGCTCCCGCCACGATTTCATCCGGTGTATCTCACCCCGATAAAGGTGCGCAAACGACGACCCCGGCCCCATCGTCTCGTCGAAGACGCCCGCGCCGATGTGGGTGTCGTCCATTCCCGCGGGAGGTTTCAGCTCCCCGTCGTCAGACATTGTTGTTCGTTTGATGCACAACCGCCAGGGGATAAGAGCCTTCTGGGTTACGAACCGAGGACGGTGTCTCCTGCGCTTCGGCCGGCCTCGCACCGGACGGTCCCGTAGCTCAGGGGGGTGAAAAAACGCTCAGAAATCGATTCGTCCGGTACTGAATTCGGAAACCGAATTACAGGCGCGTGACGTTCGTCGCGCGCGGGCCCTTGGGGGCCTGTTCGATGTCGAACTCCACTTCCTGACCCTCTTCGAGGTCCGGACCGCCAACATCTTCCATGTGGAAGAACACGTCGTCGTCCGCGTCGTCAGTAGAGATGAAACCGTAGCCGCCAGTGTCGTTGAAGAAGTCGACCTTACCTTTCGCCATTGCGACTGTACAACGACCCTGCGGACGGATAACCTTTCCGCATGTGTGGGTATCGCTCGCTCAGTCGACGACTCGACATCGAGCGCCGCCGCTCGCGGTCGTGAAAAACGGAGGAAGTTCGTCAGTCTGTGAATGTACTGCGGTGAACGGAAGCCTGCTTAGAGGCGGGTGACGTTCGTCGCGCGCGGGCCCTTGGGGGCCTGCTCGATGTCGAACTCGATTTCCTGACCCTCTTCGAGGTCCGGACCGCCAACATCTTCCATGTGGAAGAACACGTCGTCGTCCGCGTCGTCAGTAGAGATGAAACCGTAGCCGCCAGTGTCGTTGAAGAAGTC
>Ga0207754_100360_pt1 | contig 19177 bp, 20 predicted proteins | sample A23E1SouthBayCA_FD_187728 | JGI IMG/M metagenome (GOLD analysis project Ga0207754, IMG submission 187728) | Aerobic enrichment media microbial communities from Eden Landing Ponds, California, USA - A23 E1 (SPAdes) | ecosystem: Environmental > Aquatic > Marine > Unclassified | place: Emeryville... | reverse complement strand
TGTCCTCGTAGGTGATCCCCCCGCCGGTCTTCTCGAAGCCGCTGATTGGCTCTTCGCGCAACTCCACGTCCGTGTCCTCGGTGATGAGACAGACGCCCTCTGGCTCGGTCTCGACGGCGATCAGCGGGATCGCCTGGCCCGGCGAGCGCATGAACGGGTGGTTCGTACTGGACATCACGGGGACGATGTCGCGCTCGACGACCGGACGTTTGAGGATCTGGCGCTTGACCATGCCTGCCGCGTCCGAGCCGAACTGGACGCTGGCTTCCTCCGGCGGAGCCAGCACGAGCTTGTCGGCCTTCTCGGCGTCGGCCTTGCGGATCGTCACGCGTTCGCCGATACCCACGTCGGCGTTCTGTCGCGTGAAGCCGTCGATGCGCACCGTGTCGGTGTTCCAGTCCTGTCGATCCGCACGCCACACTTTCGCGGCGGTGGTGTCACTTCCCTCGATCTCGATGATGTCGCCGGGCGAGAGCTTGAGATGCAAGAGCGTGTCCGGATCCAGGCGAGCGATACCGCGCCCCGAGTCGTTCGGGTACGCTTTCGCGACCTCCAGTTGAACCTCGTTCATAGTTAGTCTGCGGGGATACCTGATTTCAGTCGTGACCGGAGATATGCTTTATGCTACCGGCGGTCCCCTGTTCGTCCGGCAGGTACTTATGTTATCATGTGTCACATCTGTGCGGCCGCGTTACTGACGCCCGCCACCGTACGTCGGTGGAACCTCGTGTGTCACACTTTGCCGTGGTGGTAGCTTTCATAGGGCTGGCCGAGAAAGCCGCGACTATGGTGTTTCTCGTTCCGTACGACGGATCGTCGCCGGCCCGTGTGGCACTCGAACGTGCAGTCGAGTACGGTACGGCGCTGGATCGCGACGTCGTCGCCGTCAGCTACATCCCGACCGGCAACAGCTACGCCGAGCGCCGGCAGTGGGTGGACCGCGACGACGACTTCCCGCTGGAATCGGTCACGCAGGATCTCCAGCGAAAGATCGAGGAGGCGACCGACGACACGGAACTGCGCTACACCGACGTGAGCGCACACTCGCCTGCGGGTGGCTTCTCCGAGGAAGTGCGCCAGACTGCCGGCGACGTGGACGCGACCGTCCTGTTCGTCGGGAGCGACGACGAGGACGTGGTCGTGCCGGTCGGCGAGGAAGCCGACGAGGAGTACGACGTCCACGTCGTCCGCAACTGATCGGCGCTTCGGGGTACTTTTCTTTTGGCGCACCGACGCCACGAGTATGCGAACACTCGCTTTCGACGGCCGCATGGGTGCCAGCGGCGACATGCTGCTCGCTGCCCTCCTGGCCGTCGGTGCCGATCGCGACGCCCTCGCCCCCGTCGAGGACGCCCTCCCGATCCGGTACGAACTCTCCGAGACGGTCGAACGCGGGATCGGTGCCACGAGCGTCGCGGTCGTGTTGACCGACGTAGACGAGGCTCGGACGGACGGGACCGACGCGAACCACCAGATGCCTTCGAAGGTACCGGGGCACGAACACAGCCACGACCACGCGGACGGCGGCCACGGTCACACTCACGGCGACACCGCCGCCGAGGGGCACGGTCCGTCCCGGTCGCTGGGCGAGGTCCGCGAGATCGTCGGGGAGATGGCCCTCCCCGCCAGCGTCGAGCGCGACGCGCTGGCGATTTTCGAGATCCTCGGCGAGGCCGAAGCCGCGGTCCACGACACCACGCTCGACGAGATGCACTTCCACGAGGTCGGGGCCGACGACGCCATCGCCGACATCGTCGGCGTCTGTCTCCTGCTGGACGACCTCGGCGTCGAACGCGTCGTCACGACGCCGCTCTCCGCGGGCGGTGGCACCGTCGAGATGAGCCACGGGACCTACCCCGTTCCCGGCCCGGCCGTCGTCGAGATCGCCGAGCGCGCCGACTGGTCGCTCGCTGGCGGGCCCGTCGACGCCGAGTTGCTGACGCCGACCGGCGCGGCGATCCTCGCACACCTCGCCGACGGCGTCGACGCGCTGCCGGAACTCGCCGTCGAGGCGTCTGGCTACGGCGCTGGGGGGTACTCGTTCGAGAACCGCCCGAACGTCCTGCGGGCGATCGTCGGCGACGGTGGCGGCGGGCTCCGCCGCGACGAGATCACCGTCCTGGAGACGAACCTCGACGATACGACGCCGGAGGTGCTGGGCAGCTTGCAGGAACGACTGCAGGACGCGGGGGCGCGAGACGTGTCGATCCTCCCGGCCACGATGAAGAAGTCACGGCCAGGCCACCTCGTCAAGGTGGTCTGCAAGCCGGCAGACAGCGAGCGCGTCGCGCGCCGACTCGCAGAGGAGACGGGAACGCTGGGCGTGCGAGCCCACGGTGCCGGCCACCGCTGGATCGCCGACCGCGAGATCGCCACGGCCACGGTCGAGATCGACGGCGACGCCTACGAGGTCGACGTGAAGGTCGCCACCGACAGCGAGGGCACCGTCTTCGACGTGAGCGGCGAGTACGACGACGCCACCGCGGTCGCAGACGAGACCGGACTGCCAGTCCGCGAGGTCCTTCGCCGGGCCGAAGACGCCGTCCGGTAGGCGTCAGGGATCTGCGCGCTGACGGTCGGTCGCCAGCGAGTCGTCCAGGACCGTCTTCAGGATCGCGACCGCCCCGACGGCCACGATCAGGAAGCCGGCGATCTCGGTCAGGAAGCCGGAGACGCTCAGCAGCGGGCGCTGGAGGAGGGGTGGCAGCAGGGCGACGACGATGGACAGCGGTTCGAGGACGTTCCAGTTCCGGACGACCAGTCCCACGAAGACGACACCGTAGAGGACGAGCAGTTTCCGTTTGGTCGCGTACGCGAGCGTCGCACCGAGTGGAGGGCGCATGGTTCGAGGGGCGAGCGGGCGTCCAAAATGGATTTCGGGTCGTCGCCGGCCGGTCACTCGTCGTCGCCGTCGCGGTGCTCGGCCAGCGCCTCCTCAATCGTCAACTGCCCGTCCGCGACCCGGCGGGCCAGGGTCTCGCCGATGGCCCGGTTCGTCTCGCTTTGCTCCCGGGAGCGCTCTTTGATGCGCTTGAGTTCGCCCGCCGTCGGGTCGATCTCGCGGGACTCGATCTCCTCGCCCTCGATGCGGGCGATGTTGACCGCCGCGAGCACGTCGCCCATGCCGCGGGTCCCCGTTCCGAGGTGTGGCGTCGTCCCGGTCTCGTCGACCAGTTCGACGGTCACGTCGCCCAGATCGTCGATGATCCGCGCCCCCAGCAGCCGCGCGCCGTCGCCGATCCGGACGAGCGGGTCGACCGCGTCGGCCAGCTCCTCGTGGACGGCCTCGGCGACCTGGTCGGCCGGCACCTGGAACGCGGCCACGACCATCTCGCCCGAGAGGACGGCGATGCCAGGCCGGTCTCCCGGGTCGATCCCGACGACCAGCTTGCCGCCGTTGCCCCGCAGCAGCGAGACCACCTCGTCGACGGCCGCACGCGGTGTCTCGGGGTCCGCTCGCACGACCTCGACGCCCGCCGGCTCGTGGCTCTCGTCGACCGCCGTCACGACGACGCTGGTCTCGTCGGGCAGCTCCTCGCCCGGCTCGATCGTCGTGAAGTCGACGCCGCGGTCCCGCAGCTCGCCGACGACGCCGTGGTACACCTCGAAGTCCGCCGTTGCGACGACGATCACTAGTCGTCACTTGTCGCTCGCCTCCAAGTATCTACCGTCGCAGGTGCCGATCGGCGAACGCGGGTCACGCGTCGGTCGTCAGCGTTTAACCGCGCCTCACCGTAGCCGACGACGTGAGCGAGTACGTTTCGACCGGCTGCGCGGAGATCGACGACCTGCTCGGTGGCGGGTTCGAGCGCGGCGCTGTCACTCAGATCTACGGCCCACCGGCAGCGGGCAAGACGAACCTCGCACTCAGCGCGGCGGTCGAGGTGGCGGCCGCCGGTGACTCGGCGCTGTACATCGACACGGAGGGGCTGTCGGCCGACCGGATGGAGCAGATCGCTGGCGCGCGCGCCGACGAGACGGACGAGGCGCTCTCGGACCTGGCCGAACGGATCGTCGTCTCCGAGGCGCTCGACTTCGAGGACCAGGAGGTCGCCGTCCAGGACGCCGCGGAGCTGGCCTCGCAGATCGAGCTGATCGTCCTCGACAGCGCGACCGGCTTCTACCGGCTCGAACGGGACGACGGCGACGGCGGCGAGGCGCTGCGAGACGTGGCCCGACAGATCACGCACCTGCTCTCGCTGGCGCGCAAGCACGACCTGGCCGTGGCCGTTACGAACCAGGTCTTCGCGGACCCGGACAGCGACGGCACCCGAGCGCTGGGGGGCCACACGCTGAATCACTGGTCCGGCGCGATCGTCCGGCTCGATCGGTTCCGGGGCGGGAATCGGAGAGCGACACTGGAGAAACACCGCGCGAAGGCCGCGGGCGACACCGTCCAGTTCCGGATCACCGAGGCGGGTCTGGCCGGCGGACAGGATCGTTCGCTCGACTAGTCGCCCAGTCTGTCGTCTTCGCCCACGCCTTTCCGCTCGGGTCGGTTCTGCCAGCCACTCGCCCCGCTTGCGGGGATGCAGACAGGCTCGATCAGTAGATCAGTTCGTCGTCGTTCTCGACCATGTACAGCGTCCGGGCGGCGATGTTGACGGCGTGATCCCCGACCCGTTCGAGGTCCCGAATCGTCAACAGGAGACGCGACACGTCGTTCATCAGCTGTTCGATCTCCGCTTCGTCGGCACCGTCGCCGACCTCGCGCTCGATGAGGTCGCGGACGACCGCTTCCGAGGCGTCTTCACAGCGCTCGTCGATCTCGTCGTCCCGTTCGGCGATCTGGTAGCAGGCGTCGGTGTCCTCGTCGCGGTACCCCGCCATCGCGTCCTCGATCATCTCCAGGGTGTGGTCGGCGATGCCCTGGATGTCGACCTCGGGGAACATGTCTCGGTCGGCGGTGAGCGTGTACTCGCCGAGGTTGGTCGCCAGGTCGGCGACGCGTTCGAGGTCGGTGATGATCTTGAACGAGGCGGCGATGAAGCGCAGGTCACCGGCGACGGGCTGTTGGAGCGCCAGCAGGTCGACACAGTCCTGTTCGAGTTCGAGGTACATCTGGTTGATCTCGTCGTCGCCCTCGATGACTTCCCAGGCCAGTTCCTCGTCTTTCTGTTCGAGCGCGTCGAGTCCGACGCGGAACCGCTCCAGGACGACTTCGGACATGTAGAGGACGTCCTCTCGGAGCTCTTCGAGGCGTTCCTGATACGATTCGCGTGGCATGCACGGTCCTGCGCCGGACATCCGTATCAGGCTTTCCCTTCGACGAACTCTAGATGGTGCCCCCGCGCCGAAACAGCTAATAGATCAGTTCGTCGTCGCTCTCGATCATGTAGAAGGTCCGGGCAGCGATGTTGACGGCGTGGTCGCCGACCCGTTCGAGGTCACGGACGGTCAGGAGAAACTGTTTGGTGTCTGCCAGCAGCGTCTCGTGGTCGTCGCCGGCCGCGTCGTACGTCGCCAGGTATCGCACGAGGTCGTCGGCCGCGGCCTCACAGCGCTGATCGAGGTCCGTGTCGCCGGCCACGATCGTCCGACACTGCTCTGGGTCCGCCTCGACGTAGGCCGCGATCGCGTCGGCCACTTGGCTGCTGGCCATGTCTGCGATGTCTGCGATCGGGACGACGGTGAGGCGGTCGCGTCCGGGCGTCCCGGCGTACCGGCCGATGTTGGCGGCGAGGTCGGCGATTCGCTCCAGATCGGTGAGGATCTTGAACGTCGCGACGACGAATCTGAGATCGCCGGCCACGGGCTGTTGGAGCGCCAGCAGATCGATACACTCGCTTTCGAGTTCGAGATACAGCTCGTTGATCTCGTCGTCGCGCTGGGCGATCTCCCGGCCGCCGTCCTCGTCGCCGTCGTCGTAGGCGCGTGCCGCCTCGCGGAGGCGCTCGACGACCAGGGTCGCCATCGACGTGACGCCCTCTTTCAGCGCTTCGAGTTCGGCTTCGTAGCGGTCTCGTGTCATGTATCGATTGTGCGGGTGATGGCTCACTCGATCGGGACGCCCAGTCGATCGGCCAGTTCGTAGAGGTCTGTGACCTCGTAGGTCGGCGTCGCCGAGAGGTCGAGGTCGGCGCGGTGGTCCCGCCGGACGAACGCCGAGTCGATCCCCGCCCGCTGGGCGGCGACCACGTCTTTCTCGCTGTCGCCCACATACAGCGCCGATCGCGTGCCGAGGTCGTCGAGTGCCTGCTCGATGTAGCTTGGGTCTGGCTTCTTGCGTCTCGCCCCGTCGATGGTGGGGACGCGTCCGTACGCGGTCTCGAAGTGCTGTCCGAGGTCGTGGTGATCGAGGATGAACTCGATCGTCGCGTGCTGGTTGTTGCTGACGAGGCCGGTCGCGTGTGGCAGCGCTTCGAGGATCGCCGCGTCGTCGTAGAGGGCCTTCTCGCCACTGTGGATCGCCTCGCGCTGGATCGCACTGGCCTTCGCCTCTCGTCGCTGCCAGAACGCTGCGGGGTCGATGTCGAAGCGACGTTCGAAGGCCTCGCCGGGCGGTCCGTCCCTGGCGACCATCTCGCGGGCGCGCTGCTCGTCGACCGATACGTCGAACGCCGCGAACGCCTCGCCGACGGCTTCGGCCAACAGTCGTTCGTCGGTCCGTTCGATCAACACGCCGTCGTTGTCGAAGACGACGGCGTCGTAGTCGGGTGCCATTCGTCGGTGTTATCCGAACTTGCCGGTGATGTAGTCCTCGACGCGCTGGTGCTCGGGGTTCTCGAAGATCGACTGCGTGTCGCCGAACTCGACGAGTTCGCCGCCGGTGAGGAAGACGGCGGTCTTGTCCGAGATCCGGGCGGCCTGTTGCATGTTGTGCGTGACGATGACGACAGTAAACTCTTCGGCCAGTTCCTCGATGAGGTCTTCGATCTTCGAGGTGGCGATCGGGTCCAGCGCCGACGCCGGCTCGTCCATGAGGATCACGTCGGGATCGACGGCGATGGCCCGAGCGATACAGAGGCGCTGTTGTTGCCCACCCGAGAGGTCGAGCGCGGACTTGTCGAGCTGGTCCTCGACTTCGTCCCACAGCGCCGCTCGCTTGAGCGCCGTCTCGACCTTCTCGTCTAAGTTCTCGGTCTCGTCCTGGATCCGCAGGCCGTAGGCGACGTTGTCGTAGATGCTCTTGGGGAAGGGGTTAGGGTGCTGAAACACCATCCCGATCCGGCGGCGCAGTGCGACCGGGTCCACGTCGTCGTCGTAGATGTTCTTGCCCTCGAAGTGGAGTTCGCCCTCGACCCTGGCGGCGTCGATGAGGTCGTTCATCCGGTTGATACACCGGAGGAACGTGGACTTCCCACAGCCCGAGGGGCCGATCATCGCCGTCACCTGGTTCTCTGGGATCGACATGGTGATGCCCTGTAGCGCCTGTACGTCGCCGTAGAAGACATCTAGATCTCGGGCCTCGATGACCTGCTCACGACCGGTCTGGGCACCGCCGTCGGTGCTGTCGACCTCGATCGACTGGTCGACGAGTGGCTCACCCGACGGGTCCGGGGTGGAAGTGGTCCCAGCGGCCGTGGAATCGGTACTGTCGTCGCTCGTCATCTCGTTCTGTGTCATGAATTGTCACTCTCGTTGATACCGGTTGCGGATGACGATCGCAGTCGCGTTCATCACCAGCAACACCGCCAGGAGCGTGATCACGCCAGCGGCGAGGACGCCGTGGCGAAACGCCGGCTCCAGTTCGCTCGACCAGCTGTAGATCTGTCGGGGCATCATACTCGCCACGTCGAAGAAGCCGTTCGGGGCGAGTCGCACCGACGCCGCCGCCCCGATCATCAGCAGCGGTGCCGTCTCGCCGATCGCGCGCCCGAGCGCCAGGATCGTCCCGGTGAGGATCCCCGGTAGCGCTTCGGGCAGGACGACCTGCCGGATCGTCTGCCAGCGGGTCGCACCCATCCCGTAGGAGGCCTGTCGGAACGAGTCGGGCACCGAGCGGATCGCCTCCTGTGCGGAGATGATGACGATCGGCAGGATCAACAGGCCGACCGCGAGACCGGCGACGACGATCGAGCCCTGGGGCCACTGGACGATCCGGATGAACAGTGCCAGTCCCAGCAGGCCGTAGACGACCGAGGGGACGCCGGCCAGGTTCCCGATGTTGATCTCGACGAGCGTGACGAACTTGCCCATCGGCCCCTCGGAGGGGGCGTACTCTTCCAGATAGATCGCCGCGCCGACGCCGACGGGGAACGTCGCCAGGACGATCACGATGATCATCATGATCGAGCCGACCATCGCGGGGTAGATCCCGGCGTCGGCGGCGGTCCGCGAGGTCGCACTGGTCAGGAACCCCCAGTCGAGCCAGGAGTCGGGACCGGCGAAGCCGGCGGCATCGACGACGACGCTGCCGACGGCCACGCCGAGGACGGCGATGACCGGGAAGGCCAGTCCGCGCACGCCTTCGCGACGGCGCACGACGCCCTCGACGTAGATGCCGACCGGCAGCGCGACGAACGCGACCAGCAGCATCCAGCCGCCGTAGCCGATCCCGAGCGCCGGACCGGTAACGAGGCCGGCAAGCGCACCGACGAGTGTCGCGCCGACGACCGCGAAGCCGGCCCGTCGAGAGTCGCGACGCCGGGCGATGAACACGCCGCCGGCCACGGCGAGTGGCGCGACCAGCGTCCCGAGGAGCAACAGCCAGTTGGTGGGCACGTACGGCAAGCGCAACAGCACTTCTCGCAGACTGATCACGCGGTGGTACAGCCCGAAGTCGACGCCCAGCGCCGCCGCCAGGTCGGTGACGAGCCAGTTGAACTGGGCCGGCGGAGTCCCCAGGACCGTCACGACCGGCGCGCCAAACAGCACGACGAGGCGTTCGAGGGCCGCGTTGGGCCGCAGGCGTCCGTGGGCGACGATCAGGCCGCCGGCCGCGACCAGCGAGGTCACCAGCGCGAACCACTCGAGAATCGAGAGCAACTCGATGAACATGACCGCGAACCCGCCCGTGAGCAAGACGCCGACCACGGGGAGGCCGCTGGTCACGTACGCGACCTCGCCGGCCGGTTCGTCGAGCCGGTAGTAGTACACCGCGAGCGCGGCCAGCGGGGCCAGCACGGTCGCGGCGTAGGTGAGGAGCCACCCTCCGTCGGCCGAGAGCGGTCTGAACGCGTCGTTGGCGACGAACAGCAAGAGGAGCAACACGGAGACGAGCCCGAACGCGGTCGCCGCGAGGCAGGTCGCCTCGAACGCTCGCCCGCGGAGGTGGTTGACCGAGCTGTCGTCGCCGTGCCAGTCGACGTCCGGTTCCGTCGTCGCCATCAGTGCTCACCCATCGTTGTGTCGTTCATTCGTACTCCTCCCGGTATCGGGCTGCGATGCGGTTGCTCACGAGGTTTAGCAGGAACGTGATCGCAAACAGCGTCAGTCCGATCGCGAACATGCTGCTGAATCCGAGCTGACTGACGCTGTCGGCGCTGTTGATCTGGACCATCGCGGCCGTCATCGGCTGGAACCCCTGCCAGAGGTTCTGGAGGGGCTCCGCGAGGTTCAGCATCCGGGGCTGACTGCCGGCCGCGACGACGACGATCATCGTCTCGCCGATGGCTCGCGACAGCGCGAGGATGAACGAGGAGAAGATCCCCGACGCCGCCGCGGGCAAGACCACGCCGGTGGTCACCTCGAACTTCGTCGCTCCCATCCCGTAGCCGGCCCGCCGCAGCGAGTCCGGGACGGAGCTCATGGCGTCTTCGCTCAGGCTGGACACCATCGGGATGATCATGATCCCGACCATGATCGACGGGCTGAGGATGTTGAAGGTGTTGACCGGCAGACCGATCGTCCGCAGGAACGGCGTCACGTAGACGAGCGCGAAGATCCCGTAGACGACGGTCGGAATTCCCGCGAGGACTTCCAGACCGGGCTTTAACACCGAGCGCATCCGGTCGCTGGCGTACTCGCTGAGATACACCGCCGCCGCGACGCCGGTCGGCAGGGCGATCAGCGCGGAGATCACCGTCACCAGCAGGGTACCACTCAACAGCGGGAGCAGCCCGTAGACGTTCCGGCTGAGGAGAAACTCGGTCCCGCCGAAGAAATCGAGCGGGTTCACGAGCGTGAAGAAGGTGATCGCGTCCCGCGCGAGCAACGCGACGATGCTGATCGTCACGAGGATCGACAGCGCCGCACACAGCAACAGGACGTACCGATACATCCGTTCGCGCGCCGCACGCCCGTGTGGTCTGGACGTGATATCCGGTTCGGGCGTCTCGGCGCTCATCGTGTTCGCCCCCGTGTGTTCTCCATGTGTGTGTCCTGAGACAGCACTGTTCTATCCGGCGACCTCTTCGAGCTTGTCGAGGTTCTCGTCGCGTTGCTCGGCGCTGGACGGGACGTAGCCGATGTCCTGTACCACATCCGTTTCGGACTGTTCGAGGTAGTACCGGACGTACTCGTACACTTCCTCGCGCTGGAGCGCCGACTCGGCGACGTAGAGAAAGAGCGGTCGCGCCATCGGGTAGGAGCCGTCCTTGGCGTTCGGGAGGCTCGGCGGCGTACACTCCCCGTCTGCCTCGACCTTGACGTCGATCGCCTTGACGGCTTCCGAGTTCGAGTTGTAGTACGCGTAGCCGAAGTATCCCATGCCGCCTTCGTTGTCGCGGATCCCCCGAACGATCGTCTCGTCTTCTTCGGTCGGCTGGTAGTTGGTTGTGTGCTGGGTCTCCTCGCCGACGACGTTCTCGTTGAACCAGTCGAAGGTCCCGGAGGTCGACGCCGGACCGTAGAGTTCGAGTTTCCGGTCGGGCCAGTCCTCGCGTACGTCCGACCAGTGGGTAACGTCGTTGTCGCTCCAGATCTGGCGCAGTTCCTCGAAGCTCATGCACTCGACCCACTCGGCGTCGTTGTTGACGGCCATCGTCAGCGCGTCGCCGGCCACCTGGAACTCGATCGGTTCCACGTCGTTGGTCGTACACTGCTCGACCTCGGCGTCCGTGATCGGCCGTGACGCGCCGTTGATGTCGGAGTCGCCGGCACAGAACCAGTTTTCGAAGCCGCCACCGCTCCCGGTCGGGTCGACGGTGACGTTGACGTTCCCGTGGTCCTCCATGAACTCCTCGGCCATCGTGTCGGATATCGGAAAGACAGTACTGCTCCCTTTCACGATGACCTGCCCGGAGAGACCGTCGCCGCCACCACCGTCGTCGGAACCGCCGCCCCACGCGTCCCGACGCGTGTTCTGGACACAGCCCGACAGCGCCGACACACCGGCCAACCCACCGGCGATAAATTTCCGACGCGAAACGTCCCTGTTGGGGTCCCGTGTCATCGTCTGAAGCGTACTCAGGGGTGAATAAGTACTCTACTATGAAGAGTACCAAACTGTACGTAGTCTATATAGGAGTATGTTTGGTATAGATATCCATGGAGATAGAATACCGGCTACATCGCCGTTACTCCCTCGTTCTGGGCAGTTCAGAATTGGCTCTCGGTACCCGGTATTGCCTCGAAACAGACCTCTGGGGTGGTTCTCCGCCGTCGACAACTGTTTTGTTCTCTCTGGAACCTCTCGTATTGTTGTCGCTATATAGTTCCCTATGGGTTTATGTTGGTCTGGCCGCGAGGGGGATCTATGGAGACGCGAAAGGTGCAGGTGACGGGTGGATCGACGTACACCGTCTCGCTTCCCAAGGAATGGGCGACAGAGAACGACGTGAGCGCCGGGAGCGTCGTGGAGTTTCACGCCGAAGAGGACCTCCTCCTGCTCTCGCCCCGCCGCGAGAACGGGCGCGTCGAGGGGACGCTGGACATCAGCGGTCTCGACGAAGACCACGAGCTCACCCGCGCAGTGATGACGATGTACGTGAGCGGCTTCGACGTCATCACGCTGGAGACGCCCCGGATCTCGCCGAAACAGCGCCGCGTAGTCCGCGACGCCGTCCAGGGGCTCGTGGGGCTGGAAGTTATCGAGGAGACCTCCGATCGAGTCGTCCTGCAGGACCTGCTCGACTCCTCGGAGCTGTCGGTCCACAACGCCATCACGCGGATGCAGCTGGTCTCGCTGACGATGCTGGAAGACGCCATCGACGCCCTCGTCGAGGACGACGACGACCTCGCGGCCGACGTGATCCACCGCGACGAGGACGTTGACCGTCTCTGGTACATGGTCTCGCGCGTGTTCCGGACAGTGTTGCGGAATCCGACAGCGGCGACCGAGATCGGCTTCCCCCGAGAGACCGTCTTCGACTACCAGTCCAGCGCCCGCCAGCTGGAGCGCATCGCCGACCACGCGACGAAGATCGCCGAGCTGTCCCGCGAGATCGACGCCATCAGCGGCGAGACCGGCGAGAAGCTCCGGACGCTCCGCGAGGAGGCCGCGACCGTGCCCGAGACCGCGATGGAGGCGCTGCTGGCCGACGACTCCGAAGAAGCCGTCGAGCAGGCCAACCAGGCCCGTGGCACCATCGAGGACGTCGACGCGATGGCCCGCGAGGTCGACGAGCAGGTCCGAGAGGCCGACCCCCAGAGCGCCCAGGTGCTCGGGCTGGTCGTCGACTCGCTGTCCCGGACCGCCGACTACGGCGGGAACATCGCCGAGAGCGCACTCCAGAAGGCCGCACCGCGTCCCTGAGACGGCCGGCCTCGGCTACTCGTAGTACTGACGGAGCGCCGAAGCGGCTCCGTCCGCGGTCTTTCGGTACACTCGTTGTCCGTCCGGCGTCCGGACGGCGTACTCGTAGGTCCGGCTGTCGGGCTCGTACCAGCGGTCCTCGTGTCGATCGAGGATTCGGGGCGACCCGCCGTCCGTTTCGGAGGGGAGTTGCGCTTCAGCGTCGGTCGTCACTTCCGTGTCGTCACCGTCGACTTCACCGGTATCGGTGCTCCGGGGTGGCCCCGCCTCGACGAGCAGGTCGCCGTCGATCGGGTACGGTTCGATCAGGCCGGCCACCGGTTCGTCCTGGCTCGCGGCCGCTCGCGTCTGTTCCATCAGCACGTCCTGCGTACTGAGGGCTGACTCGTCTCCGGGTCGTCGCTGCTCGTAGCTCCCATCAGACTGCATCTCCCACACGTGACGGTTGTCGGCCAGCGTCAGTTCGAGCACGAACTTCAGTTGTCGCCGGATCGTCGGATCGTCGACAGGCGTGACCGCTTCGACCCGGTAGTCGAGGTTCCGGGTCATCCAGTCGGCGCTGCCGATGAAGTACCGCGGATCGCCCACCGTCTCGGCCGCTGCGGGGTCGTCGGGCGCGGCTCCGTTCTCGAAGTAGAAGATCCGCGAGTGCTCCAGGAACCGCCCGACGAGGCTGTACACGTCGACGTTCTCGCTGACGCCCTCGACGCCGGGACGCAGCCGACAGATGTCTCGGACGATCAGGTCGACGTCGACACCCGCCATCGCGGCGCGGTACAGTTCCTCGACGATGGCCGGATCTTCGAGCCCGTTGACCTTGACGACGATCCGGGCCGGGTGTCCCGCCTGCGCGTACCGGGCTTCCCGGCGGATGTACCGCGTGAACCGCTCGCGCATCGTCACCGGCGCGATCAGGAGCTTCCGAAACTGCTCGTCCAGCGAGGGGCCGGTAAAGAAGTTGAACACCGTCACGAGGTCCTGTCCGATGTCCTGGTCGGCGGTCAGCAGGCCGAGATCGACGTAGCCTTTCGCGGTCTCGGAGTGGTAGTTGCCCGTGCCGACGTGAGAGTACAGCTCCACGCCGTCGTCCTCCTCGCGGACGACCAGCGCCGTCTTCGTGTGGGTCTTCAGCCCGATCGTCCCGTAGGCGACGTGAATGCCGTGTTCTTCGAGCGTCCGGACCCATTCGAGGTTGTTCTGCTCGTCGAAGCGAGCCTTCAGCTCGACCATCACCGCCACCTGCTTGCCGTTCTCGGCCGCGTCGATCAGCGACTGGATCACCTGCGAGTCGCTCGTCGTCCGGTAGATCGCGGCCTTCACCGCCAGCACGTCGGGGTCGGTCGCCGCCTCGTGGAGGAACGACTGGACGGTCTGGGTGAAGTCGTGGTACGGGTGATGGAGGAGGATGTCCGTCTCGCCGACCCGCTCGAACACGCTCTGGTGTTTCGTGGTGTGTTCGCCGATCGCGGTCCGGTCGGTCGCGGTCAACTGTGGGTGTGGTCTGGGCGTCCAGGCGTCGCGTTGCAGCGCCGGCCGGTCGAGGTCGACGAGGCGGTCGAACTCCCGATAGTCCAGCGGCCCCTCTCGCTCGTAGATTTCGCGTTCGTCCAGTTCCAGTTGCTCCTGCAGCGTTTCGCGGGCGAACGGGTGGGCGTCGGCCTCGATTTCGAGCCGGACGACGGACGCGAACCGGCGCTGTTCGAGGACCTCCTCGATCATGTCGATCAGGTCCTCCGCGATCTCCTCGTCGCGCCTGACCTCGGCGTTGCGCGTCAGCCGGAACAGCGCCGTGTCGACGATCTCGACGTTGGGCAAGAGTAAGTCGAGGTTGTTGCGAATCACCGCCTCGATCGGGACGTATCGCGCACCGGCTTCGAGTTCGACCAGCCGCGGCCGATTGGGCGGGATCTTCACCCGAGTGAAGGTCAGTTCCTCGCCGGGGGACTGACGCGTGACGATCGCCAGCGACAGCGACCGGTTCGAGATGAACGGGAACGGGTGGGCCGGGTCGAACGACAGCGGCGTCAACGTCGGCAGCACCGAGTCCTCGAAGTACGTCCGCAGACGCGTTCGCTCGTCGGCCGCCAGCGCCGAGTAGTCGAGGATCTCGATGCCGGCGTCGGCCAGCGCCGGTCTGATCGTCTCCCGGTAACACGTCGTCTGGGCGGCCAGCATCGGCCGCAGTTCGTCGTGGATCTCGCGCCACTGTTCCCGTGGCGTTCGGCCGTCGGGCGTGCGGTCGGTGACGCCGGCCTCGATCTGCTGTTTGAGGCCGCCGACCCGTTTCATCACGAACTCGTCGATGTTGCGGGTGAAAATCGACAGAAACCGGACCCGTTCCAGCAACGGCGTCCGCTCGTCCTCGGCCTCGTGGAGCACCCGCTTCTGGAACTCCAGCTCGCTGAGCTCGCGGTTGAGATACAGCGACGGATCTGCGAGGTCCACGTCGTCCGGCTCGAAGGGCTCGATCCCGACGCCGTCCTGGGCGCGCTCGCCGTCCATCTCACTCCTCCACCGCCGGACGAGGGTCGACGATACTGTCGGCGCTGCGCTCGACGTACGTCTCCGGTGGCTCGACGGAGACGAACTCCCCGGTCGAACACCGGTAGGCCGTCAGCTGTCCCCCGTAGACACAGCCGGTGTCGAGCCCGACTGCCCACGGCGTGGCGAACGGCTGTGCCAGCACGGTGTGGCCGAAAAACACCTTCCGCCCGCCGTCTCGCGTCTCGAACCAGTAGGGTCGGTCGTAGCCGCCGTCTGGGACCAACGAGCGGTTGTTCAGCAGCTCCTCGGCGCTGTGCTCGGCCAGTGGCTTGCGGTGGTCGATCCCGCCGTGGACGACGAGCGCGCCGTCCCAGGAGACGACGAGGGGCATCGACTCGACGAAGGCCAGGTCGTCGTCGTCGAGCGCGTCGATCGACGCCCGGCCGTCGAGGAGCTTCTGCTCGTTGTTCCCCCTGACGCTGAGCAGGTTGTCCCGTTCGCGGACCAGTGACAGTGCGCGTCGACTGTCCGGCCCCTTCCTGACGAGGTCGCCGACGAAGACGAACAGGCTCCGGCCGTTGTCGAGCCGATCGAGGAGCCGGTCGAGGGTCTCCGCACAGCCGTGTACGTCGCCGACGACGTACACCTCGTCCCAGCGGGACACGTCGATCTGTCGGTGCTGTTTCGCGACGGCTGGTTCGAATGAGAATGTTGCTGTCATCGTGTCCTGTCCGAATCGTCCGGACCGAGACGAGCGCCGTTGTAACTGGTTTATAATTGGGCTCCCGAGCGGTACATATCGGTACGTATAGAATCGAACCGATGTGCGTACCGATCGCACCGCCGCCGTGCGATCGGGTGTGCGCTGACGTTCGATGGCTACTGCCGTCGTTTTCCGGCGCGTCCCGCAGGTGACCGTCGTCGTGCAGCGTCCGAAAAGTGGGGTCTGGTGGCCCCAACTGGGATGGCGTGACGTGACGGGATACCCCGGGCTCGTGGGGTGGCGTGTCGACGACCGCGGATCGGGCACAGTCCGCGGCGTGGGGAACACACGCCACCTGAGACTCCGCCGGGACGTGGTAAAAGCGTCGCTAAGAGGTGTCCGGACCGCTACCGAGAGCTATTGTGACTATAGTAGCAATTGAAAATCAATGCACACCCGATCGCACGACGAAAGTGCGATCGGTGTGTAAATCGTTTCAATTGTTACTATATCGAAACGCTGTCTGCGAGTTACTCGATCAGGACTGCGTTGACCTGTCCGTCCTGACCGGGGCGGGAGGTGACGCGGGCCCGGCCCTCGCTGGTCTCGACGATCGCACCCTTGGTGACGATGTTTCGGCGAGCGTAGTTCGGGTCGGAGGCGTTCTCGACGACGTCCTCGATGGTGGCCTCGACGACCTCGCCGCCGTCTGCGACGCTGGCGACGTTGGTGGTGACGGCGCGGAACTTCTCGGTGTTACCGCGTGCGTCGACGGTCTTGAGCTTCTGGTCGCCGACGGTCGTCTCGGTGGACTCGTTGCCCAGCTCGTACTTTCGCTTGTTGCGCGACGGGCGAACGCGACCGCCGGTCCGCTTGCGTGTGGAGCGTCCCTGATCTTTCATACGGTAGGGATAGCCCAGCGGCTACTTGAAGCGTTCGATGACGAGCCGCCAGCGACCGACACCCTGATACGCCGCCCAGCCACACGTCTCGGCGATGAGTCTCCGCCGCGCCGTCGCCGCACCGTTCGCCAAAGACGGGAGCGATCGACTCGGAGAGAGCGAGTTCGTCGTCGCGCTGTCGCTCGACCGCGACTGGTTCTCGCCGGACCAGGCCAAGCGTCTCGTCGACGTGGCCGCCAGCGAGGGACTCGTCGAGCGCGACGGCGACGACCTCGTCGTCGCCTTCGATCCGTCGGAGGTCTCGCTGCCCGACGGGTTCGCCCCCGACGAGTCGATCCTCCGCGAGCGGTCGACGTTCGAGCGCGTCCTCGCCGCCGTCGTCCAGCACGGCGAGGACAAACAGTCGGCGGTCGCGGCGATCAACCGGCTCCAGGACGAACTGGGCGTCACTCTGGAGGCTGCCGCCGTCGTCTACGCCCGTCGGCAGGGGATCGACGTGGCCGAATTCGCCGAGCGCATACGAGGTGATCTGTGATGGTCGAAGATCGAATTACCGACGGCAAACGCGTCGCACAGCTGCTCGCGTCGGAGCTGACGGGACTGGAAACGCCGCCGCTGGACCGGGTCGGCGTCGTCGACGCCACGCCGGAGGTCGAGCCGACGGCGGACGGAACCGCGGCCTACGGCGTCGCGATCGACGGCGACCGGATCGGGACCGTGACGGTCTTTCCCGACGGTGCGACCCTGTCCGTCGACGGCTCGCTGCCCGAGGCGTTCGAGCCCGCGGACGGGATCGATGTCGAGCGCGGCGACGAGGGCGTCGTGGTCCGGATCGAGCACGCTGCGGCCGTCAAAGGTGCCGTCGACGCACTCGTCGCGATCACGGCCGCGTAGGCCCGGAGCTACCGCGAGACCGGCGATTCGACGAGTTTCCTGGAGGTCCAGGCGATGAACCCGGTGAGGATGAGCACGGAGCCAAGCACCGCGAGCGCCGCGGCCGCGAGCCAGACGGCCGTGGCAAAGCCCAGTATCGGCCCCAGCAGGGCCACGGTGATCGGCGAGAAGACCACCAGCAGCGATCCGATGCCGACGATGCGGCGCTGCTCGCGCGTGAGGTCGACGCCGAGTGTGAAAATCTCCCAGCCGTCCTCTGGTTCCGGGGCCGCCAGTCCGACGGAGAACAGCGGGATCCCGACGAACACGAGCACGCCGGAGACGACGGAGGTCCAGAAGGTGTTTGCCAGCGGGAGTCCGAGCAGGGCCCCGATCAACACGAGTGCGAAGCCGCCGACGAGGCCGATCGGGCGGAGACGGGTATCATCGAGCACCGCGTCGAGGTCGGGCAGCTCCCGCGCGACGTGCTCGATGTCGAGCGAACGGTCCATAGGCGGGCCGACGGAAGCCAGCGATTTATAGACCCCGGTCCCCGTATCAGAAATCATAATACCGCCCCCCCCCGTTCCCGGCAGGCGCGTGAAAACTGGGGCCACGGTGGGCCGGCACGGAAGGAAACGCTTGTGTCGGTCGCCGACGCCAGACCGGCCATGGGATTTTTCGATCGACTCGGCCAGCGAATCGCGGCCGCGGACAGCGTCGTCTCCGTCGGCCTCGACCCGGACCCCGACCGACTGCCCGACTGTGTCGCCGACGCGGAGCTGCCCCGCTGGGCGTTCAACCGCCGCGTCATCGACGCGACCCACGAACACGCGGCCTGCTACAAGCCCAACGCCGCCTTCTACGAGGACGCGGACGGGTGGCGCGCGCTCGAAGAGACGATCGCCTACGCCCACGGCAAGGACGTGCCGGTGTTGTTGGACGCAAAGCGCGGCGACATCGGAAACACCGCCCGTCAGTACGCCACGGCACTCGACCTGGCGGACGCGATCACGGTCAACCCCTACATGGGCGGTGACTCGCTGGCTCCGTTCCTCCAGCGCGAAGACGGCGGCGTGTTCGTCCTCTGTCGCACGTCGAACTCTGGCGGGGCGGACCTCCAGGACCTCGAACTGGCGTCGGGCGGGCCGCTGTACGAGCGGGTGGCGACGCTGGCCGAGACCTGGAACGAGCGGGGGAACGTCGGCCTCGTCGTCGGCGCGACCAACCCCGACGAACTCGCGGCGATTCGCGAGGTGGTCCCCGACCTGCCCTTCCTCGTCCCCGGTGTCGGTGCCCAAGGCGGCGACGCCGAGGCGGCCGTCGAGCACGGTCTGGCCGACGGCGTCGGGCTCGTCAACTCCTCGCGGGGCATCATCTTCGCGGGCGAAGACGCGGGACGCGGCGCAGGCGGCGACGAAGACGCGTACTTCGGCGCGGCCGAGCAGGCGGCCCGCCGGCTCAAAGAGCGACTGAACGAGCACCGCGACTAGTTCTCATATATAAATCTTCGGCCGTCGTTCCGGCTCTGAAGTCGTGGGTGCGTTTATACGGTGGTGTGGGGCGTTGCTTCGAGTGCCGCACGACGACAGCTCCACACGCGACTGCTCGCACGCCCACCCGTCCCAGACCGACGAG